>Ga0182027_10010682_pt1 | contig 13026 bp, 10 predicted proteins | sample 712E1DmetaG_FD_121300 | JGI IMG/M metagenome (GOLD analysis project Ga0182027, IMG submission 121300) | Permafrost microbial communities from Stordalen Mire, Sweden - 712E1D metaG (Illumina Assembly) | ecosystem: Environmental > Terrestrial > Soil > Wetlands > Permafrost | place: Sweden...
CTCTATTTGAGTCTAGTCACTAACAATGCGCACCAACCACGGTTACTTACGAGTAAGTCGGTCTAAGTACCACTAACCTCTATGTCCAGCAAACGGAATTGGGGGAATGGGGACCAAACATATCCCTCAGCGCTCGAATCGCGCAGTCCGATTGAGCTAACCAATGTTAAGATCACTAGCCCCGCTAGCACTCATCAAACTGCTCAACTATACGCGCCGCTTTGAAAGGGTTGGGTTTAGCCGACACATTGCAGTAGCTAAAGCGTTATCTTCGCAGAGCCGGCGACAGCTGGTCACCTCAGGCATCGAGTTGCTGCCCTCGATGCTGACAGCAGGGAAGCTAGGATACGTGATCGATGTGGGTGCCAATACAGGGCAGTTTCTTGCCTCATTTCTATCCGTTCTAGATGCGGAAGAAATTGACTGCTTTGAACCAAATCCAGACGCGTACGGCGAGTTGCGGAAAGCCATTCGATCCTCACTGTGGGAAGCGAAAGTGCGAGCCCACAACTTGGCGCTGGGCTCGGAAACCAGTACTTCCGAGCTGAACGTTACCTCCAGTTCGGACTTTTCTTCGTTGTTGCCGCCCAACGCTGAGCTGGAGCGCCAATTTGGCGACCCTGCAGCCGTCGTCAAACGAATAGCTGTGCCGGTCAAAACACTTGACGACTGCGCCAAACCCAAGACCGTCGATCTATTGAAGATCGACGTTCAAGGGTTTGAGCGGCACGTCATCGCTGGTGCCACACAAGTGCTCTCTCGGACAAGGGCACTTCTAATAGAAGTCTCCTTCAAACGTTACTACATGGGGGATTGTGACTTTTTAGAGATTTGGCGCCTGCTTTCGGATCAGTATCACTTTGACTTGTATAACCTTTCCGATCCCTCGCGGGATGCTGATCACCTAGCAGGTCAAGCTGACGCGGTTTTCATCTGTCGCAGTCACGGATAACGTGTTGGTTGCGCGCAAGGGGAACATGGCGCTCCCGCCGGCTGGTCGGACATCCGATCACGGGTTACCTTAACCGGCAGCCACTTTGAAGGGATACAGGGGGACCATTACTGACTGCTTGTCAAAAATATCTGCCAACAATCACTATCACTATTTGGCTACCTCCGCCAATCGATTCCGTATCCCCTTTCGTGGGTGAGTGATATTGCCGGACTTTTCTCCACAGTAGAAGCGATCAGCGGAAAAAGGGAATTTTGGGGAATAGTGAGCCCCTGTTTATAAAGAATATCTTAGTTTTGGTTGGTCATGGTCCAGACAAAGTGAAAGTTGGGCACCCAAGCCCTCAGTGCCAAGAAAGTTCATATGCATATTGTCACACCGGTTCTAGATGGCCCTCCGACAAAGACCGTCGGCCGATTCTACGCACAATACGAGGAGGATAGGGCGCTAGCGCACATCTTCGCGCAGGTTGGGAAGGGGACCTGCCTTGAGGTTGGGGCGAACGACGGTGTGAATCTGAGCAATACCTATTACTTTGAACAGTTGGGTTGGCAATGCATATTAGTCGAGCCGAACAGTGACTGCTGTAACAAGATCCGCAAGGCCCGCCAGGCAACACTTTTTGAGTGCGCAGCGTCCGAGAGAGAAGGGCACGCCGTTCTACACGTTGGCAGTGGAAGCGATGACGTGTATTCAAGTTTGGAGGCCGAGCAGGTCACCAAGAACCGCGAACGCTATAGACCTGTGGTCGTACCGACTCGAACACTCGACGCGATATTAGAAGACGCTGGGGTTGCCGTTCTTGATTTTGTCACAATTGACGTCGAGGGCCATGAAAGTCAAACGCTGAGGGGATTCACCCTCGACCGGTGGAAGCCGCGTTTGGTGTTGCTCGAAGACAATAGCGACATGGCAGATGCTGAGGCCGAGCACCAGATGCAGCAAGCAGGATACTTCCGGTTTTGGCGGAGCGGTGCAAACGACTGGTACGCAAGACGCGGCACAGGACGGGGCTCATTGCTGATGCGGATCTTCCTCTCGGGATGCTTCTCTTGGAAGAGCTTTTTGAAAGGGAATGTCCCTAGAGCGCTCATGCGAAAGATCGTGGTCACAAAAAGACACCTTCTCGACCGAGCTCGGCATTGTAGCCGTGCGCTGGCCCTCCCCAGGTAGTGGCTGGGCTGTCATAGCTGCAAGAAGCGACGGCGAAAAGCACAGATGGCACCTCCCAGTCCCACGAAGAGTCCTACCTGCCCACCACTCGATGACGATACAGCTTTAAACAGTCCAACACTCGCGCTTCGAGGAAAAGCGAACGTTGTGACGGCGTTGGAAACCGTAGTGGGCGGAGCGCCGATCTCCGAACACGGCAAGCTACGGCGACACCGGACCCACCGGCTCGTCTCCGCATGGCTAACCCTTGCCCCGTCAAAGGCCGTCACTCTGCTCGTGCAGATCATCGCGATTCCGACCGTGTACCGCGCCATCGGCCCGGTGCAGTTCGGCGCTTATGCCGCCGTAACCGCTGCTGTATCGATTCTGGGTTTCCTCAATCTCGGGATGGGAGGAGCGCTCGTCACACCGCTTGCTCAAGCCGCAGCGGATCGGGACCACCAGCGGGAAGCGAGCCTTCTCGGTGCGACGCTTATCCCCCTGGGCGCCATTGCCACTCTCGCGCTGTGCGCAGTTCTCCCGTTACTTTGGATTCTGCCACTCAAAACGCTGTTCGGTCTCGCGGCAACAACGACGCCGCCACAGGCACTTCGCACAGCCGCCCTCCTTGCCAGCGTCGGGACCATCGCCGCCGTTCCTCTCTCGGTGATGGACAGCGCGCGCCAAGCCTACCAAGAAATGCACATCAGCAACTTGTTCGGCACGTTATCAAACGCGCTTCTCTGCGTGGGGCTGCTGCTGACGGCGTGGTTTGTGCCGACGTTGCCCGCGTTCGTGGCGGTGACGGCGCTTTCGCCTCTTGCGGTTCGCGTTCTCAATGCGGCGCTCCTGCTCGGCCGCCGGCCGTATCTATTGGGAATGCGCCGGGGATGGGGTTCGTGGGTGTTGATACGACGCTTGGCGGGGGATGGTCTCAGTTACATGGGGGCCGCCGCTGTTGCGAATGTTCTCGTGTACCAATGGCCGGTCTACTACATGGCCCGTGTTCGCCCTCCACTTGAAAGTTCAGCATTTGCAGTGTGTCTGCAGCTCATTCTCTTGGTCTTGTCCTTCGGTTTTAGTCTCGCCCAGCCGTTATGGGCTGCCGTCGCAGACGCAACGGCAAGAGCGGATACTGGATGGGTCGCCAAAGTGATCCGGCGTGCCCGCCCTGCAGCGGTCGCCTACGGTACTTTTGGGCTGCTGGTCTTTGGATTGCGAATGAATGTACTACTAAAGCTTTGGCTGCACCGGCCAATTCATGTCAAGCCCGTGGCTTGTTGGCTTGCCGGGGCATACCTCCTGCTAGCAATGTGGGAGTATATACACTGGCCGCTCGCCCTCGGCCTTGGGAGGATGAAGGCTGCCTCGAACCTCGTATTCCTACGGGCTGCTATGTTCGCCGCATTCGTCCCACTTGCAGCTCGATATGGGCAGGCCGGTATCATGGCCTTGCTTTGTGCGTCGATCGCGTTCATCAGCGCGTGGTGCTACCCACTACTCCTTTCCCGTGCGTTTGCACGCACTTTGAACAGTAGATGATTGTCCTCGGCCCGCACCACCGTCCGACCTACCTCGCAGTAGTTGGAGATGCGAACGACCCTATTACGTGGAGCGGAATTCCGTACCACTTCCTCCTTGCGGCACGGGAGCGGGGGCTGATCGATGAGGGGCTGAACTTGTCGCTCAAGGGAAGAGCGTGGGCTGTTCGCCGCGCGCTCTGGAATGCGCTGGCGGTCGCAAAGGGCCGGCACCTCGGGGGGTACCAATACCAGCCGTGTTTCCTCGAACAGTTGTACGCCCCGGTCCAACAACAGCTTCTTGATGGGGTTGTACTTAACTTTTTCCAGATGTTCCCTCCATCAATTGTGGCAGAACGGCGTATTGAGAAGCACTTCTACATAGATATGACCCTCCGCCAGTTGTTTGAAAACTATGGGGCGACGATCGATGACCGGACCGCTGCCGAGGCGATGGAGCGGGAAAGGGAAGGATATGAGGCGGCTGCCCTAGTGATAACCCACAGTCGATGGGCGGCCCAGAGCGTAATCCGAGACTACGGGATAGCAGCGGCGCGAGTGCACACTGTGGTCCCCGGGGCTAATCTCGACCCCCTCGTCTATGCTGAGTGGGCTCGCAAACACAGGGGAACTGCGAACGTTCTTGCTGGTCGTCCATTGAAGTTCGTGTTTGTTGGAAGGAAGTGGAAGCGCAAGGGGCTTGACCGGCTCCTGGCTGCATTCGCAGCAGCGCGAAGGCAGGGTTCGTCTGCGACGTTACGGATAATCGGGTTTGAGCGCGGGTGGGCTCCGGCCGAGTATAGAGATATCGAGGGTGTGGAGTGGTTTGGTCTGATAGACAAACGCCGGCACGCAGCACGCTTCCTCGAGTCGATTGCAGAGTGTGACGTTGGGTGCCTTCTGTCGCGGGCCGAAGCCGGCGGCATTGCCCTGCGTGAATTCCATGCACTTGGTCTCGTTGTGATTGGCCCTGCTGTAAATGGGGCGCCCGAGCATATGATCCCGGGTGCCTCCATTTCCATCCCAGTGACGGCGAGTGACAGGGACATCGCAGACGTCATGCATGATCTGTGCCATGATCGATCGAGGTTCCAGCGGATGCGGGAAATTGCATTGCACTCTCGCCGGAACGCATTGTGGGACACCGCGGTGGAAAGCATATTGCATTTTTGGCCTCACGCGGTAGATCAGTGACTTGCGAGAAGAAACAGATGGAGTTTCCTCGCGCGACCATTTCGTTGTTCGCTATTGGCCGCAAGCCCGGGCAGTGATGACCAAAACGAAGCTAAGTCATGTTGTGCTGGTGTTTTTTCTGTTGCTCACGAGCTGCAATTTCTTTCTCGTCAACAACACCCTTGCGATAAAGGCTGGGGATGCCAACAACCTTATCGGCATCAGGGATCTTCTTGTGCTGATAACGCTTTGTGTCTGTGCCGTTGGTGGCGGAACCGCTCCCTCTGGTGGCAAGGGCGGCGGCAACGCCCTTGCCACCGCAGCGTGGTGGGTTGTAGCATTGGCTCCTCTTGGAGCCGTATGTGGCCTCCTGGCCGGAGGTAAGGCCATCGATGTCGGACGTGAGTTTGTCACGTTGGCGTCCTGGGCGCTGGCGCCCCTCCTCGCTCGGAACATTCGGAGCACTAAACAGCTTCGACTAATTGTGGACTTGTTTGTCCTCATGGGCTGCCTAGTGTCCGCAGGCGTTTTTGTAGAGACCGCAACGGGGATGGCTGTGCATGTAGTCACGCCGGCCGGCGACGTACTTGCCACAGAGGTCCGCTCAACGCCTTCAGGTTATCCCGTTATGATGCTCGCGAGCGGTGTGCTGTTCGCTCGATTGGCCGCCGGCAGACGTTCGGCATCTTGGCGGCAATCCGTCCGACTCGTCTGTTGGATGGTAATTCTACTCGCCAGTCTCCTTACGCAATCGCGGACTCTTCTTGTCGGAATGGTACTAAGCCATGGTGCCCTCCTGGCATTCATTAGACCTAAAAGGCTCCTCAGGCCAGGAGTGTTGGCCGCGATCGGAGCGGCGGTGACGCTTAGTATCGGAGCAACGTTTGCTGTGGGAGAACTGTATATCCGGCCCGACTTTCAAAGCTATTACGAGAATCGTTACTCCGTTCTCTTCTCGCCAGAAACGGCTCAAAGTTACCGGGACCCTAGATCTGTCGAGGCTGAGCTGGCAATGGAGCGGTTGCAGTCTTCACCTGAAGCCCTGGTGCACGGGGCGGGATTCGGCACCCAGTTCCGGGAATCCAGTGAAGGTCGGATCGTCGGAAGCCGCGACGGAGCAGGGGTGTTCGCTCACAACATCTGGGTATACTTTGGCGCTAAATTCGGCCTACCGGGTATCGTGGTTTTCACGCTATTCGCTTATCAGCTCTTGAAGTCTTTCTTACGGGCAATGCGGGACAGCTCCCCATTAGGTACTGCCGGCAAAGGCTTAGGAGTCGGTATGTTAAACCTCCTTGTGTGTGCATGGTTCGGCAATGTATTTGCACAAGCTTACAACGCCCAGATTGCGGTGGTAGGCCTTGGTTGTTTCATTGCATACGAGAGATTGCGGGAGAGAGGCTGCCTTGCGCGACCCGCTACGGAAAGCTTCCGGAATCGAAACTTCTGCCGCTACGGCCGCGAGCCCTTGACTGAGTCGTCACGATGCACCTAATGATCTTTCAGCCCGACCTTGGCGGTGGCCACCACGTTACCCATGTCCGCAGCATCGCGAAGGAAGCACTCCGGCGCGGCTGGAAGGTCTCTCTAGCGACATCCCGTGAGGCAACGGAGAGTTTAGCCTTCAAAGGCCTTGTACAGGATTGCGGGTCAACGCTCCAGGCCATTATCGTCACCGGCGCGCCCCGCAGGTTTAGCAAGACTATGCTCGGTTTGTTGGTCCATCAGTATCGGTATTTCAGGTTTCTCTACCGGGCATATCGGGCGACGCTCAGCATAGCTCGGCCAGACTTCGTTTATTTGATAAACCTCGACCCTTGCGACAAGGTAATGCCGTGGCTAGGCTCGCCATTTCGACAAACTCCGTTCGGCGGTGTGGTAATGACAGTTAGGTTCCATCATCGTGACATGGGTGTTCTCAGAGCGAGAAGTCGTCAGAACAGGCTCTATGGATTTTTCTTTCGCCGTCTCCTCGCGGTGAGGCCGCTGCAGTTCGTGGCGACGATCGACGAGCTTCTTCCTGTCTACTGCGAGAAGAGACACATAGCACGCGCTCGAAAGGTTCGCTACCTGCCCGACATTGGGGCACTGAACTGTTCGTCGACGATGTCAGAAGCACGACGAGCGCTTTCTATCCCGGGTGGGAATATTGTCATTTTGGTTTACGGCCAACTCCGGCAGAATAAGGGCATTGATGAATTGCTCAAGGCCGTCTATGATCCGATGTGCGACCAGAGCATTATCGTGCTCCTGGCCGGTACAGTGACCTGTGATGTGGAGCACACGCTTGCCACCGCCCCCGCGACGGCACTGCGCGCGACAGGGCGGCTTCGATACGTGGGCGGATTCCTCGATGACAGATGCGAAGCGGATGTCTTTAGCGCATCGGATATGGTCTGGGTCGGGTACCGTGGGCATCATGGTATGAGCGGGGTGATGGTGCAAGCTGCAGTGTTGGGAATTCCGGTGATTGCCTGTACAGAGGGATTAATCGGTTACTTCGCCCGACTGCACCGGATTGGCGAGGTCGTCGAGGTTTCAGTGCACCGCGACATCGTAGCAGCACTCAACAGGCTCGCCGCTGATCCTCAACTCAGAGCCAGTTATGGTCAACGCAAGGATGAGTTCAAAGCCAAGCACTCAACTGCAGCATTTGGCCGCTCGGTGTGTGATCTCATAGCGGAGCAACAATAGACCCAACTGTCTCTGAAACGCGGTTGCCTTTGAAACGTCGATCCCACCAAAATCTGGTTGTCGTCTGCTGCACTTGGCATGTATGGCCCGCGCCGCGCAATCCTCGCGCTTTCAGGACTTCGGCATGACGCTTTGGCCGACTGCAGAGGCGGATGTGAGATCTGACCAGGTACATCCCGCGCCGATCAGACTCGCCCTGGTAGTTAGTCACCCGAGCCCGCATCTGAAGGACCTGCTCGACGTTGTCAGCACGAGTCCAGCTTTTCGGGCCAGGACCTTTTATTTCCGCGGTGGAAACCCAGAGCGGTTGTGGCGGGACGAGTTTCACAATGGCGAGTTCATTGTCCTCAGGAGCTTTCCGTTTTGTGCGATGCTGCCACGATGGGTGCGGCTGATTGCAGGTCTCAAGGCGTTCGAGCCTGATGTCGTCGGTATCGTCGCGGACTACCACGAACTCACGGTTCAGATCCTTACCAGGTGGCTGCGTGCGAATAAGCAGCCATGGTTTGTATATAATGAGGCCCCGCGGATTACCCGCGGCGGTGTATTCCGACGGGTCTTCAAGGCAGTGGCGCTGGGCGCCCTTAAGTCAGCATCCGGGGCGATGACGATAGGGAGTAAGGGCCTGTACATTTATCGCGATATAATTGGCCCGGGCAAACCAATCTTTCCGGCCGCGTACTATCGTCGGTTAGATCCGCTGTTGATGACGGTTAAGCCGGCGCCGACAAATTTTCCATTGCGCCTGATCTACTTCGGCCGGTTGCTGCGGCTGAAGCGGCTTGACCTCGTTGTTGAGGCGGTGAATGCGCTTGACCCGGGTACCGTGACGCTGGACATCTACGGCGCTGGGCCGGAACTCAGCACGCTCCAGAGAATGATGGCACCAGAAGTGGGCAGAGTGACATTTCACCCCTGGGTTGAATGGGAGGAGTTGCCGTCGATCTTGGCACGGTATGACTGTCTTGTTTTCGGGAGCGAAGAAGAAGGGTGGGGCATGATGCTCGTCGAGGCGATGGCCGCTGGGTTGGTTGTGATCGCGCGGAACACCATTGGAAGCGCGGACATCGTGCAGAGCGGGGAGAACGGGGTTCTGCTTTCTGATTTCTCATTCAAGGACGATCTAATTGCCACGCTGAGGTGGCTCGCAGCGGATCCTGCAGCAGTTAGTAGGCTGGGTTCGGCGGCGCGGGCGACCGGGGCAGCGGAGGTGCCCGAGAAAGGGGGCGCCCTCATGGCCAAGATGTGTCGTACGTTACTTGAAACTCAGGAAGGCGGGAAACGGCGCACCGGGGTCTGGCGCTCAGCAGATGTTGGCGTGAGGAACATCGCCAAGAGCTGCTTGGCGATTTTGGCCCCCCGGAAGCCGATCAAGTACCGCGGACTGCGTGCAGTGTTCTATCACTTCGTGGACGCGCACACCGACCATTTTGAGGAGCACCTTAAATGGCTGGCTGACCACTTCAGCGTTCGTGACCTGAACAGTGACTGCGACTCGCTATTCACGGGAGACCAAGGGATGGCGATCACCTTTGATGACTGCTTCGAGAGCACCGTTGAGTCAGCATGTGAGGTGCTCGCCAAGTACAACCTGCGAGGGGCGTTTTTTATTCCGACGGCCTTTCTCAGCGATCCTGGCAACCGGAAGAACAGTTGGCTAGTGCGAAACCGCCTCCACGTCTACGATGGAAAGTACATTATCGGGGCAAGGACAGTGCGCGCTTTGGGTCAGGCTGGCCATGTCGTGGGATCCCATTCCCACAGCCACCAGCGCCTGGCCGAAGCCTCCGAATCGGCCTTCGCAGATGAACTGCTGTGGTCGAGGCGGATCCTTGAAGACCTTACCGGACAGAAGGTCAAGAATCTAGCCTACCCCTATGGCGACGTGCCTACGTCTAGGCTGTCTGCCGTCGCTGCGTCAGGCTATTCCTTGGGCTGGACTATTAGGCGCGGCGTGAATACCGAGACAACTTCCCGGCTCCTCCTCCGACGGGAGCACGTCGAAGGGAATTGGACCCTTGCAAAGCTACGATTCTTCCTTAGCAGGTGAAACCCGCCGGGCTCGGGCTAATGAAAGCGGAAAGACGCTACATCACCGGTACCGAGGACCAGACCGCCATTCAGCGCCCATTTCCAGCAGATGAGTGTTTCAGAAATCACCTGGGCGATCTCCCCTGATCACTCCAGCGATGATGCGCACCCATGCGAGTACTAGTAGTAGTCCCCTATTACAAGCCGGCATACATCTATGGCGGCCCCACTCGCAGCACCGCGGGGCTCTGCGAAGCTATGGTTCGGGCTGGCCATGACGTAACCGTCTTTACAACGGACGCAGCCGGTAATAAGACGCTTGACGTTCCGGCATCACGGTGCGCGTCCGTGTCAGGCGTACAGGTGCACTACTTTAGGCGGCGCCACGCTTGGCGGCCAATGCTGTTCTACTCCCCGGATCTTGCGCGCGCGTGTCGGGCAGGGGCCGCTGGCTATGACGCTCTATACATAGCCGGCACTTGGACCTATCCGCTGCTGGCCGCCGCGAAAGCCGCGATCGCTGCCAGAATTCCCTACATGATCAGCCCCAGAGGGAGCTTCATGACTTGGGCGATGCAGAAAGGCTGTCTCAAGAAGCGGATCTACCTGCGCTTTGTCGAGCGCCCCTTAATCGACAAAGCTTCCGAGATTCACTACACAACTCACTTGGAAGCTCGGCAGGCAGCTTCTTTCGAGTTCGGCCCTCGGCCGGTCGTAATTCCCAACGGAATTGAAACGTCGCTCTTCTGTGATCTTCCGGAGAAGGGGCAGTGGCGGCGGAAGCTGCATCTGACAGATGCGGATCGCCTCTCGATCTTCAGCGGCCGGCTCGTGAAGGACAAGAGATTGCCGCTGATCATACGCAGTTTCGCCGTCGCTTCCAACGGTCTGCCGAGTGCTTATTTGGCGATAGCCGGCCCTGACTACGGCGAACGCAAGGCAATCCTCAAGACAGTCGCCGAGCTTGGGCTGGAGAAGAAGGTATTCTTGCTCGGCGACTTGCGATGGAGCGAACTTCTCGAACTGTACACCGACGCGGACATGCTCGTCATGTTGTCCTGGCGAGAGAGTTTCGGAATGGCAGTGGCTGAAGCTATGGCTGCGGGTTGTGCGGTATTGGTCAGTGAAGACGTCGGGCTCGCCGACGAGGTGAGATGCGCGCACGCTGGCTCGGTGGTTCCCTCGCGAACACCTGAAGTTGCCCGCGAATGGAGAACGATGCTGTGCGATAGCGACCTCAAGGCGCTTGGTCGCAACGGACGTGAGTACGCTCTCCAGCACTTTAACAGTGACAACGTTGCCGGGGCCGTCGTTCAGGCACTCTGTCGGCCCACGGAGGCACCGAGCCGATCCGTCGTGCGCGCGACGATCGGGGGCGACGGTGGTGCTAGCTGACTGCGTTCGGGAAACCTTGAAGAATTGCGCGATGGCGATTCCTTTGCTACGCAAGTGGCGCTCCCATCTCGGGCGTACCGGACCTGCTAGGCCGCGTGGCCCCGACTTGGATAGATTCGCCTTCGCGTCGCTCGTCGAGGTCTTAAGGACCGTTGAGAGCGTCCGTGGTCTTAGGGTTCTTGAGCTTGGGCCAGGCGATCACCTTGCGTCTGGTTTAAGTTTTTTAGCTGCGGGCGCGGAGTCTTACACGGCGGTCGAACCATTTCCGGGCGATTATCGCGGCACCAACGCAAGGGCATGGTACGCGGCGGTCCGCGCGGCATGGCATGATCGGTTCCCCTGCATGGATTGGCCCCCAACCCTCGATGTTGGCTCTTTTCCAGACCTTCCAGGAAGCGCAGTGTTGCCTTGCACAATTGAGTCGGCACAGAACTTAAAAAACCTAGGCACATATCACGTAATTTGTTCACACTATGTCGGACAACACGTGGCCCGTATTGAGACCCTCTCCCGCCTCACGGCTCAGCATTTATGCTCCGGCGGTGTGGGAGTTCACAAAGTTGGATTTGGGCCCCAGGACTGCTGGGCACGGTATTCAGACCCATTCGTGTTTCTGCGGTTTTCGGACCGGACGTGGCGTCTAATGGGGTCCAACAGAGCGATCCCGAACAGGCGCCGTCACCACGAATTCGTAAACGCGTTTCGGGAGGCTGGGCTCCGAGTCCAAGTGAGAGATGTGATCGGATTCCAACATGAGGTACATCCATCGACTCTTGCGGTTCGGTTCCGAGACATGCCACGTTCGTCTCTCGGAGTAAAGGAGGTTACTTATCTGGTGAGACCCGGGATCTGACGCACTGAGCCAGGGCTCATGCGCATCGCTTTGGTATGCCCTGTATTTCCGCCGGAACGAAACCCGCACCAGCCGGGGTGATGGCCCAGGAGTTGACTAGGCGCCTGGCAGGGAGGGCCACGATGTCAGCATCTACACCCAGCATCCTAACCGCCCATTTGGCCGTTTCAACTTGGGATCTAGGTGCCGCTTGCGGACCGTGGCCAGAATGAATGGCTTCGACGTGATTCGCTGCCCAAGCCGGTTCCTGGATTCTGAGCGACGCGCTTGGAACCGCGCACCTAGTCGTCGAAGGTGCGTGCGGTCCCGGCACCCCGTTATTGCGTCCGACATCCCGGTCAATATCAAGCAGAAGGCGTCCGGCAGCTTCTTCTTCCGCTGGGGCGACACGGAGGATCGCGCACGCGCCATTCAGGAGCGCCTTGAGCGGCCGGAAATGCGGCGCCACCCGGACGGGCAGCGCGTACAGCGGGTGAGAGACTTTGCACCCCGGTTTGTGGAAATCGCCATCTACTCTGTTTTCCAGAGTTAGTCCGAATCCGATGCGGTTCACCATCGTCAGTTGCGTCTTCCCGCCGGAACCGGTGGTATCCAGTATCACAAGCTCCCACATTGCCGAGGAGCTGACCCTGCGCGGCCATGACGTTACCGTTATCACCGCATTTCCGAGCCGCCCCGCTGGCAAGCTGTACCCGTCCTACGCGCGCAGGCTGTTTCGGCGGGAACGGCACGAATCCGGGTATCGAATCCTGCGCTGCTTTTCGGCACCGTCGCCGAGATCAACCATGCTCTCGCGTTTTGTCGAGAACATCACGTTTGGGATCAGTTCCGCATGCGCGGTCCTGTTCGGTAGGCGCGCCGATGTCATTTATGCGAACACCTGGGCGATCTTCGCGCTCGGGATGCTGTACTTGGCCGCCCGCCTCCGCCGCGCGAACCTCGTGGTCAGCTTGCAGGACATCTACCCGGAGTCGCTGATCTCGCAGAAGCGCATTGCTTCCCCGGGCGCGACAGCGCGTTTTATGCGTGCCATCGACGGGAGCATCGCACGGCGGTGCCGCGAGGTCATCCTGATTTCAGAACGGTTCGCCAGGATGTACAGGCAAGATCGCGGCGTCGCGCCCGAACATGTGCACGTCGTGCCCAACTGGATGGATGAGGCGCTGGTGCTGGCTCCTTCCGATCCGAACGTTTTCCGTGCGGAGAAGAACATCCCGCCGGATGCGATCCTTGCCGTCTACAGCGGAAACATAGGA
>Ga0182027_10010683_pt1 | contig 13026 bp, 8 predicted proteins | sample 712E1DmetaG_FD_121300 | JGI IMG/M metagenome (GOLD analysis project Ga0182027, IMG submission 121300) | Permafrost microbial communities from Stordalen Mire, Sweden - 712E1D metaG (Illumina Assembly) | ecosystem: Environmental > Terrestrial > Soil > Wetlands > Permafrost | place: Sweden...
CGTGTGGTCGACTTGCGGCTTCCGCCCGTCGTCCACCACGTGCGGGCGCATCCACACGCCCTTGTTCACCAGCCCGCTGTAGGCGTATGCCATCTGCAGCGGCGTGACCGTGGTCGCGCCCTGGCCGATGGCCACGCTGACCGTCTCACCCTCGTACCACTTCTCCCGGAGCGTACGAATCTTCCAGGCCGAGGAAGGGACCACGCCTTCCTTCTCGCCAGGCAGATCGATCCCCGTTTTCCGGCCGTAGCCGACCATTTCGGCATACTTGGCGATGGTGTCGATGCCAGCTTTCAAACCGACGTTGTAAAAGTACACGTCGCAGCTCTGCGCCAGACCCTTGTGCAGGCTGACGGTCCCGTGCCCGCCTTTCTTGTGGCACTTGAAATAGCGGCCGAAGAAGGTCGCCCCGCCGGCGCAATGCACCTCGAAGTTCTCGTCGATCGCGCCCGTCTCCAGCGCCGCCAGCGCCACGATCGGCTTGAACGTCGATCCCGGCGCCAATTGCGATTGCAAGGCCCGGTTGAACAGTGGCTTCTTCGGGTCCTCGGTTAAGGCCTTCCACTCTTGCGGTTTGATGCGCCCCACGAAATGGTTCGGATCGTAGCCCGGCGTGGAGACGAACGCCAGCACTTCGCCGGTCGCCGGCACGATCGCCACCACCGCCCCCTTCCGTCCTTCCATCGCCAGCTCCGCCACCGTCTGCAAATCCAGATCGATCGTCAACCGCAGGTCCCTGCCCGCCACCGCCGGCTTCACGCCCAGCACCTCGCGCGTGTTCATGCGATTGTCCACCCGCACCTGGCGCTGCCCGTCGATGCCCGTCAGCGTTTCGTTGTTATAACGCTCGACGCCCATCTTGCCGATCAGGTCGCCTGGATTGTGGCTCGCCCACTCGGGAGAATTCAACTCCGCATCGCTGATCTCGCCCACATAGCCGCTCAGGTGCGACGCGAAACCATCCTGCGGATAGAGCCGGAATTGCGACTTGATCAGCTCCATCTCGGGAAACATCTGCGCGTTCCGATGCGCCTCCACGAAGGCCAGTTCCGCCTCCGTCAGCTCTTCCTTGATCGGAATCGTGTAGTAGCTCGGCCGCCGGTCAAACCGCCGCACCAGCGCCTCGAGGTCGTCCGCGTCCAGATCCAGCCCGCGCGCAATGGGCTCCACGTGCTCTTCGCGCAGGTTCTCGCGCGACAGCACCAGCCGGTAGGACGCATGGTTGTCGACGATCACCCGGCCCTCGCGGTCCAGGATGCGCCCGCGCGGCGCCGGCATCGGCAGCGACTTGATCTGGTTCTGCAGCGCCTTGGTGTTGTACAGGCTCTCGTTGCGCACCTGCAGGTCCCAATATCCCGCCAGCAGGAACACGAACACCGCCACGCTCACGTATTGGAAAATCGCGATCTGCACCGCGCCATAATACGTGTCGTTGCGCAGAAAGTGCGAGACTTTCGGCGCTTCGTGTTCGCGATCCTCTGGAATTCTGCTCACGCGTGGATCGGCGCGGAAAACATCAGCGCGCCTCCGACTTCAGTCTATCCAACACTTGGAACAGGGGCAGCGCCACCACTGCGTTCAGAATCGCCGCGATGAAGGTCTGCGGCACGTGCAGCGCATCGTGCGTGCCCAGCAGCGCATGCGAGAGCGCCCAGTACAACACCTGATGCGCCATGAAGAACCCGAAGCCCAGGAGGAAACGCAGGCCCGAGTTGTCGACGTCGAAGCGCAGGCTGAGGCTGGCCGCCGAGTAGCCGATCAACGTCTTGACGATGCCGTACATCCCCAGGTAGTGGTGCGTCAGCGCATCCTGCCCCAGCCCGATCAGGCAACCCGTCAGCGCTCCGGCAGGCGGCTGGCGCCGCATCACCGAAAAGTAAACCGTCACCAGCAGCGGCAATTCGAGATACGACAGGTAGCTCAGGAACCGCGGCACATAAACCTGAAACAGAATCGCCGCCAGCGGCACCAGCAGCCACGTTGCCGGATGAAAGCTCCACACCCGCAGCCGGTCCGGCGGGATGTGCGTGGGGGAGCTCTCGAACTCCGTCATCGCCGCTCCCCGGTGGACGGCAACGTGGCCGGCGTGCGCTTTGGCTCCGCTTTCGGCGTGGCCGGAGTGGCTTTCCCGGCCGGCGCAGTGGCCGCCGGCGGCGCGCCCGGCTGGGCCGTTCCGCCGGGCGGCTGAACTTCGGCCGCGGCCCCGGCGCCCGCCGGCGCGGCGGCTGGCTGCCGGTTGAAATCCGGCGCCCGGTAGGGCGTCACGCCAATCTGAATGTTCTGCCCTTCAACGATCCGCTTGTAACGCTCCTTCAGGCGATCGGCATCCGTTCGCGGAGTCGCACCCGAGCCTCCCGGTGTCGGAGATGCCGCGGCTGCCGCGGCCGCCGCGGACTCGCGCGCGTCCTCCGGTGGCGGCGGCAGCACCTGAACATCGGGTTGCGAAGGCGTCGCCAGGTCGGGAATCTGTCCGTGGACGGCGTCGAGAAGAATCAACACTTCCGAGACGTCTCCATCCAGCGCCGCGGGCCGCACTTCCACCTCTTTGCCCTCGGAGCCGTCGCGCACGGAACGCACCGGACCCACGCGCAGGCCGCGCGGGAATATCCGATCGTCGCCGCTCGTGTAGAACCATTCGCCCTCGTCCAGCGCCTGCTCGTTGCGGATTCCCTCCACGTGACAGGAGTTGCCGTCCCCTTTCAGCAATCCGTGCGTCCTGTGCTTCTGCGAAGTGACGCTCGCCGCGAAGCCCTGGCTCGTCGCCAGCATGATCAGCGAGGCCGAAGGGTACACCGCCACAACCTGGCCGGCAATCCCATCTCCGGTCACCACCGCCATGCCCCGCTTTACGCCATCCGGCGATCCGCGGTCGATGAAAAACACGCCCGATTGCACGCCCGGCACGTTCCCAAGTATGGTTGCCGGCAGGCTGCGGGAACTCAATTGGCTGCGGAATTCCAGCAGCGCCTGGGCCCGGCCCGCCTGCTGCAACTGTTCCGCAAGCAGTTGGTTGCGAATCTCGAGATCGCCGGTCCGGTGCTTCAGGCGCGCGTTTTCCGACTCCAGCGCGCCCGCCATGAACCAGCGTTGCGCCAGGCCGCCCGTGCCCACGCGAACGGCCTCCAGTCCGCGCACGATCGGGGTCACCGCTGTCACCGCCCACACGCGGATCAGCCGCGTATCCCCGTCGCTCTTGATCTGCCAGGCCAGCAACAGTAACTGCCCCGCCAGCAGCGCCAGCAATGCGCTCATATTGCGGTATCGGCTGAACAGCCCATCCATGAGAAAAACGCCTGAGCGGCCCGCCCGCGCGGCCGCCTACTCGATCGCGATCCGGCGCAGCAGCCGGAAGTCGGTCAGCATTCGCCCCGTTCCCAGAACCACCGAAGCCAGCGGGTCTTCGGCGATCGACACCGGCAGGCCGGTCTCTTCGCGAATCCGCCGGTCCAGGTTCTTCAGGAGCGCCCCTCCGCCGGTCAGAACGATGCCCCGGTCGCTGATGTCGGCGCTCAACTCGGGCGGCGTCCGCTCCAGCGCCACGCGGATCGCGTTCATGATCGTTGCCACCGGTTCCGCCAGCGCCTCGCGAATCTCCTCGTCGCCGATCGGAACCGTCTTCGGCACGCCCTCGATCAGGTTGCGCCCCTTCACCTCCATCGTCAGCGGCTTGTCCAGCTTGAACGCGCTGCCGATCTGAATCTTGATCTGCTCCGCCGTGCGCTCTCCGATCAGCAGGTTGTATTTGCGCTTCAGGTACTGCATGATCGCGTCGTCCATCTCGTTGCCCGCGATGCGCACCGAACGCGAGTACACAATGCCCGACAGCGAAATCACCGCCACGTCGGTGGTGCCTCCGCCGATATCCACGATCATGTTGCCCGACGGTTCCGTGATCGGCAGCCCGGCGCCGATCGCCGCCACCATGGCCTGCTCCACCAGATGAACTTCACTCGCCTTGGCGCGATAGGCCGAGTCGATCACCGCCCGCTTTTCCACCTGCGTGATCTCGCTCGGCACGCCGATGATGATGCGCGGATGCACCAGCACTTTGCGCCCGTGCGCCTTGTGGATGAAGTAGTTCAACATCCGCTCAGTCACCTTGAAGTCGGCGATCACGCCATCCTTCATCGGCCGGATGGCTACGATGTTGCCCGGCGTCCGGCCCAGCATCTCTTTCGCTTCCTTGCCGACCGCCTCGACTTCGCCGTTGTTCTTGTTGATCGCGACGATCGAGGGTTCATTGACCACAATCCCCTTGCCTTTGGCATAGACCAGCGTATTGGCCGTACCCAGGTCAATCGCCAGGTCGGAGGAAAACAGGCTGAATAACGAACGGATACTCATCGCTGCTTGTGGAAAACTCCTGCGTCTTTCGAGGGTAGCCGGCTCCGATTCCACCCCTCCGGGGCGTTTGAGCGGCCAACTCGGACTCCCTTCGAGCGTAGCATATCCGCTCCTTGTCAAACTGCTTGTGCCTGTCTAACACATTGATTCTTCGCGTCTTTCCAGGGCTGTTGGGAATCCCCATGGAAGCTCCGCCGAACTCCGGAGAGCCCGCTCCTGCCGCCCGCCCCGCTCAGTCACTCGCCCTGGTTCGGCTGGTCCGCCCTGGTCCAGCGTCTTCCACTCGCCGTGCGATCACCGGAGCGGAGAACCCTGGCAAGTGATAAACTCGCGCTCGTTATGCGCTCGCTCCTGTTCGCCGGTCTGTGTCTGACTCTCTTTTCTCCCGCGCAGGAACTATACCGGAAACGGCCCGATGCCAATACGCGTTGGGCTACTTTCGAGAACCCGTCCGCGGCCAAGGGCGCGGCGGCCAATGAGAACAAGCAGGCTAAGGGTCATGCCTTCGATCCTTTCAAGGCTGGCGAGACGAAGACTCTCCTGAATGTCGACGGGAGCGGAATCGTGCGACGGATCTGGGTGACGCTGCCGGATCGCGATCCATTGATGCTCCGGAGTCTGCGGCTGGAGATGTTTTGGGATGGCGCCCGAACTCCCGCCGTATCGGTTCCGTTTGGCGATTTCTTCGGAGCCATTCACGGCCGCGCCGCGCGCCTTGAGAACGAGCTGTTCGTGAATCCCGAAGGACGATCGTTCAACTGCTATATCCCCATGCCCTTCCGCCGCGGCGCGCGCATCACGCTCACCAATGAAAGCAGCCGGGACATGGATTCGCTGTTCTACGACGTGGACGTGCTGATGATCGACCGGCCCGACCCCGATGCGTTGTACTTCCACGCAATCTTCCGGCGCCAACGCTGGACTGAACCCGGACAGGACTTCGAGATCCTTCCTCGCGTTCGGGGCGAGGGACGTTTCCTGGGCGTTCACTTCGGCGTCATCACCGCACCCGATGTGACCGGCTGGTGGGGCGAGGGAGAAGTGAAAATGTATCTCGATGGAGACGAAACTCTGCCTACCATCGCCGGAACCGGCACGGAGGACTATATCGGCACCGGGTGGGGCCAGAGCCTTTTTCAAACCCGATACGAAGGTTGCACGGTGGCCGACGAGAAGACCCGCCAGTACGCTTTCTACCGCTATCACATACCCGACCCCGTGTACTTCCACAAGGACGCGCGCGTCACGATCCAGCAAATCGGCGGAGACCAGAAAGCCAACGTGGTGAAGATGCTGCAACAAGGCGTGAACATCCGCCCGGTGAGCATCGCCTACAAAGACCAGTTCAAACCGCTGCTGGATCTTCCTCCGGGCTTTGATCTGGCGAAAGACCCGGCACCGGACAATGCCTGGGTGAATATGTACGAGCGTCAGGATGTCTCGGCGGTAGCTCTGTTCTATCTCGATTCGCCGGAAAACGGACTACCGGCGATCCCATCCGTTGATCTGCGCCGCGAAGCTCTGCCAGCGGGCGCGGGGGCGGACAGGCATTAAGACCTGACTGCCCTTCGTGGGTCCTCCCGAGCGGGATGCGTGTGCATCCAGGAGGGGAAAATGCAAAGCGCAGAATCAAAGCATGGCGGCTGGGTATACACTGAACAGGATCCGGGAGTTCAAAATGGAAACCCCGGTCCAACCGTATGATGCCGTTCCGCTGGCTGTGGTTGGCGGGCACACTGTTGGCCGCCGCTCCGTCGCACTACGAAGACGGCCGTCCCGAGGCCAGGTGGCGCATGGAAGCGTCCGATCAGGGCGTAGTCCTGCGGCATGGCGGCGGCCCGGCGGAATGCGATCGCTATGGCGCGCGTGATGTCTGGGTCTTCGAATCGAACGGCACCTGGTACATGCACTACGACGCCGCCGGACCGGCCGGATGGCTGACTGCCTTGGCCACCAGTCGCGACCTGGTTAACTGGCGGAAGCTGGGTACGGTGCTGCAACTTGGCCGTCCGGGCGAAGACGATTCGGCCTCGGCGAGCTACGGCACCACCTATCGCGCCGGCAGGACCTGGCATATGTTCTACCTCGGCACGCCCAACACGTCGCCGCCCCCGGCGCGCGTACCCAGTTTCCCCTACTTGACGTTGAAGGCCAAAGCCTCGTCGCCCGCGGGGCCGTGGGTGAAGCAGCGCGGCGTGATTCCATTTCGGCCCACGCCGGGCGCCTACAATTCGGTTACCGCCAGTCCCGGCTTCATCGTGCGGTCGGGCGGTGCCTACTTGCAGTTCTACTCCGCGGCCACGCAGGACGCGGCCACGAAGAGGATCCGTCGCACAATCGGTATCGCGCGCACAAAAAACCTGGACGGTGCCTGGACGGTCGACCCGCATCCAATTGTTCCACTGGAAGAGCAGATCGAAAATACGTCGCTCTATTTTGAGAAGTCGAATCGCACCTGGTTTCTATTCACCAATCACATCGGCATCGTTCACGGAGGTGAATACACCGATGCAATCTGGGTTTACTGGAGCCAGGATCTGAACCATTGGAACCCGGCCAACAAAGCCGTGGTCCTCGACACGCAGAACTGCAAGTGGACCAAGCATGTGATCGGCCTGCCTTCGGTGGTGCGTTTCGAGAACCGGCTTGCCATCTTTTACGACGGCCTCGACAAAGACTCGTTCGACCACATGCAGCGCGACATCGGCCTGGCCTGGCTGCCGTTACCGCTCGAGGTTCCCCAATCGCAATGAGGACGGCGACATAATTCAGATCAGCCCGCGCGTTTCCGGACAGATCCTGCGCGTTCTGGTCGAGGACATGGCGGCAGTCAGCTTGTCGCCAGGCTTGACCGCCACCTCTTTCTCCTACACCGGAACCCGTCGATGTTCTGACGCTACTCCGACCGGCCCCCTCTAATTGCGGTGGCAAGCTTCTTAAGTGCGGCCAGCGGATCGGACTTCAGGAAATCGGAGGCATACCAGGCGTCGAGCCTTGGGCTCAGACGATCCCAGCCATCGCGTGAATTCCGGGAGGCGAAGTCGTTGATGGCGGCCTTGCGCTCGTCGGCTTTGGCGCCCTGGTTTGTCTTTTGGTAGCAGATGGTCAGCAAACAATCCTGAACGCGGTAATCGGGATCGGCGGGCTTCCCGGTCCCAAGATGCTCGGGATAGACCTTGGAGCCTTCCAGGCGCTGCTCGGCGAGATCGTAGTGGTTCTGCTTCATGGCTTCGAGAGCCAGCGCCATCTGGCAGTCGGCGAAGAGGTTGTAGACGTCGCTCTGGCCTTCGGCCGGCAGAATGGTCGCGTGTTCGAGCGTGGCATAGCAGTCCTGATAGCGGCCAGAGTTCATGTAGGCGCGGGCCAGCGTAACTTTGATGGCGTCTTCGTTCGGAAATTGCGTGGAGGCGCTTTCGGCCACCGGCAGGGCTTTGTCATGCATGCCACGCGAAGCGTAGTACGCCGCGAGGCGCTTCGAATTCCTCCAGTCCTTGGGATCGACAGCCCGTGCCCTTTCGAAATCGGCCTGCGCCTGGGCCGGATCGGCGGCCTGTTCGAGAAATGCACGGCTGGCGTAAAAGGCCGCATAGTCGGGCAGGTTCCCGGCGGCAGCGAATTCTTTCCGGGCGTCGTCCTCGCGCCGCAGCCCCCATTCGATCAGGCCGAGATAGTACTTCGCTTTCCAATTCCCGCTCAGCGCCTGATCCGCCCACTGGAAGACCGGGATGGCCTCCTGGCGGAAAGGGAACACCAGATAGGGCGAGAGCGAGGCCGCCGTTTGCAGCACTTTCCGGCTCTCGCCAGGCGATTTGTTGCGCAGTAAATAAGCCTGCCAATAACGGATCTCAGCCTGGTCCGGCGCGACATCGAGCAGCCGCAGAGCATCATCGTCCAGCCCGAGATTGACGTAGTAAGAGGCGATTTCCAGGTACGACTCATGTGGCATTTCATTGCGGATCATGGAGCGGAAGTTCTTTAGCGTGGAGGCGTCCGGCTGCAACAGGTAAGTCTCAAAGCGGGCCAAGTGGCTCAACGGATCGATATCCAGAATCCGCGCCAGGGTGGCGCGCGCCTGCTCGGTCTTGCCCATGCGCCGGGCGAGCGTGCTCAGAACCTCGAGCGTCTTGATGTTATGCGCGTCGTAGTCGAGCGAGCGCCGCAAATACTCCTCGGCGCGCTCGAAGTTACCCTCCATCAGATAGACCTCTGCGAGTTCGCAATACGCCGAGGAGCGATACTTCATCGAGCGGGCGGCCCAGCCCAGCGTCTCCTTGGCATCCACGTAGTCGCCCAGGCGGCGCGAGATCAGACCGTAGAAGTAGTTGGCGTCGGGGTCGTACATTACGAAGTCGAGCGCCCTGCGGGCATACTCCAGAGCCTTGGAATACTCGGCCCGACGATAGTAAACCGCGGACAGGCGAGTCAGGGCCCGAACGCTCGTGGGGTCGCGTTGGATGCATTCGAGGTATTGGTTGAGAGCGGTCCGATAATCGCGCGATTTCTCGGCGCGCTCGGCCGACTGGTAGAGCCCTTCCAGAGTAGCGTGGTCGTAGTTGTGGAAATTCAGAGGGCGCTTCAAGAGCCCATCCTGAGAATCGTCGGAGTAGGTCAATAGATTACCAAGCTGGACCCGCAGCGCACCTTTGGGAACCTCGATGGCGAGCTTCTTCTCAAATACGCCCATGGGGTCGAGCCGCAGGTGTTCACGAAAGACTTCTTTGTCCCCGTTAAGAACCACCAGGTCCTCGTCCGTCTTCTGCAGCGCGCTGAAACCGAGCTCGACTTCCCGCCCATTCGTCCTGGCGTTGAGTACGCCGGCGGGCGTGGCCGTCACCATGGGACCGATCTGCTTGTAAGGGAACCAGAACTCGCGCCAGCGGTCCGCGGTGTAAGCGGCGAAGAACTCGTGGTCGTTCTGGTCGAGAAGCCTTCCCGACTGTGGTTCGAAGTACGGGCCATCGCTGTCGGTGAGCAAGTTCTCCCAGATCGCGCCATCGCGCGAGAGCGGCCAGCGGAAGAACTTCTGGCCCGGCACTTCTTCGTGCAGCGCCCAATGGCCATAGCCGAACTTCGAGTCGTGCCAATAGGCGCCGTTGGCTTCCTGAAGCTTGCCGTGGACGAAGTAGCTGCCGCCTTCGTCCGATTCGCGATGGTCCTTGTATAAAGCGAGGCTGCGGCCATCCGGGAGCAGCGGCCAGGGCTCTGTCGGAACTGAGTAATCATGAGCGATGTATTTCGTCCCCGGCAGGATGAATTCAAGGTCCTGGCCGAGCTTGGCGGCGGCGTTCATCCACACGTAGTAAGACTGTTCCAGCGGCTGCGGGTTATACCACAGCGCATCCGTGAGGAAGTAGGCCTTGTCCGGCGGCAGTGTGATGGAGACGCGCCATTCGGTCCGCGAGGGCAGATCCATCGTTCCAACGACGCAGGTGACGCTGCCGTCCGGGTTCTTGCGGATTAAGTAGTCGACCGGTGAGGCGGTCGCGGGGGTGTGACCGACAAGGCCAAAATTCCACTCGATGCCGCCTGAGGTCCACGGCCCGCGATGGGCGATGTCACGGTACTTACGGACCTTGTTGAAGTAGATGAAGTCCTTGCCCGTGCTCTTCTCGATAGCCGCGAGAAGCTTGCCGCCGTCGGAGGGCGAGACGAGCAATTTGAGGTAGGCGTTTTCCAGCCGGATGATGTTTCGCTCCTGGCTGACACCGTTGAGGCTGAGCTCGTCAAAGAAGTAATAGGGGTAGAGGCTCGCCCCACTGCCCCACATGCTGGAGCGGGTCATGATGGGCGCTGGATCCGGTCCGGAGAAAGGATATATCTTGAAGGTCTGCTGTTCCTCCTGGATCGTTGCCTCCTGGGCCGAAAGACGAGAAGCGGCGGCCAGCGTCAGCAGTAAAGCAACAATACGAAGCCTGGTCATGTCGTAACTCTACTACGCTTTCGCGTACCCGAGCCGATCGAGTGTCCGGAGAATGGAGCCGACATTCAAGTGGCCGCGACCGGGCGCCTGGCGGTTGGTGTCGGCGAGGTGCACATGCCCCAAGCGCGCGCCCGCCGCGGCGAGGCCCGCCTCCAGGTCAACTTCTTCGATGTTCATGTGGAAGGTGTCGGCAAGCAGGAGGAGGTTCTGCGCTCCGATCTCGTTGGCGATCGCCACGCCGTCCGCCAACGTGTTGATGTAGTCGCATTCGTAGCGGTTCAACGGTTCTAGAAGCACTTCGACGCCGAGCGGACCGGCGCAGCGGCAGACTTCCGCCAGGCAATCCAGAGCCTTCCCGCGAGCGCGATGGCGCGGCTCGCCCAGGCACGCGCCGAGTTTCCCGCTGACGAGCCCGATGGTCACGGCGGAGCCGATTTCAGCGGCGAGCTTCACATGGCCGCAGACGCGCTCGACGGCGCTCTGACGCACATCCGGATCAGCATCGGAGAATGTCAGGCGGTCCCTGCCGGCGGCCATGCCCGTGCCGAGAGTCGGCACACCCAGGGCGTAGCGGGTCATGAGCCCCTTCAGTTCCGGCAGGTCGACGTCCTCGGCCCGGCGCAGGTGCAGTTCCACGCCGTCGCAGCCGAGTTTCGAAGCCGTGCGAAACGCATCCGCGATATCGCCCTGCAGTAGGATGGGCGCAAATTGCGCAGCGCCTGGCATGGCCGTCAAAGCGATTTTCACTTTGCGAACTCCTTGGCGATTGGCGTGGCGATGGGCGGCCGGTCGCGCCGCAGCGGTGGTCCACTCGACGCAAGCAGAATCTTCTGGTCCCAGGGGCCGAGCCCGATCTTCCCAATCGCCGGGATCAGTGCGTCATGGCATGGGTGGTGCAGCATGTTCAGTCCGGTAGAAGCGGTCGAGCTCATCGGTCTTGCGATGGAAATTGACTCTTCGCGGTTCGGTGGATGGCTCGGTCGCGAGCCAGGTATCCACTATTTCTTTGGCCAGCGGCTCACCGGTCACGCTGATGCTGAGGACAATTACATTCGCGTTGTTGGCCACGCGGGCGATGCGGGCGGCAAAGGCGTCCACGCACAAGGCGGCGCGCACGCCGGGCACTTTGTTGGCCACGATGGTGACGCCGGTGCCGGTGAAACAGAAGAGCAGACCCTACTCACAGCGCCCCGATGCCACCTGCTCGGCGACCTCGCGGGCGGCGTCCACATAGTCCGCCTCCGCGCCGCAGCAACGCCCGCAACGCACCAACTCGATGCCTTGCTCCTCCAAATACGCACAGACCGCTTCGGTCATGTGCGACAGGGTGTCACTCCCAACTGCCATCTTCATAAGTGATGGAGCCTCCTTCCGGCGATTTCAAGCAGAGGCCATCGAGTTCCCGCTCCGCCTCGTATTGCGGCATCTTCGCTTCGGAGGATGGAACGCTCACCGGCACATGCCTGCCTGTAAGGTCCGTTTCCATCCACGCCCATAGTCCGATCCTGCTGCGAGTATCCCCCGCGGTTCCGGTAAAGCGTACGCGCGATGTTCCCTCTGGCGCCTCGCAAATATACCAGGTCCATTCGGACAGGTACGGGCGGACTCTCTCCGCGCCGGTAGCGCGGAGAGAATCGCGGTATGCGATGTGGCCCTCCGAGTACCTCTCTTCGAGCCGCACGGGGTTGCCGTTCACCGCAGCCGTGCACTTGCTGGGCAGATGCTGCTCTCCTGGAAACTCTACCAGTAGCAATACCCTCCCAGCGCCGCCGCCAACTGGCACCGCAACCGAACACTCCACGTCGAATGCCACTCCCGGGAAGCGCCGGCCCAGTGGAATCACGTTCGGGCAACCATTATCCGAAACATTGCAGGGGAATGTCCGCTCCTGGGTAACCCACTCGCCCTCGGCCAGTTTCCGCATGCTGTGCGAGATCAATTCGCCCCGGAACTCTCCGTGCAACCGCGGTTCGACGGCCACCACTTGCTCGTGGCCGTCCGGGAGCAGGATGCGGACCTTGTCCGCCTTGGCGTCCGGCACGATGGACATACCTGCCCTGGCGTCGTGAAACCAGCGCGCGCCGAGAGCCACGCTTTCCTTCAAGGCGGAACGTGGTTGAATTTCGAGGAAGACCAGTTCCCATGGCGCCAGCCGAAGCGAAACCGTGCCCATTCCGGTCACGTCCGTAGCGACTCCCCTGCGATAAGGGTATTGTGTGTAGCACACCGCTTCCGTAAGACCGGCAGGTGCCCCGGTGCTGGCTAGGTCGATCTGAAGCTTCTTCGATTCGTTGGAAGGATTCCGCACCGCCAGGATCCCGCGTGTACCGAGCCAGTGTCCGTACACATACGGCTCTCCCAGTTCGATGCGCGACCTCAACATCACGGTGTGCTGCAAGATGTCCTGATTGGTCCGCCCCCAGCGTAGCAGACCCGCATAAATACGCCAATCGTCCTCGCTCATGAATTTCGGGTTGGCGTAGGTAGAGATGAAGAACCGCCCGCGCCCGAATGCCATGGCCGCATGGTTTGCGAATCCGCCGCCCGGGTCGCAGTGAACGATGTCGAAGTATTGCAGAGCGTTTTGCGGCAGCCAGACCTCGTCGAGCGAACCGAAGATGTAGAACTCGCGTCCGCTGGTGGCGGACTCCCGATACACCGGCGCGGGCCCGATTCCCGGAGGGCAGTCCGTACCGGCGTCGCCCCACAGCGAGTTCGCGTGGCGAATGATCCACGGGCTAATGTAGTTGCGGCGGGAGTTC
>Ga0182027_10010684_pt1 | contig 13024 bp, 8 predicted proteins | sample 712E1DmetaG_FD_121300 | JGI IMG/M metagenome (GOLD analysis project Ga0182027, IMG submission 121300) | Permafrost microbial communities from Stordalen Mire, Sweden - 712E1D metaG (Illumina Assembly) | ecosystem: Environmental > Terrestrial > Soil > Wetlands > Permafrost | place: Sweden...
AACCCCGCGCGGTATTCCCGGATGGCGTCAGGACTACGGCGGGAGTCCATGTACAAGAGTGCCAGCATGAAATGTGCCCGGCTGTCGGCAGGGCTCAGTGCCGCAGCATCCAGAAAAGCGCGCTCGGCGCTGATGCGGTCTCCCTTGAGCCATTCCGCCAATCCCAGGTCCCAGTACCCTTGCGGGGTGGGCTCGATTTCCACGGAGCGGCGCGCTTCCGCCTCCGACTCAGGCAGTCGCCGCGTGTCAAAATAAAATTCGCTCAAGGCATTGTGCGCCCGAGCGCTGAGAGGGGAAAGATTTTCGGCGGCGATAAGCTGGGGCTCCGCTTCCTTCCAATGGCCGGTGGCCTCATAAGTTTTCCCCAGGTCCAAATGGGCATCACTGTAATTCGGCCGAATCGCCAGGGCGCGCAAGAAGAGGAGTTCCGCGTGGGGATAGCGCTTCTCCGCATTGGCCGCCAAACCGAGATTGTGCAGGGCGAATTCGCTGGTGGGCGCCAGTCGCAGAGCGGTTTGCCATTCCCGTTCTGCCGCCGGGATGTTTCCCTGCCCCCAGTAGACGGCCCCTAGATTGTTGTGAATGTAATACGCGTCAGGTGAGACCGTAAGGGTCGCGGTATAAAGGGTGAGATTATCCCGCCAGTCGCGATTGCGAATGACGATGCGAAATACTCCAAGCGTGGCCATGAGCCCGGCCGCGAGAGGCAACGCGACGCGCCATTGACTGCCACGAAGAGAAAGCAGTTCCCACGCTCGGACAACTGCCCAGCCCACGATCCAACAGAATCCCACAGAGGCAAGATAGAGGTAACGCTCCGCGAAGGGGTTGCTGGTCATCCAGCGCACATTCAATGCCGGGGCAACGGTGGCGAGGAGCCAGACCACTCCGAATGCGGCTTGGCAGTTGGATTTCCGCAGAACCGCAAAGGCTAACGCACAAATCGCCAGAGCCACGGCGCCACCGAGGGCCCAGGGATAGAGCGCGGCAACATCGGTGGGAAAAACGTAATAGGCGCAGAGTTCGGCCGGCCACACGAGTTTCCAGCAGTAGCGGCCGATCAGCGCCAGGGCCGAAACCACCAGATCTCCCAGGCCAAATCCCGGGCGGTCATGGCTGGGCGCGAATCCGCCCAGGTAGCGGGCGCGGAGCGCCAGATAAACCACCACGAGCAACCACAATGAACCATAGCGCCGAACTTTCTGGGCCGCGGTGGTTTCCGCGCGATCCTCGCGGAAGAAGTGCTCATAAAGTGCAGCGAGGAACGGAAACGTGAGCGCCTGCTCCTTGGAAAGCAAGGTAAGCACAAAGCTCCCCGCCATGGCGAGCTGATAGGTGACCGAACACTTGGCCGCCGCGCGCGCAGAGGCGAGAAAAAGCCAGAAGGTCAGAAGAAAAAAGAACGACAACTCGAGTTCCGTGACCGCGGCAATCCAATCCACGGCTTCGCTGTGAATGGGGTGGAGCGCAAAGACACTCGCCGCCAGGAGCGCCACGGCGGGGGAGCGAAACATCCTGAACGTAACCAGGAAAAGGAGCAGCACAACTCCCACATTGGCCAGAAGATTGGCCAGGTGGAAGCCCAGCGCGTGCGGACCGAAAAGCTGGTAGCAGAATAAATATCCCAGCGACATCACCGGGCGGTAATAGTTGGAGGAACCGCGAAAATCGCCCATGAACGACCACACCGAGGACGTGAAGATTTCCCGCAGGTGATGGAAGTTCCTAAGGTAGGGATTGGCCAGAACCTGATCGAAGTCGTCATAAACAAAGCCGTTGCGCAGAGAGTTCAAGTAAGGGAGCGTGGCAAGGGCAACCAGAATGAGGCAGTACACCACGCTCAACCTGGTGCGCAGCAGGTAAGGTGGAGATTGTTCGCCCGCCATAGAAGAAGCCTGGGGCAGGCCGTCAATGGAGTGTTCTGTGGTCACGTAACTAAACTCTTTCGGTTCATTGTGGCGGCGGTCTATGATTACGGCTTTCCAAATTGGCGAACTCTCCGAGTGGCTAACGCGGCTCCGCCACCATTCACGGCCCAAAAACCAGCAGCGTAAAGGTGCCGGGAATGGCTGGCGGCCGCGAACGCGGATGCTCCGGCGTGGGCGCGGGAGGCGGCCCGAATTCCGCCGTCACGAGAAAGACATGATGCGTCTCTAAATCCAGCGCCATGGTCCGCGCACCCCGCTGGGTGGGGACACTCGCGACGGGGATGAACTTCTCCGGCGAGTCTTCGTGAACGACGGTGAGCGTGCCGTCGCCATTGGAGCTGAAAGCAAGCTGGGTTCCCGGGTCGAAGGCGTTGGCGTCCACACCCTGGCCAATCGCCGGTGTCGCCAGCACCCTGCCGGAGTCCGCGTCCACCACGGCCATCATCTGATTATGGCAGCCGACGAAGAGCCGGCGGTGTTCTCTGTCCATCGCCAACCCCGAGGGACTTTCACACGACGCCAGCGGCCAGCGCGCAGTCACTGTGAGTTTTTGCGAATCGATTTGCAGGAGTTCGCACTTGTCTTCCAGATTATTGTAAATGTGCCCCTGCCCGTCGGCAGCGGCAAACTCCGGCCTGCCTCCCAGGGTGATCGTTCCGACGGGATTTCCCGAGCCCGCATCGATGGCCGTCGCGTCGCCACTGTGACCGTTAAAGGTGAAGACGCGCTGGGAAGCCGGATCGTACACAATGGCGTCAGGGCCATTGCCGGTGGGCGTCGTTCCCAGGACCTTCAGCGTTTTGAGATCAAAAATCGTGACGGTGTTGGTGCGGCCGTTGCTGGTAAATCCGCGGCCCAACTCAGGCGCCAAGGCGATGCCGTGTACTCCCTCCGTGCCGGGAATGTCTCCCACCACGGCATAGCTATTGGCATCCACCACCATGACGTGCGTGCCCCGCGAAATGTAAACGCGGCGCGCGGCACTGTCGCAGATGAGGTAGTCCCAACCTCCTTCGCCACCCAGCACAACTTTCTTGAGAAGATGATAATCTCCATCCGCCGCCGCGAGAGGACGGCCGGAGAAAGCGGCCGCTGCCAACGCGGCCAGTAAGATTGCACAAGCTATTCTTGCCACCGGAGTCCTTGCGCTGATACTTCGCGCCATGCGCTGATTCATAAATCCTCCTTGGGGGAACGAGTCAACCTATCACGCCCAATCTTGCCGGGCAAGGGGTTGCCGGAAGGGGTAGTGGTGTCATTTGCGAGACATGGGCGCTCCGAAGTGCGGTCATTCCCGCGAAGGCGGGAATCCACTCTGCAAGCCATTGGATATGCCCCGCAGAGAGTCCCGGTCATTCGCCTTGTAGCGCCGCAGCGGGCTCGGCGATTGGGGTAAGGTGCGAGGTATCATTCAGCGCCACCACGTGCCATTTCCCTTCCCGTGTTTCAAAGATGTTGAGCGCGGCATTGTCCATGGGGATGCGCTTCCGGTATTCGGAAAGGGGCACGCCCATGATGTAGCAGGCGATCAGGCGGCAGAGGGTTCGGTGGCATACCACTACTACGTTCCCGGCCTGGTGCCTTTGTGCAACTTCCACCAGAAACGGTGTGACGCGTTCGACCAGCTGCTCGCCACTTTCGCCCTCGGGAGGAGCCACCTTGGCCGGATCCGCTTCCCAGGCGCGGTAGATGTCAGGAGTGGCCCGCCTGCTTTCCTCATAAGTCCTGCCCTCCCAGGCGCCATAATTCAATTCCATCAGGCGGCGGTCCACCACGGGTTCCCGCCCAATGGCCTCGCCGACGATGCGGGCGGTTTCCAGCGCGCGCTCCAGAGGGCTTGAGTAGAGGGCCTCGATCAAAATTGGTCTCAATCGCTGCGCCAGCAACTGTGCCTGGCGCCGGCCCCCATCCGACAGTGGAACGTCCGTGCGCCCGCACCAGCGCCCCTCCGCGTTCCAGGTGGCTTCACCGTGCCGGAGAAAATAGAAAAGTGCCATGCGTCTCCTCAAATTCACAGCCCTACTTGCGAGGCCCCATGCTGTCCATGTCGATGGGCATGAACCCCAGCTTGAACGCGGGCGAGTCCGGTTTCAGCCGGTAATTGTCGTGCTCCGGGTCCACGAACAGCGGATCCGCCTGGACAGAATCAGCTTCATATCCAAGCGCCTTCCATTCCGCGAGCGTCGAAACTTTCTCCCGCCTTCCCACGCCGCGGCGGTCTTCCAGCCGAATTTGCCCCGCGACCTGGTGGTAAATGAGATTGTAATTCGAATCCGCAAAAGTGCGCTCCGTCCAGCCATTGTGGATGTACATGTAAACCGTGTCGGGGCTGGTCTGGTAACTGATATTCCGCCACAGGTAGTTGCCCGAGAGGAATCCCGCCATGTTCTTCTAATAGGGTGAACCCCCTGTAACTGCGTCGATGCTAAAGTAATTGGCCCAGCAGTTGACAAAAATATTGTTCTCGATGACGTTGTTGCGCCCGGCATGAATCTGGATACCATTTCGACAGCGGACAACGACGTTACCGTAGACCAGACAGTTGCTGGTGTAGTTGTCCAGGTAAATGCCGTTGAGAAGTTCGCTGTCGCCCCTGCCGACTCTGCCGTCCTTAACCTGAAAGCCATACACGTCGGCAATGTAGTTGAAACGGATGACATGGCCCACCCGCTCCGCGTCCTGGCTGGCGGGCTGCTCCATCCAGGAATTGATCGCCCCGGTATCCATGATTTCCAGGCAGACGTGGCGAATCACGTTATATTCGATAATGTTTCTTCCCCAGGGATTATTTCCAAGGTTAATTGCATGGTGGGGAAGGTATTCCAGCAGGTTGTGGCCGATAATGTTGCCGTCGCTCATCCCAGAAAAATCCCAGCCACATATTTGTTCAGGACTCCAATGCGCCGGATGGAGTTGTCCTCCACCCGGTTGAAGAGGGGATGTTTTTCCAGGGTTCCCAGCAGGCAGATGCCGTTCGCGCCCGCTTCGGAAATGTCATTCCGGCGGATCACATTGCGGTAGTTGTAACCTTCCAGGTAAATCGCATTACAACCCACCGCGTCGAACCGGTTGTTCTCAATCGTACAGTGTTCGGCGTTTTTCAGGTGCACGGCATCGCCGCCGAATTGCCAGTTGGCCTGCGGATACATCGCGCCCACGCCCTGCACGCCCTCGTGATGGAAATTGTCGCCGTCCATCGTTTCCGTGAAGGTCAGGCCGGAAATCTTCAGCCATGAGGCCCCGTCGATATCGATGAGGTTTCGCTGCCACGGAACCTCAACTTCGTCCGTCGCCATTAACTTGCCCGCGGACGGCCAGAAGTATACCCGTCCTTCCTCCGAGTCGAAGCACCACTCGCCCGGCTGGTCGAGTTCTTCGAGGAGGTTGACGACGTAGAATAGATTGTTGGCCCGAAACGGAGTGATCTGATACCAGGGCTGCACATCAAACTGGACGCCGGGATGCGTCAGCCGGATGGTGCGGCTCTGTTCATCGATCGATTGGATCGGCACGGTGCTGCGCCACTGCCCTGACCCCAGGTAGAATTCCACCTCGCCTTCCGATGGCTTCGCCCAGTGATGCGGCAGCGCCCCCTGCACATACTGAAACGCGGCGATGCTGCCCTTCTCCGCCGGGCCCTGCATGAACAACCAACCGCCGTACAAAGGATCGTTGGGGTCCAGGTTGGGCCAGCGCGCGCGGATCTGCCGCTTTCCGTTGAGAAAAAGTTGCCGTGCTTTCCCCTTGCCTCCTTTCGAATCCGGCAAGTCAGCCACCAGGATCTGTCCCCGGTAAGTTTTCCAGCCTGTGACGCGCCGTCCACCGCTCAATACCGGATGCTCGCCCGGATAAGCCCGGTAGGTGATCGGCGCTTGGGCGGTGCCTGAGTCATCGTTGGTGAAGGTGAGTGCATCATGCAGAAAGTACTTGCCCTCTCGGATCATGACGGTCAACGGGGTGGGTGGTCCCCCCACCGATTTCAGCGCCCTGACCGCATTCCGCGCGCGCGCAAGGCTGGCGAAGGGGCCGTCGGTTCCCGCCGGATTGGGCGCCGCGAGTTTGCCAGACCACGCATCATTTCCGTTTAAGGCCACATAGAAATCGGCGCTTTCTGACCCTGCGCCAGCCGCAGGTAGAAGGCTGACGATAACAAAAGCGGCAACTACTGCTGCTGCCGTGCGAAGCCAGGTAGCCTTTGCGAATCTCATGAATAACCCCCGGCCGAGAGAATTGACCGTCCGCGCGCTCTGTGGACTGACTTCATCGACGAACCTATAAGGAAAGGTGCTAATTCTCGCTCAAATGAAAAACGTAACGTCCTGAGCCCACACTGACCATGATGTTGCGGTCTCCCTCGCGGGCGGCCGTCACACCGTCGTCCCCGGCCACAAACTTGCCCTTCTGCCAAATCACCTTGTCGCCTTCACGGATGACGCCCTCCGTGATTTTTGGGTTCTTCGGGATCCGAATTTCCGCATCGGCGTTGACCGGAACGGTAACTTCCAACGTGGTCATTTGGGGAGAGTAGGTCCAGGAAGAAGAGACTGTCCCGCGAATTGTCTCCACGCTGGCGCTGGCCCATTGCAGGCCTTCTGGAATCAAAGGAGTGATTTGGATATGCTGATAGCCCTCACCTCCGGAGCCCGGCTTGATTCCGCCCAACGCCTGATAAAACCACGCCCCCACACTACCCAGCGCCGGGTGATCGTGCGAGTACATGCCTCTTTCGCCTTTGTCCGGCCATATTTCTGCAATCGTGGTGAGACCTCTCTCCAACATATGTCCCCAACTCGGGTAAGTCGTTTGAACCGCGAGGTCATAAGCAAGATCGACGTTGTGGAAGTCGCTCAATGCCGGCATCAAGAACTTGGTGCCAATAAAACCGGTGGTCAGGTGGGTGTTGTGATAGTAGAGGACGTCTTTGAAAAGGCGCCACTCCACATGACCGATTTCGTTCTCAGGGACGAGCCCGAGAACCAGGGCCATGGAATTGGCGGTTTGGCTTCCGCCCCCATATTCGTAAGTTTTAGCATTCAGGAAATTCTGATTGAATGCATCCCTGATCTGTCGGGCAAGCTGAGAGTAATCCTGCTCGTCCCCGGTCTTCCTCAGAATGCCTGCGACATTCTTGAGGATGGTCACATCGTAGTAATAGTAAGCGTCTGAAATCACTTCACCGGGCGCTTCATCAGTGGGGATCCAGTCGCCGTTGAAATTGAATCGCAGAACGTTGTCCGGAGCGCGGCGGCGCAGATCCTGCACGTACTTCTTGATGCCCTCGTAATTTTCTTCCAGGATGCGGCGATCGCGATATTGCTGCCACATGTACCAACAGATGGTGGGATAAGCGGTGCCCCAGGCGGGATCGGCGGGGCGGTTGCCCCACTTCTCGGGAACGGTCTCCGGCAGAGTGCCGTCCTCGCCCTGGGCATCACGCATGTCGCGGATAAAGTTGGTGTAGAACGCGGCCATATCAAAATTCAACATCGCTTCTTCCGCGGAAATCTGCGCATCACCCATCCAGCCTTGGCGTTCGTCGCGCTGATCGCAATCGGTGGGAATGCTAAACAGGTTGGTGAGCTGGGTCCACCAGATCGCTCGCTGGATATCATTCAATATCTGGGTGGAGGCGGAGAAGCTCCCAATGGTGTCGACTGCCGTATGGGCCAGGCGTCCGCGAATGGTTTGGAGGCCGGGGGTACCGGGAAAACCCGTAACTTCGATATAGCGAAAGCCGTGATAGGTAAAGTGCGGCTCAAAAGTCTCCTCGCCCTCGCCGCGCAAAACATAAACTTCACGCGCCTTGGCGGAGCGAAGGTTCTCCTGGTTGATGTTCCCATCCGGGAAGGTGGTCTCCGCGAACCGCAGTTTCACAACCGATCCGCGCGCCCCGCGCACGCGCAGTTGCGCCCATCCGCTGATGTTCTGCCCCATGTCATACACATAAACCCCGGGCTGGGGGCTGGTCATTTTCTGCGGCATCAGGGTGTCAACCACGCGAATCGGCGGCATCATCTGGGCGGATAGCGCACCGCTTGAGCCCTCCACAACCTGCGCCGGAGTCCACTTCGACTCATCGAAGGCAGCGCAGTCCCATCCCGGCGTCTCCAATCGCGCGTCGTAGACTTCTCCGTCGTAAACGCTGTTGCTCACAATGGGGCCGGGGCCGGCCTTCCAGGACTCGTCGCTCACCACACTGATTCGTTTGCCGCCTTCCAGCTCGATGTTCATTTGCAGCAGCAGAGCAGGTTGAGAGTAGTAAGGTTTTTCGCCGCGCATCCCGTAACCGAGCGTTGCCCATCCGCCTCCCAGCGTTACGCCCATAGCGTTCTGGCCTGCGGTGAGTGCGCGTGTAACGTCGTAGGTGGAATAGAGGACCCGCTTGGGGTAGGTGGTCCAGGCGGGGTCCAGCAACTTGTCACCAACCTTTTCCCCATTAATGCGTAATTCATAATAACCAAGCGCGGTAACGTAAACGCGGGCGCGGACGACTTTGCCTTCTAGGCGAAACTCCCGGCGCAGTTCGTTACCGGTAATCCATTTCCCCTTCCACTCCTGGCGTGAGAGCAAACCCATCTCGAAGCGCGCAGGAGAACTGTAATCACTCGCCCGCTTTTCGTTATCCCAGTAGCGGACCTTCCAGTAGTAGGTGTGCCCGCTCTCCACCGGCTTGCCGTGATAGACGATCTGTGTGGATTCGCCGGAAGTCACCTGGCCGCTATCCCATTGGTCGCCTTGGTCATGATTGAGCGATTCGAGGCGACCCGAAACCAGGACCTGATAGGCAGTCTGCCTCTCCCCCCGCTGGCTGTGATCCAAAACCCAGTACAATCGCGGCGCAGGCACGTCAATCCCGGGAGGGTCTGGCAGGTATTCGCACCGAAGATGGGACGGCGGGGGGGGACCTTCCGCACCAGCAGCGAACCGCCCACCACCCGCGAGCAGGCTCACAAACAGAAAACCGAAAATTGCGCGGCGATTTAATTTTATTCGGAGCATTGCGCACCTCGTGGAAGACTCGAAGCAGCCTTGGATAAAGTGATCGCCCGGAAAATCCGGAAGTCTGCCGAGCAACTCCGCCGGGCGCCGTCAGCGGCGAAGTGATGACCCAGCGGAGATGTCCCGCAGATAACTGCTAGTAAGTATTCGTTTCCTTCACCGTTCCAGCTTTGACATCCTTGTCAAGTTGATATGGAATGTGAACCGCGTGCAGTTCATTGCCATGCAGATAAATGTTCTGGCTCTTGGCGCCTTTAACTTTGAGGAAGACCTTCGTTCCCGCCTGCGTCGTTGAGTTAACGATGGCGGCGCCATCCACCTGGTCCAAAACCACCGCGGCATTATCGGACTCCGCCTTCGCCGGCGCGCCGGAGAAACCTTCCAGCTTCAGTCCCTTGACATCCTGGAAGTACATGGCACTTTGCCATCTGGGCGATTCGGGCTTTTCCCACTGCACTTGAACGTCTTTCACCTTCAGGTTCTTGGCGTAGTGGAAATACATGGCGTGGACCGATTTGTCGTACCCGGGGGTGTTGTCCGTGGACTGGTAGAGCTTGATGTTTTCCAGGCTCACATCATCAAGCCAACTATCCGGATGACCCAGAATCAGGCAGGAGCCCTGGCCGTGCGCAATGATGTTGCGCAGGATGACATGCCGAATAATGCCGGCCGGCGGCTCATCGGCCTTCAGGGGGAGGCCCAGGCTTTCGCTGCGCCTTTGCACAGTAAAGTAGATGGGGTCGCCATTCCCCCACCAGAACCAGTCGAAGCGGTTGGTGTTGATCACAATATTCGAGATCACCACGTTTTCAACCACCCCGCCATCGTAAACCATAAAGGCGATGCCTCGATTGGAATGGGTGATAACGCAGTTGCTAATGGTCACATTACGGACAGCGACTTCATTGCCGTCGCAGAATTTGATGGCGCTGGATGACGAGGAGAGGCGGCAATTGGTGACGGTGATATTTTCGCACGCTTTAGGTGGCCCGCCCGAAGCCCTGGAGGAATAGAACACAATGGCGTCGTCGCCGGTCTCAATAGTGCTGTTGGCGATAATCACATCCCGGCAACTGTCCGGATCGATTCCATCCGCCCAAACGCCGTATTTTTGGTCCGTGTGGATATAGATGCCGTCGATTCGCAGCCGGTCGCAGTCGTAGGGGTAGAAAGTCCAACTGGGCGAGTTGATGATGGAGATTCCCGCGACGCGGATATCTTTGCAACGCACCAGCTTAATCATGTGCGGGTAGATCTTGCGGTGGTCCATCTCTTTGGGAAAGGACCGCATCAGGGGGATGCCCGCCGCCTCGGCCGACCTCTGATTGTCGCGGATATACCCGTCATCGATAACGTTCATCCTCCAATCGTATTCGGATTGTCCGTTGATAACCCCGCGGCCTTCTATGGAAATATTCTCGAGGTCCTCGCCCAACAGCAGGGCGTCCGTGGTGAAATCGGCTTCCGCCTTTGATCCGAACAGGGTGGCCCCGATTTCCAGGTAGAACTTGACGTGGCTGCGCAGGTGCAGGGTCCCTGACGTGTAATCGCCGGCAGGCAGGTAAACTGTTCCCCCGCCGGATTCGGCGCAGGCGTCAATGGCCTTCTGAATGGCCTGGGTGACGATGTCCGCCTTTTTGCCGGTAGCCCCATAATCCCTGACATTAAAGACGTCGCTGCTCGCTTGCGCGCGCAGAAATGATGCCGATACCAAAATCTGTAAAGCCAGAAACGCCAAAACTGTTCTCATCGGAAATTGCTGTCGCATCTTCATCTCCTTCAATCAAGATCCGCCTCGCCGGGGCCGGACTCACGCCAAAACCAATCCCCTCTAAACCGCACCAGGGGCCGGAATCAAGGGACTCGCCCCCGGATCCTGCGCCCTCAACGGCAGAGGTTCTCACCTCTGACTTAACGCGCGAACTAAGCATTTGAGATATACCCTGGGTCGTACAACCCGATGTGGACTTGGTTCAATAAGGGCGCCGCTTGATAACATCCAAGAAACCTCACAGCGGAGCCATGTGCGTTTATAATGTCTGGGCGGAAACCTGTCAACGCTTTTCTCGGCCATCGGCGCAGGCTTTCCCTTCGCGCCGAGGCGGGTGAAGTATAATCGCGCCGCAGCGTTCTTGCGAGAGATGTTGGAATGACCCTGGGCTCGAAGCTTGCACCACTTCCGGAGGTGGATTCTCAAGTTTCGTCAATACTTCCTGAGGTATGACCTAATTGAGATGATGGTCAAAAGGATGACTTATGAAACGAAGAGCTTTCTTTCCATACCTGCTTACGTCGGCGCTGGCGGGGGTGGGCTCGCCCGCCTTCGCGCAGACAAGTTCGGCCCCCGACATGAAGATCACGGGCATTGACACGACGTACTTCCGGCCGGGCGCCAACTTACCCTGGCAACCCAATTGGGTGTGGGTGCGTGTCCACACCAATACCGGCCTGGTGGGCCTGGGCGAGACTTACCCGCGGAATGAGGCGGAGGCCAGCATGGTACATTCCACCATAGCCGGCATGTTGATAGGCCGTGACCCGCGCGACATTGACCGCATCTGGGCGGATTTTTATCGCGCTTTTGATTTTCAGGTGACGGGTGGCACCGAGATGCGCGCCTTGAGCGCCATCGATCTGGCTTTGTGGGACCTAATGGGAAAGTCCTTGAACGTTCCGGTTTACCGCCTGCTGGGGGGCAGGTCCAATCCGGAGATTCGCCTCTACAACACCTGCTTCGGCCATCGCTACGACTTTAACAAAGAGCCGGAAAAGATCATGCATGAGTTGATCGATCGCTATGGCGTAAAAGCCATCAAGATATGGCCCTTCGACCGAGCGGCAATCCGCAACCAGCATGAATTCATTACCCCCGCCGACATCGAGGAAGGCTTGGCTCCGGTGCGCAAACTGCGCGACACTTTCGGAAACGACATTGAAATTCTGATGGAATTTCACAGTTGTTGGGACCTGACTTCGGCGGTGCGAATTGCCAAAGCCCTTGAGCCCTATCGGCCCATGTGGCTTGAAGACATGCTCCTCCCCGGCAATTTCTCGGAATACCGGATCTTGGCCGATTCCACTTCCAATCCCCTCACCATCAGCGAACGCATGGCGGGACGCATGGAATTCCTGCAAATGCTGGAAGCGCGGGCCGCGAAGTACGTGATGTTCGATGTGACCTGGTGCGGCGGGCTCAGCGAGGCAAAGAAGATTTCGACCCTGGCAGAGGCCTTTGAACTCCCCGTGGCGCCGCACACGGCGGGAGGGCCCTTGCTTTTTTACGCCACCACCCATCTCACCACCGCCCTTACCAACCTCGCCATCCAAGAGAGTTGCCAGGTCTTCTACGAAACCACCTGGCCTGCCATGCTGGAAAACCCATTGGTTCCCCACGATGGCAAGATCCGGGCTCCGGAATTGCCAGGCCTGGGAATGCAGATCAAGCCCGAGGTGTGGACGAATTCAGCGGCGATCACACGCACCACGACCGCTTAACCCCAAATCCTGACGACAAGGAGTAGCCACCGGCGCTGCACGACTGACTCCCTCAACGGGAGTTGCTGCATGCGCCGGCAGGCACCGTGCGCTGCCGCGGCAAGCGGAACCTGCTCCCGATCAGGAAACCGGGGACGATGGGGAAAGCCCAATCACCTTCCGCCGAATGGGTTCAAGCACGCCGGCGCTGACGAGTAAGGCCGCGGCCAGAACATACATTCCCCCTGCCCCCACAAAAGCCGGTTTGTACCCGTGCAGGTCAATGAGACGCCCAATGACGAGTTGTGCCCCAGCGCCAACAAAAGTCCCGCCGGCTCCACTTATTCCATAAAGGATCGCCACATGCTTGGGGGGGGGAAATCTCCGTGATGGCGGTGTGAATATTGGTCGACCAGGTTTGATGGGAAAAGAGCGCCAGGCTCACCAGCGCCAAGGCCAAGGTTGTGAGTGGCGCAAAACCGGCCGAGGCACTGAAGGCGGCGAGGAAGGCGGCAGCCAGCAGGACGGTCTTGCGGCTGCGACTCACGCCCCAGCCTTTGCGGATCAGGGCGCCGCTCGCGGCGGCCCCGGCAAAAGCTCCGAGGAAAGAGCAAAAGTAAGGT
>Ga0182027_10010687_pt1 | contig 13022 bp, 9 predicted proteins | sample 712E1DmetaG_FD_121300 | JGI IMG/M metagenome (GOLD analysis project Ga0182027, IMG submission 121300) | Permafrost microbial communities from Stordalen Mire, Sweden - 712E1D metaG (Illumina Assembly) | ecosystem: Environmental > Terrestrial > Soil > Wetlands > Permafrost | place: Sweden...
AGCAGATTATCCTTTCCAGCGACAGGTCTCCTGCAGATTTGGACGGTCTGGACAGGCGTTTGACGACCAGGTTTTCCATGGGGATGGTGATAGAGATCCTGTTGCCCGATTTTGAGACAAGGCTCGCGATCCTGAATGCCAAATGTCGTGAACTGGAAGTACTGATAGACCGTGAAGTTCTTGAATTCATCGCATATAACATCACGACCAGCATCAGGGAGATGGAAGGGATATTGGTGAAGGCGGTTGCGGAATCGCAGCTGACCCAGACCAATCCGACCATCAGGACCGTTGCTGACTCGATCCGGCGCATAAACAACAATTTCAACGTCAGTTCCGTGGGGGTGGATCTTTCCCGCAGGATCTCTGTCAGGACCCCGGAAGATGTCATTGATGTCGTCGCCAACTACTATAAATTGCCCAAGAGCGAGTTGATCAGTGACCTGAGGAAAAAGGAAGTCATGATTCCGAGGCAGATCTGCATGTATCTGATCAGAGAGGCGCTGTCGCAATCCTACGAGACGATCGGGGAGAGGTTCAGCGGCAGGAACCACACGACGGTCCTGCATGCCTGCAACAAGATCATCTCTGAAATGAGAGAAAATTCCAAGTTGATGCGTGACGTCAACGCCCTGAAACGGGAAATTGGCATGTAAAGTGCAATTTGCTTTGCCTGAAAAGCAGAATTGTTATATTTTGCTTTCAGCTTTTAAGTAAATTCTTATGAGAAGAGTCAACAGAAAAAGACCAATTGATTTTATTCTCCCTTTTTTGGTCATCCTCGGGTTGGGGGTGATTGCAATTTTGGGTTTTCAGCTATGGCAGAATTTTGAGAAACAGGGGAAGGCCGATGTCTATTTCTACCTTGCCGAAGGCAAGGCGAAGGTTTTGCCTTTTGGACATACGGAATGGGATAACGCTTTCAGCGGGACAAAACTGTTGATTGGGGATGCACTGAAGACCGCCACGGCCGGAAAAGCCATATTACAGTTCTTTAACGGGACAATCATCAGGCTCGGTGAGGATACGGCGGTAACTTTGACCGACGTGACCAAGAGTTCCGATCTGGAAAAGATTGTCGTCAACATGGATAACGGTGTAATTTGGGTCAATGGCAGAAAAAGTCCGGGTGTAAGAGATGCTTCTTATGAGATAAGGACCGCCAACATGCTGGTAAAGGCGAAAGGTACGGTTTTTGAAGTGGAAAGCGATACCGCCCAAAGGGTGAGGGTGTTGGAAGGTGACGTAAGCGTTGATGTGATGGTGACCGTAGACGGCAACGAAAGGGTTGCGAATACGATCAGCGTAGGCGTGGGACAGGAAATCACCCTGGATGATGCCACATTGAAAGCGTTTACCGAAAACCAGTCGCCTTCGGTGCTGATGGCGATCAGTGACCAGTTTAAGGCGGGGGATTGGTATTCATGGAACATAGCGCAGGACAAGAATCCTACATCTTATGCGATGCAGAGTCCGGAATCGGAGACGCAAAGCCAGGTCGCCGTTTCGACCGAAATGCAGGCTTCCGGTGATACACAAAGTCAGGTAACACAGTCCGAAATACAAACGCCGGAAATCGTTCCCGGCCAGACGCAGGCAACCAGTGAGGCTACGGAAGTGACGCAGGAAGCCGGAACCCTTACGGCTCCGGAAATCCTGAAGCCCGGAACGGCGGACAGGACGGTCAGCGGGGGCATCGTGACGATTAGCGGTACCGCATCGGCGGGAACGGCAAAAATCGTGGTGGAACAGGTTATAGACGGCAAGACGGATTCGTACACCTTATCAAAATTCAAACCGGGCGATATGACCTGGAGTTATAACGTCGCGGATAAGTACGACAACATGGCGGCCGGTCCGAATACATACAGTTTTTACGCATTCGACGACAAAGGAACCAAGAGCGATGCGGCGGAGATCACTATCACATACAACAAGGAACAGGTTCAGATCACGGATGCTCTTGCAGCACCGGTAGTGCTCAAGTTTAACGGCGCCGTCTCGCCCGAAGTGACCACGGGTGACGTCCTGGTGGAAGGAAGCGTCAAGGGCGCGCAAAGTGTCGTAGTAAACGGCTACACCTTGAGTAAGTTTGAGGCGGGGAGCGCTGCCTGGTCATACTGGGCAAAAGAGTCCCTGGGAAACCTCAAGCCCGGAGTGAACGAATTTGAGGTTTATGCTGTGGATTCGGCGGGGAACAAATCGGATACGGTAAAATTCACTATCACTTACGATAAAGCGGCCACGGCCTCTTCAGGTACGTCAGCGAGTAATTCAAGCGCGTCCGCTACGCAATCCGTTTCGACCCAACAATCCACGCAGGAATCATCTTCGGGGACCCAAAGCACAATTCCTTCATACTCCTTTTAAAGGTATTTGAGTTTATTGGCGTTCTGCTGGTCGTTTGTTACGGCGTAGATGACTTCGCCGTTTTCAGGGTCGGTGAGATAGAAGAAATATTGGCTGTCTTCGGGATTAACGGCGGCCAGGATGCTTTTCAGTCCCGGGTTGCAGATGGGACCCGGCGGAAGCCCGGTGCGGTTGCGGGTGTTGTATGGGGAATCCGTCTGAAGGTCGTTCTGGTCTATATTTTTGTCGTTTTTAAGGTAAAGAAGGGTTGCATCAGCTCCAAGCATCCAGTTGCTGTCCAGCCTTTTCCACAATATGCCTGCGACTATCGGCCTGTCCTTGTCGGTCCTGACCTCCTTTTCCACTATGGATGCCATGATTATGATGTCAGAAAGGCTGCGGTCATGTTTTTTGGTCAGATTGTCGCCGAGTTTTGCCGAAAAATTATTCTGCATCAGCTGGATCAGGTTTTCGCTGTAGAAATTTTGCGGGTCGATGAAATAAGTATCAGGGAAAAGGTATCCTTCAAGCGGATATTCAAGGTTTTTCGCCTTGGCCTTGTCTATGAAGGGATATTTTTCATAATCGCTGAATCCCTTTACGGCTTTGATGAAATCACCGCTTTTGATGACATCCATCTCCACCAGCTTGTCATCGATGTCCTTTACGGTTGAACCTTCCGGAATGGTGAGGATGTATTCGGATTGTTTGCTGTCGGTGACGGTTTTTGCGATATCGGCGATGGTCTGGGTCTTGTCCAGCATGAAGCGGCCCGCTACGATTTGCCGGTCAAGCCCGTTTGAGCGGAGGTATTCGCGGAAGGCGTCTTCGTCCAGGATCAGGTCCTTGGCTTTCAGGGTGGAGGCGACATCGGTGATACCGTCGCCTTTCTTGATTGAGATGGAGATTTTGGTGTCATCAAGCGGGTCAACCGGAGTCGAGATCAGGTAGTTGTACCTGTTGCTGCGGTACCAGAAGAAGGCGGCACCAATGATGATGATGAGTCCGACAGCCAGTAAAATCCATGTTTTTTTTGTTCCTTTTCGTCCGGAACGCAAGGGAGTCCTGTAATAATGGTCCATATCTGTATTATGGCTGGTTGGCGCCGGGCATGTTCATGCCGTCCATGAGCGGTTTCATCTTTTCCGCGGCGATCTGCTGTGATTTCTTGATGCCCTTATTGATTGCTTTGACCAGGTTTTCTCCAAGTTTCTTGGGATTTTTCGAATGTTCTTCTGTAAAAGTGACGCTGATCAGTTCCTGTTCACCATCCACGATAGCGGTCACGCCATCCACCTCCGCCTCGATATGGGTGTTTTTAAGCTCTTTCTTCAGTTGCTTGGCCATTTTTTGCCATCCGTACATGTCTTTGAATTTATCGAACATCAGGGAAAAAGTTATGGAGTCTTTGTTGATTGTAAGAGCTATCATCCGGGGCGTCAATATGCCGAGGGGCATATATGGGAGCGGTTTGGGCGGGATGGGCTGTTTGGCATGCTATGGGAGCCTGTGATTTTTGCTTGCGAAGAAAGGTGGTTTTAAGTAAACTCATACTGCTTTCCGCCATGAAAGCGTAAATTAATCTTGAAATTAATACCGAATATATATGGAGACAATACAACTTATAGCACAATCCAGGGACATGGAAATTGCGGCAAAGAGCTTAAGGAGAGAACGTGTGATTCCCGCAGTTTTTTACGGCAAGGGACTTAAATCGATGCCGTTAAAAGTCAATTATGGGGAATTCCGCAAGGTTTTCCTTAAAGCGGGCTCAAACAAGCTGATTGACCTTGATATCGACGGCAAGAAAAAGGTCAAGGTTCTTGTTCATGATATCCAGTTTTATCCTCTTACGGGAGCGATTACGCATGTGGATTTTATAAACGTCAAGCTGACCGAAGAGGTCACGACGCATGTTCCGATTGTGGTGGAAGGTGTTGCACTTGCCGTAAAAGACTTACAGGGTGTCCTGACGGTGGTGAAACATGAAATAAATGTCCGTTGTCTTCCCACGAATATTCCGGAATCAATCACAGTGGATGTTTCCAGTCTGGTTGATTTTTCAAAGTCCATCCATATAAGTGACCTGATTTTACCGGCTGGGGTGAAGGTCATGGATAACGTTAAAGATGTGGTTGTTACTGTGACGGCTCCAAGGAAGGAAGAAGAAGTTGCGGTTGTTACGCCGGCTACGGGTATTGAAGGGACGGCCGCTGAAGCCGCCGCCAAGGAAGATGCCGCCAAGGCCGCTGAAGCGGCTGCCGCCGAACCTGCGGCGAAGAAAGAATCGGTGAAGAAAGAGTCGGCCAAGAAAGAGTGACAGGTATGTTAGATTCAAGACCCGCGGCATCTTCTGTTGAGGATGATGGCGGTTTGCAGATACAAGTCGATTTACTCGCGGATACCCCAAGCTTTTCAATGCTGTAGATGGCGCTAAACCCGCTCCTGACGCGATAATCATCAGGAAATTTCAGGGTTCTGTCCTGACTTCAAATTCAGTTGACCAGGTCCTCAAGAAGTTTGCGCATGTCTTCTTCTTTCCCGGGTTCTTTTTTGCGGATCTGTGAAGTCATTTTAAATGACTTTTCCGTAGAGGGAAATGACGGGGTTTGTTTTTTTTGCAGTTCAAGCGAAAGCCGGCTTCCGATTTCCAGCGGCCGCGGAATTTTATCCAACGGCCACTGGAACCTGGTCTTGTCTCCACCGGTTGATTCCAGCACGAGATAACCGCCGTCGATGGCGGAAAGAGTCACGTCTATGCTGTTGTCTGCGTTTGAGTCCATGGTGAAGTTAAGGTTTATTTCATGATGAGCATCGCCAGGATTGGGGCAATGATCAATGCGATAGTGTTGATGACCTTGATCAGCGAGTTGATGGCTGGGCCGGCTGTGTCCTTGAAGGGATCGCCGATGGTGTCTCCGACCACGGCGGCTTTGTGGGCATCCGATCCTTTACCGCCAAAATGGCCGTCTTCAATGTATTTCTTGGCGTTGTCCCATGCTCCGCCTCCCGTGCACATCTGTAGCGCAAGCAGGAATCCGGAGATAATGACGCCTCCAAGCATGCCTCCCAGGCTGATCGGACCGAGAAGGAAGCCAACGATAATCGGGGCAAGAACCGCCAGCAGTCCGGGGAAGATCATTTCCTTAAGGGCTGATTTTGTCACGATATCCACGCAGCGGCCGTAGTCCGGTTTTTCGGTGCCGGCCATGATGCCTTTCTTGGTCCTGAACTGGTGCCTGACTTCCTCGACGACCTTAAAGGCCGTTTTGCCCACTGATTCCATACAGGATGATGAAAAGAGGAAAGGCAAGGCTGCTCCGAGGAACAATCCTATCAATACGCGGTAATCGGTCAAATTGAATGTGAAATTGTATGAAGGCGCGTTTGCGATAAGTTCTTCGGTATAAGCCTGGAAAAGCACCAGGGCGGCAAGCGCGGCCGAGGCGATGGCGTACCCTTTTGTCACGGCTTTAGTGGTGTTTCCGACCGAGTCGAGGGCATCGGTGTTCTTGCGGACGTTTTCCGGAAGGTTTGCCATTTCGGCGATACCGCCGGCGTTGTCTGTGATCGGGCCGTACGAATCGGTTGCAATCACCATGCCCGTCGTTGAGAGCATGGCGACGGCGGCGATGGCGATGCCGTAAATACCGTTATTTAGAGAGGAGTTCAATCCGAGCTGGTAAGCCAGGAAAATTGCGGCTACCACCAGCAATACGGGTAGGATGGTGCTTTCAAGACCCACGGCGAGACCGGTGATGATGTTCGTGCCGGCTCCGGTCTGTGAGGATTTCGCGATCCTTTGGACCGGGCTATATTCTTTTGCCGTGTAGTATTCGGTGATCAGGGTGATGAAGAGGGTGACGCCCAATCCCACCAGGGTGGCGAAGAAGATGTTGATGTCGTGGATGTAATACTGTGTCGCAAAATAGAATCCTATGGCGGAGACCAGACCCGTAACCAACATACCTTTATATAAGGCTTTCATGATCTTTCGGCTCTTTCCGAGCTTGATGAAGAAGGTTCCGATGATAGTGGCTACAACCGCAATCGAACCGAGCATAAGAGGATATTCAATGCCCGCGCTTCCAAGCATCGATCCGAGCGATGAAGCCGCAAGGATCATGGAGGCGATTAAGGTTACGGCATAGGTCTCAAACAGATCGGCACCCATTCCGGCGCAGTCTCCCACGTTGTCTCCGACGTTGTCGGCGATTACGGCGGGATTGCGTGGGTCATCTTCCGGGATACCTTGTTCAATCTTTCCGACGAGGTCAGCTCCCACATCGGCGGCCTTGGTGAAAATACCTCCTCCGACACGTGCAAAAAGTGAGACGAGGGAAGCTCCAAAACCGAAACCGATCAGTAGTTTGGGGGTTTCTGCAGGGGGGATATGAAGCAGACTGGTGAAGACAAAATAGAAACCGCTGACACCAAGCAGGGCTAAACCGACAACGGCAAGTCCGGTTACGGAACCTCCCTTGAAGGCCACATCAAGCGCGGCCTGAAGGCTGGTCTTGGCGGCTTCGGTCGTCCTGACGTTAGCCCTTACGGAAACGTTCATGCCGATATATCCGGCTAAAGCCGAAAAGACCGCTCCGACGATGAATCCGATTGCTGTCAGCCAGCCGTTGTTGTAATTACCGGCCGGTAATGCAAAAGCGAGAATCAAAAAAAGTATTACCGCAAAGACGGCTACGGTCGTGAATTGCCTGTTGAGGTATGCCATGGCCCCTTCCTGGATGGCTTTGGCGATAGCGACCATCTTTTCACTTCCGGTGCTTTTCTTGAGCACGGTCACGGTTAAAAATACGGCATAAAGGAGCGCCAGTATGCTTATTGCCATGGCGACGATCGTCACGTTCATATAAAAGGGTAAATTAAGAATAAAAAGATATTCTGAAAAGGGGATTTCCGGGGATTAATTTTAGTTTACATTATGCCGTAAATGAAATTTATTTGTATAATTTGATTTGATTCGGGGTCGGATTTATGGTTTTAGCAGGTTTCCTGCCGGCCGGAGGAGCATGGAGATATCTTTGACGTTGGCTTTTTTACGACGTTCACATATAATTACCGTCGGTAATATATTTTTTAATTCATAATATATTTATGACCGAAGAAAATAAGCATGAGGCTCACGTACATCATGAAAGTCATCCACAACATGAGGCTCACGTACATCATGAAGGCCATCCGGCCCATCAGGGAATGCCCGAGATTCCAAAGGTGGATTTCAAGGATGTCACTCCCGATAAGATGAAAGGTGGTTTTATGGATGTGCTTGAGATCCTTAAATTGAACAAGAAGAAGATAGACGAAGTTGGAGCGAGGGATGGCGAAGGTATCACCATGGCATTGGTTTATCTGGCCATAGGTGCAATCGGGGCTCCGCTGGGCGGGGCGATCCTGGGATATACGTTCATGGGAATGACGGTCAGGACTCCGATCCTGAATGCATTGATTGGTGCGGTGATTGCGATAGTCATTGCATTTGCGGCAATCTACATAACGAACATCGTTGCCGAAAAGCTTTTTAAGGGGAAAGGTAAATTCCCGCAATATTTCAGGGTGATGGGTTATGCCTCGTTGGTAAACATCTTAGGAATACTTACGATCATATCAATCCTCGGATCACTTGCCGGTTTATGGGTTGGACTGGTCATCAACTATTTTGCGCTTAAGCAAGTCCACAAGCTCGATAATACCAATGCGATTTTGGCTATGATCGTATCTTTTGTCATAACCCTGATTCTTGGTTTCATTGTGGCTTCAGTGGGACTTTCCGCAATGATGGGTGGTGGAATGATGGGTGGATTCAGCTCAGCAGGTTATTAGTTTCTTGTATAATTATAAGTGACTCCCCGGGCGTAGTGGTATTGGGCCATAAAAACGCTGGGGGAGTCATTTTTTTGATATGTGGTTAAGAGTTGGGATTGCCTAGGTATTTTGTTACAACGCGTCCATTTTAAGAAGGTGTCAAATATATTTGGGCAATAATTGGCGAACGTAGCTGATTTGGGCTTGCTCTAGCTTACCAAAAGGCCTTTTTTTTGCTATAATGATAAGAATAATCATAACTGGACGATGGCTGATAACAAGGTATCCGGGGGTCTCCCGGGTGACGAAAAAAACAGGGGTAACGGGGAGAAGGCGGGTGAAGTAAAAAAGGAAAACAATGCCTTGCCCCAATCCGATAAGCGTAATTCCGCTCGTTTAAACGCAAAACGGAGGATCCAAAGGAAGAAGTTTTCTGCAACGCTGGAAAAGAACAATATGACCGGGAAGGCGGAGCCGGAAAAATCGGGGATGGTCCGAAAGCCGGAACCCAAAAAAGAGACACCCAAGCTTCCACCGCGGGAAGAAGCCAGGATCAGGGAGGATATCCATCCGCGACCCGCAATTCCGGAGATACCCCCTGCGGAAGTGCGGGAAAAACAGGTTTCTCCGGACGATTCTAAGGCGTCAAGAGGCGATCAAACGAGTATCACTTATTTTTCGCACGCTTTTACACCTGCGGGTGATGAAACCGATGCCAAACCTGAGGCTGTTGAGCCGGCATCCGCTAAACGCGTGGCTGTTGAGCCAACATTCACTGAACCTTCGGTTCCGGAGCCGATGCCAGTCGAACCCAAAAAGGAAGATATTCTCCCTGGAACGCAGGTTGAAGAACCGCAAGGCGGGGAGAGGAAAGTTGAAGAGACACAAGTTGAAGAGGAGAAACCTGCAACCGTAAGTGAAGTGACATCGGTTCCCGCAGAAATTGAAACCGAAGCAACTCCTTTGGAAGAAGAGGCTTTACGTATGCCGGAACCCGAAGTGGAGCCGGTCGGGCAGGAAGAAGAGATAGTCATCGGGAAAACGGAATCGGCTCCCCATATCCCCGTGGGCCAGATTTCAGAATCGGAACCTGTCCATCCCCCCATCCATACCGAGACCATGGAAGATGTCAATGAAGAGGCGGAAATAGGGGAAACGGTTTCCGGTGAAGACAATGGAAGGGAAGTGATGAACAGGGAGGAATTGAAAAAAAAGGGATTGGAAAAGGACCAGACGGAGCATCTCATCGAAAAAGAATCGACGGGCAGGGTGCTGAAGTCATGGTTGCTCATGAATTGGCCGAAGATCACCGCTTCGACGGGCAGGTTTTTTGGGGGATTCGGACAAAAGATGAAAGGATCGCTCTCCGGTCTTAATTTCGGCAGGGTGTTTTCCTGTTTTTTACTTATTGTCCTGCTGGGCGGAGGTTATTACGGATACACCATCAAATTACATGAGAAGGCATATTCATATATTGCCGGTTTTTTCGAGCAGAAACCCGTTGAAAAGGTTGAGGTGACGCTCAATTTGCAGGACCAAAGGGTGTTCGGGATTACCGAATCAGCCATATTCGGTTCAAACTCAGGTTCGGTAAATGACTTGATTCCGGCACAGATTCGCATGGCCGTATTCTTCGGGGAACTCATGGAGCCAAAGGTTCAGGGGGAAACCGGTATCACGGCTTTGACTTTTTACGGTGAATTAAAGGACGGGGCGGCGACAGTCAATGAGTTTGTCGTATATATGCAAAACCTTGCAGATGTGCAGAATCTATACAAAACCGATGTTTATGCGATGCTGGATAAGTCGACCGCACGTGACAAGGTCTTGCTTGATTATCAGGATAAATTGAAACAGGCCAGGGATAAGAGCCAGGTCCTGCATGACCAGATAGTCGTGAATATGGATGATTTTACTCAATCCTACAACAGTCTTACCCCCGATAAGAACAAGTATGAGCAGGATTTCTTCACGGCCATGGGGAACCTGGAGTCTGAGAAAAGTGACTTGTTATTGAAAGGCTTTATCGACATCTCTCAAAAACAGATCGCTCTCAAGGCCAGGGTAAGTGCCCTGACCAAGCTTGAAGGTTACTATACGTCGGCTTTGCAGAAGCTGGATATCAGGATCCGGGCTGTCGAACAGAACCGCGATGCTTTGATACAGGGTATAAAGGTAGTGGATATACCGGGGTCCGACCTGAATATCATCATAAAATCCAGTTAAAGTAGGCTTATTTAAGCCATTGGTTACTCTTTTTCGGTAAAAGCGATTTTCCTTGCATTTTTTGGCAAAAAGTATTATCGTAAATCATCCTGAATGAAGTTTTTTTATGCCAAATTTTGCAAATATTCTGGATAAGGCCATGTTGTTTAATCCTTCCCTGAACAGGGAAAGTATAAAACGGGCCTATGAATATGCGGAGAACGTATACAGGGGGCAGTTCCATGTTTCAGGGGACACATACATCGATCATTGTCTTTATGTGGTTGATACGATGATTGATTTCCATCCCAGGGAATATTCGATCATTGCCGCCATTTTGCACGGTTTGCCGGAAAGGTCCGATTTTGACATTGTGGATGTGGAGAAACGCTTTGGGCCGGATGTGGCGGGGCTTGTTTCCGCTTTGGGGATGTTGAATAAGATCAAGATCGTCAATCAGAAAGCGGATGTGGACAGTTTAAGGAAGATGTTCCTGGCGATGGCGCAGGATTTGAGGGTGGTGATGATCAAGCTTGCCGATCGTCTGCAGAATCTGCAGAGGATAGAAAAGTTGCCGGTAGGGATGCGAAAGGACATGGCTAGGGAGACCTTGGACATCTATGTGCCCATAGCGTCACGAATGGGTATATACAAGGTCAAGGTGGCGTTGGAGGATTTGTGCTTCAAGTTGCTTTTCCCGAAGCAATACGATGTCTTGATAAACCAGTTGAATGATTACAAATCAAAAAGCGGGAGGGATATCGATGAAATCAAGAGGGATCTGAAGGCCTACCTGGATGAGCAAGGCGTGGAAGCGGTCGTGGAAGGGAGGATCAAGAACTTATACAGCATATACAGGAAATTGAAGTTGAAAAGCCATACCACTCTTGAAGATATCTTTGATATTTTTGCAATGAGGGTGATCTTGCCGACAAAGATCGGAGCGGACGGGAAAGAGCAGTTTGACCACCTTTATGCGACTTTGGGCATGATCCACAATAAATGGAAACCTCTGGCGAACCGTTTCAAGGATTATGTGGCGGTTCCCAAAGCCAACGGTTATCAGAGTCTGCATACAGCCGTGGTCGGTTTGGCACCGTTGTCCAGCCAGGCGACGGAAATCCAGATAAGATCACAAAAAATGCATGAGGAAGCCGAGTTCGGAATCGCTTCCCACTGGATCTATGAGGATCTGAAGAAAGTGCTCGGGACGGTCAACAAAGAGCATTTTGATGAAGTGATCCGTGATCCTCAAAACACCGTCTTCGGCAAATATGTCAGTTGGCTTGATGCCCTGTCAAAGTTGCAGAGGGATATGCATAGCGGTTCCGAATTCATGGAAGCGTTGAAACTGGATGTATTCAATGACCGCATATTTGTACTGACGCCGGGAGGCGAAGTCAAAGACCTGCCGCTCGGGGCGACACCGCTTGATTTTGCCTATTCCGTCCATACGGATGTCGGACACAGGTGCATACTGGCCAAGGTGAACGGATCGGTTGTCCCTCTGGATTATAAGCTAAAGAGCGGCGAGGTCATCGAAATCATTACCGGCAACAAGCCGTATCCAAAACTGCACTGGCTTTCGTTCGTTAAAACAGCTGGGGCAAAGGCAAAGATTAAATCATATTTCCGCGGCCTTGATAAGGACAGGAGTTTCCGCGAGGGTAAGGAGATCATCAACAAATATATGGTGAGGATGAAAAAGCCGCTGCTTGACGACGAGCTCTCGATCTTCAGGGATTACGGGGGCAGCAGACTGTCGTTAAAGGAAAGACAGCAGCTGGTTGAGGAGATCGGGAGCGGTTCGATACTCGTGCAAGTGGTCTTGCGCAAGATTTTTGGCAGGGCTGTCCCGTCGGCATCGGTAGCAAATATGGAAACTCCTGTTTCGGGGGAAGCAATCATCCCAAAACAAAGGAAGCTCAGGACCGGTGACAAGGATTGCGTTTATATCGCCGGGGAGAAAGGTGTTCCCTATAAGTTCGCCCAGTGCTGCAGGCCCATAAAGGGTCAGCCGATTGTTGCTTTTGTCACGAGGGGCAATTCGGTGACGATACATCTTGGGAATTGCAAGATACTAAAGGAAGCCGATCAAAAAAGGATAATCGCCGCGGACTGGAATCTTGAAAGGGATATCCGCCGGTTTCCGGTCAAGGTGATGTTGAAGATGAGTGACCGGATCGGGCTGATCCGCGACATTGCGGAATCGATCTCAATTTTTAACGTCAATATCATTGATTTTGGTGTTGAACAGGTACAGGGGGCCGAAATTTTTCGCGAAATGACGATTGAGGTTTCCGATAATGAGCAGTTCCAGGGCATACTGGAAAAACTGAGACGCGTACGGAACATCTATGATGTCTCCAAGTCGGATTGAGGGATTGCGATACCTTAAATCGGCGGTGACGGTCTAGAAATCCATCAGGATCTTTTCCGACAGGATCTCATGGTCCAGGTAGAAGTGCAGAAAGGTGTCGACTGTCATCTTGAAGCACTTTCTTTCGGCCAATGTGGCCCTTATCCTGGTGATTTCGCGATAAGGACCGTTGCATGAATAGCTCGCAAGTTTTATTACGTTAAACGGGATCTTCATCCTGGTACGATGACCGTCAAGGCACTGCAGGCAGGACAGCTGGTTATCATCC
>Ga0182027_10010688_pt1 | contig 13022 bp, 7 predicted proteins | sample 712E1DmetaG_FD_121300 | JGI IMG/M metagenome (GOLD analysis project Ga0182027, IMG submission 121300) | Permafrost microbial communities from Stordalen Mire, Sweden - 712E1D metaG (Illumina Assembly) | ecosystem: Environmental > Terrestrial > Soil > Wetlands > Permafrost | place: Sweden...
CAGATTCTTTCCAGCAGGCCCGAAGACCGCCGGATTATTTTTGAGGAAGCCGCCGGCATCACAAAATTCAAGAGCCAGAAAAAGGAATCGCTTCGCAAGCTCGAATACACCGAGCAGAATCTTTTGCGCGTGGCCGACCTCGTTCGCGAAGTAAAACGGCAAATCGGCTCGCTCCAGCGCCAGGCCGGCAAAGCGCGCCGTTACAAACAAATTCAGACGGAACTGCAGCATCTCGACACCCAGCTTGCGCGGCACCAGTTCGACGTGTTGCAGGCGGAGATTGCCGAAAAACAGGCTGTCGCTGAAAAATTGCGCGGCGAAATTGAGACGGGCTCGGCAAACGTCCTGCGCTGCGAGGACGAAATCAAACAGCTCCGCGAGCGCCTCTCGGAACTGGAACACGAAGTCGCCGGGAAACAACGGCGCGGATTGGAATTGAAGGGCGAGATGGACCGGCACGAAAGCCGGATTCATTTCAATGAGGAGCGCCTGCGCGAAATCGCGTCGCAAAACACCAAGGCACTGGCGGACATCACACAGGCCGAGGAACGCTGCCACGCCGCGCAGGAGGAACTGGCGTTGGTTGCTGAAAAATTGTCCAAATCCGAAGCCGCACTCGCACAACATCGCCTGACGCTGGAAACGAAGCAGTGGGCGTTGGACAAGGTTGAGAAGGATTTGAAGAAACGGCAGGAATCATTGCGTAAAGCGCAGGCCGATGCGTTCACCGCTGCGCAGGATTTGACGCGCATTCGGAACGAAATTACCGCGCTTGATTTGCAGAAGCAGGGCAATGTTGTCCAGCTTGAAAAATTGTCCGCGGAAAAAGTTCAGCTTGAGGAAGAGCGCATACGGCTCGGGGTGCAGTTGCAGGAATTTTCAGCAAGCGTTGGTGTGGAAAAACTGAACGCGCAAACCAAACACGGCTCGGTTGAACGGCAGCAGAACCGGTTGGGCGAACTGCAAACGGAGTTGCAGCAATTGTCCGCCGAACACGACCAGTTTTTGCAACAGGAGGCGGAAAAACGTTCCCGTCTCAATGTGCTGGAACAGCTTGAGGGTTCGCGCGAAGGTTTTGCCGCAGGCCCGGTGGCGGCCTTGCGCCGTTCGCGCTCGGTGATGGGTTCGCTTGCCGACCGCATCCGCGTGCCGGATGCCTATGTCGTGGCGATTGAAAATGCGCTCGGTCGTCATCTGCAGCTTGTCCTCACCGAGCAACCTGAATCCGCACAGGAAATTCTCGCCGATTTGAGCGCCAACAAAGTCGGTCGCGCCAGCGTCGCCGCACTTTCCATTAAATATCACGCCGATAAACAACTGGCGTTTGAAGGTGACATGGCGCCGGCCAGGAATGGCACAGAGCAGAAGCCACTGGAAAAAGGGCAGATCGTTCACGCCTTGAGCGTGGTCCAGGCCGAACCCTCCGTGGAAAAACTCTTGAAGGCGTTACTCGGCCGCACCTTCATTGCCTCCGACCTCGTCACCGCCACGAGCCAGATTCAAAATGGCCACGCGGGTTGCGACTTTGTCACACTGACCGGCGATTTATTGAGCCGTCACGGCGTTTATACCGGCGGCTATTTGAACGGCAACGGCAACAGCAGGGCGCCCTCGTCCATTTTGGGGCGCAAAAATCAAATCACGGAACTTCAAACTGAAGTCGACACAATTCAAAATCGCGTTGCCGAAATCAATCGCCGCCGAGGTGAGCTGTTGACCGAACAGATGGAATTACAGGCTGGCTTGCTGAAGGCACAAACGGAATTACGCGACCAGGAAGTCGCCATCGCCACGCGCGAAGGCGAATTCAACGCGCTGCAGAATTCAAACCGGCTGCTGCACCAGAAAATCGAGACGGTGGTTTTCGAAATTCAAAGTCTCGCCGCACACGAACAGGAAGGCTTGCAAAAACGCAACGCGCTGGCAACACGGTTAAACGAACTTGAAACAGGCGAGCATACCAGCCAGGAAAACGTCGCCGCGTTCATCGCTGAACTCGAGAACCTGCGGCGGCAACGCGATGCCGCGAATACCGCGCTCACTGAAAGCAAGGTCGCGTTCGCCTCCGAAGAACAGCTTTTGGCGTCGTTCCGCCAGCAACAACAGGCTTTGGAACAACGCATCCGCGAGTTGACGCAAACGGCGGAGCAGCGGCGCAATGAAGCGTCCTCATTTGTCGGGCGCAAGGAACAGGCGGAATCGGAAATTCAGGATTCCCGCGCTCAAATTGAGCGTTTGCAACACGAATGCGAACAAGTCAGCGCACAAACCGCAGGGGCGCTTGGCCAAAAGAATTTACAGGAGACGGAAATCACGACACATGAGGAAAATTTGCGCATCCAACGCGGCCAGTTGACGGAATTGCAAAACCAGCGTGGCACACTGGACGTGGAGCTGGCGCAGAAAAACATGACCGTCCAAAACCTCCGCGAGCGCATCCAGCAAAAGTATCACGTCAACCTCGATGACATCCGCAGCGAGTGCATCACCATCACACTTGCCGACGAGGGACCGGCGAAAGTGCACGTGATGACACCGGAGGAAATGACCAAGCACGGCGCGGCAACGGATTGGAATGCGGTCGCACAGCAGACCGAGGCGTTGCAGAAGCGGCTCGACGAAATAGGGCCGGTAAATCTCGTAGCCATTGAGGAATACGAGGAGACCGAGCAACGTTATCAATTTCTCAGCAAGCAGCACGACGATTTGGTTTCAGCCAAGGCGCAGTTGCTGGAAATCATCAACCGCATCAATGTCCAGACGCGGCAGATGTTCAGCGAGACGTTCGAAAAAATTCGCGGGAATTTCCGCACGATGTTCGTCGAGGTTTTTGGCGGCGGCAAGGCGGACTTGATTCTATCCAATGAAGGTGACGTGCTGGAAAGCGGCATTGAAATCGTGGCCCGACCGCCGGGCAAACAATTGCAAAGCATCTCGTTACTGTCCGGCGGTGAGCAAACGATGACGGCGGTGGCGTTGCTGTTTTCAATTTACCAGGTCAGGCCGAGTCCGTTCTGCGTACTCGACGAGTTGGACGCGCCGTTGGACGAGGCAAACATCAACCGTTTCGTCCGCCTTTTGCAACGGTTCATCGCGCATTCACAATTCATCATCATCACGCATAATAAGCGCACCATCAGCATGGCCGACGTGCTTTACGGCGTGACGATGGAGGAACACGGCGTCAGCAAGATCGTCAGCATGAAATTCCACAGGGGAAACGAATCAGCAGTCCTCCCTGAAACTGCCGAGGTCGCGATGGCGAAATGAATTGGTAGGGCCGCGCCGCTGCGCGGCCCAAAATCCAAGGATGGGCAGCAGCTCGTCCCTACCGAAATTCACCACGAATAGTGCACCGTGTAGGTGATGGTTCTTTCCTCGTCGGGCTTGACCGGCACGCGGAACTCGATGGTCTGTGAATCGGTTTTATTAAAGTCATCCGACTTTGCGGTAATTTCCCAGTTGTTCCAGCGGTAGAGATGTTCAACCACGCGGAATTCCACCGGCTCCTGCTTGCGGTTGCGCAACTTGATCTCGAACGATTCGTCCATCCACTTGTCGCCGGTATCCACGCGGAAATTCGTCTGCTTGCGTTCGCCCACCAGGTCGAAGGCGTTGCCGGTGGTCACGCGGATAGTCTCGTTGCGCGGTGTGTGGTCAATCATGTCCTCGCCCACAAATTCCATCTGCCCGTCGGCGTCGCGGCGATAAAACCGCAGCTTGCCCTTGGGCAGCGCGATGCCGAGATGATTCGTCTCCGCATTCACGAACTCGCGCATGACGCGAACCTTTTTGTTGCCTTCCCGACCGTAGTCCTGGTTGTAATTCAACCCGCCGTAGAAACGATAGTCTGACGAGCCTTCATAAACGTAAATCGTTGGCGCTTTCACGTCCGTGGCGCGGACGAATTCAACCTGTTTCGTTTCGCGGTCGAGCAATGTTGTGGGTCGCGCCAGCGAATAAAGATGAAATTCATCGAAGGCTTTTTCGGCGACGGCAGGCATATTTTCCGCAATGCTGCCGGCAGGCACGGCGCCAAGAAATCTGTTTCGGAACTGCGGCTGGATTTTGTTGACATCCCCGGCCATCAATTTGATTTTGGCGTCATGGAAGGTTTTGCCGCTCTGGTTGTTCATCGTCACCCAGCCGATCAAATCCACCGTATCGCCCTTTTCCGGCGAGACGAGATTGTAATCCGCCTCCCAGGTAAACCCGCCGGTGACGTAGCTGACCTCGGCGTCGAACTTGCCGGGCTGGTCGGATTGCAGCCGCCAGTTCAGCGTCGGCTTGAGCACCGTGTCATCGCCCAAATCCGGAAACAGCGGCGTTCCGGGCAGGGTGAACTGCAATTTGCCGTTCACCTCGATGAGGGGCTGTTCCGGGTTGCCACCCGGCACGAAGCCGCTGCGGATGATTTTGCCCGGAATAAGTTCGTACACCTGGGTGTTGTCTTTGGTGCGGATGTTTTGGAAATCAATCGTCTTGCCCTCGAACAGCGACAGCAGCAGTTCCTGCGTGACGGGGTCGTTGCGGTAATTCTGCTCCCAAATCTGGAGCGAATGTTTGCCGGCCGGGTCGCGCAGAATCACCGAATCCGGCTCAACCTGCGCTGTCGCGTCGGTGTAACGCACATTGTTGACGCCGGATTTGAGATCGAGTGGGACCGTGTCGCGCACGACGGCGAAATTTTGGTTGTAAATGGTAAGGGCAGGTTGGGCAATGGCAGTGGAGTAAGACACCGCGCTGATGATTAAGAAAACCGGGATAAAATGTTTCATATGTGATTTATTGATGTGGAATTTTACTTCAGCGTTCAATTTTAACGGAATTGATGCCGGAATACTCCCAAACCCAGAGTCTGACAAGGAGTTTTGTGGCTAGTCGGGCTGCAGCTTGTAGCTAATGCTGTGAGCGAAGGTGTATATGGATCACAGATGCCGTTTTAAGAAAGCTCTTCCAGATCCGCTCTTGAGATATCGCTCAAAAGCCATGGCATTTTCCTTTTTTTGGAAAGCTGTAGCAGATCGAATGAACCAAGGCGCAAACTTGGATGTGTGAGACACCTTTCCCGCGTTGTGTTCTTTCAGTCGTTGTTTTAGGTCTTGCGTTTGGCCGGTGTAAATCTGATTCGAATGAGAACAGGATTGGAGGGTGTAAACGTAATGATAATTAGTCATTGATTTAAGCCCGCCTTCGTCCGTTGGACTTCGGCGCGCAGCCTTCGCAGCAACTGGTTAATTATATTAATAAACTTTTCCAAGACTGGCCTGCCAGCCGTAGCTCGCAGCTTTTGTTGCGAGCGAAGGCTGGTGCCGGTGGTGAGACTCGAACTCACACGACTTTTTACGGTCCCAGGATTTTAAGTCCTGTGCGTCTGCCATTTCGCCACACCGGCTTCTTTCCGAAAACGCTAATCGTGAATTTACATAAATGAAAGCGCGAACTTTTGCGCGACAAGCGGTTCGTCATCAAAGAAGCACAATTCGTGGCATGAACAACATAGTGAAGGAGATATGTGAACCACTGGACACTCGATTACGGCGAGCACTGACGCGAATCCATCCGGCGATTTTTTGGCCGAGCCTTCGAACACAGGCTGATTCCGCATTGGCGGGAATTGGAATTTGTGGTTTGATGGATTGAGCCAAATGATTTTACCCAAACACCAGAGCAACGCGGATTTGAGACCCAAACTCCTCCGCACGTTGTCCAACCCCGTTTCTTTTTGCCTGCTGCTGGTCGCGGTAACATTGGTTGTTTATTGGCCGGTCACGCGTTGCGACTTCGTCAATTATGACGACCCGGGTTATTTTTCATCTAATATTCACATTCAGGAAGGGTTGACATGGCACAATGTGATTTGGGCGTTCACCACAATCGACCAGGGCAATTGGCATCCGTTGACCTGGCTGTCTCACATGCTTGACGTGGGATTGTTCGGCAATGGGCCCGCTGGTCCTCATTCCACAAATCTGCTGTTCCACCTTGCCAACACGGTGCTGCTGTTTCTGTTGCTCCGGCGGTTGACGGCGGCGACCTGGCGGAGCGCATTTGTGGCAGCGTTGTTTGCCTTGCATCCGTTGCACGTAGAATCGGTGGCGTGGGTGGCGGAGCGCAAAGACCTGCTGAGCACCTTCTTCGGGCTGTTGTCGCTATGGGCCTATGCGCGATACGTGGAGCAGTCCAAAGTCCACCCGTCTTTGCCGCGCTTCGCCGAGGCAAGAAGTTCAAAGACCTGGGTTTTCTACGGGTTCGCCTTGTTCTTTTTTGCAATGAGCTTGATGAGCAAGCCGATGCTGGTGACGCTACCATTTGTGATGTTGTTGCTGGATTGGTGGCCGCTTAGGAGGATGCCGGGTGTCCAAAATCCCGACTCTCAACACTCAACACTCAACCATTTACTTTTCGAGAAATGGCCGTTCCTTTCACTCAGCGCAGTTTCGTGCGTCGTAACGTTTATCGTGCAGCAAAAGGGTGGTGCGGTGATCGCGCTGGACAAAATCCCGATGACGAGTCGGATTGAAAACACGTTTGTTTCCTACGCGCGATACCTAGGTAAGACATTCTATCCCACGGATCTTGCCGTCCCTTATCCCTACCCGGAACACTGGCCATTATGGCAGGTCGGGCTTGCCATGCTGTTGTTTGCCGGTTTCTGCATCATCGCCTTGCGACTGGGACGAAAATTTCCATTTGTACCCACGGGCTGGTTTTGGTTTGTCGGAATGATGGTTCCGGTGATCGGTTTAATCCAAGTGGGCAGCCAATCCATGGCCGATCGATATACTTATATGCCCTTGATTGGGTTGTTCATTGTTTTTGTTTGGGGTGCGGGTGAATTGCGTGCGAGATGGCATCTCTCGAAGCAGATGATTGGTGTTATTGCAATGATCATTCTTGGTGTTAGCGCATTACAGACCCAAGACCAGGTTGGTTATTGGAAGAACAGCGAAACTCTTTTTCGCCATGCAACTGCAGTGACCCAAAATAACCATCTTGCCTATAAGTACCTCAGCTCTGACCTTTGCAGCCACGGACAGCCAACAGAGGCCATTGGCTGCTGTCTCAAGTTTCTGCAAATCCATCCTGACGACCCGGATGTCCTCTACAATTTGGGAAACGTTTTAACCAGAGTCGGTGATCCGGACAAGGCCATAGATTGTTATCGTCGCGCGCTTCAAATCACCCCGAATCAAGCCGACATTTTAAATAATTTGGGGTTCGCTTTGACCATACGGAAACAATTTGACGATGCAATCACGTGTTACAACAAGGCATTGCAGTCGAGACCAGACTACGCCGATGCACATAACAACCTTGCCACGGTCTTTTTTACGCAACATCGCTTCCCCGAAGCTGTTCAACAATATCGTGAGGCGATCCGTCTTACGCCCGACAACCCGCAAATTTACATCAATCTTGGTGGCACTTTGTTGATACAAGGACAAACCAATGAAGCTATCCAAAATTATCAATACGCATTTCGTCTTAATCCCAATAACCTCACCATTAAAGCAAAGCTACAGGCGTTAGGCGTAAAATTTTTCAATTAAAGATCCCAAAGAGAGGGCGTTTTTACAGCCTGATTCCACGCCGGCAGGAATTGAAATTTGTGGTGTGAATTGAAAATAGGAGCCCGAACTGTCCACATTCCTTTGTCAACGAACCATTGGGATTACACCATCACCTTCCATCCTGGCGATGAGCGGATAAATGTCGCGTTGCAGGCAGAACGCCACGTCGTCGCGCAGTTCAGGAATCGCCAGCAACCGCCGCGCATTTTCTGCAAGGCGGACTGCGCCTGCCAAATCAGCCTTTGCCTGCGCATAAGCGCGCCGCGCGATTTTGGCTGAATCTAAAAACTTTGGAGTGCGCCGACGTGTCGGCGCTGTAGAAAGCGGTGACATGTCACCGCACTCCAAATTCGGCTCGCCCAACATTTCGCACAACGCACCTGCCGCCAACACATCTTCATCGGCCCCGTTTTCATACGTGCCGGCGCAGATGAGTACGATTTGTGCGGGCTGAAGTTGTCGGAGAAATTTTGTCGTGGCTGTGAGATTCAAAAATGAAGCGGCCAAAACCGTTTTGGCGTCCGTGCAAGCGCGCAAGGCGCGTGTGCCGTTGGTGGTCGTGGAAACAATGGTTTTGCCGCGAACTTTATCCGACGTGTATTCGCGCGGTGAATTGCCGAAATCAAAATCAATGCCGCCGGTTTGCGTAGCGCGGATTTTCACACCGTCGCGCTCGCCACCAAGCAAAACATCCGGCTGTTTTTGGCGAATGGCCAGCGCCTCGGCGATTTCGCTCACGGGAATGACAGCCTTCGCGCCATTGTGCAGCGCGGTCACAAACGTACTCGTGGCGCGCAGCACATCGAACACCACGCAAACGACGTCGCGCAAATCGCGGCTGGCGAGCACGGGTAATTCCGCCGGTGAAAGAATGACTTCAATTTTCATTTTAGCTGCCCCGACGATGATTTGGCGACAAGCGCCCGAAGCACAATGATTTCCTCCGCCGGGAGAATGCCCTCCAATAATTTTTTATCGTGTTCAAGCTTCGGCTCCTGGAGGCGACCTCCGACCACATCCAAACCGGCAGCACGAGCCAACCATTCGCCCGCTGGACTGGAAACCCGGAACGTCACGCCATCAAGAGTAGCAACGCAGTCGAGCTCGAGATAGTTTGAAACGATTGGATATCTGCCGGGAACACCGATCGGATCGCCTTGGCGAATCCGCAACTCGGTCACGCCGTCAGCTCCGCGCTCCAGAAACACGATTTCGAGGTGCCGGCCGGTGCCGGTCTGATACCAATGGGTCAGCCATCCGGTGTCGGAAGTGCGGTATCCGATCACGTGGAGCTCGCGGGTCAAGTTCTCGCGGTACACCGAAAGCGTATTCAGATCAATGTCGCCATGCGATCGGGTCCAACGACCCACGAGAAAATCGACCGCAACACCGCCAAAGAGCCAAAGCGGCGTCTCCACCTTGGTGTTCAACTCCTGAAGTGTCGCGAGAATTTCGGTGTTACTGATGCCAGCTCCCATTTTTGAAGTATTTCTGAGTTAACGACCAGAGCTTAGCCGCGTTGGCTGCAGCGATTTGTTGGGCCATCAGACATAATCAATAAGCGCCTGAATCTTCTCGGTAATAATACCGCGGTAACGCTCTGCATCCTTCTGAATGTCTTCTGGCTTCAAAGAACCGAGGTCGTGACACAAGTCTCTAAATGTGCTCTTACAGCAAAAATCCCGGTACAGCTTGCCGTAATATCCCCAAAAATCCTGAAGCCAATCGGTATATGCCTTGGATGTGTCCCGCTCCTGAATGATGCGTCCAAACCACCGGCCAAGAAATCCACGGAAATCGTTCTTTCTATCTCTGGACTCCTTGCTGGCAGCGAGGAAGTGGCTGGCAACGCAAACAACAAGTCCACCGGAGAGAAACGAACTAATCATCGCAATCTCTTCTGGACTCATATTGTTCCTTGTTTTTTGGCTGGTGTAGCGTTCAGACAGTTAATATTCGTGGCATCTGCGGCCCAACGTCCAGAGCTCAAGCACGCGGGGCGGATGACGTCCTCCGCGATAGCGGAACTGGAGACGCCATCCCGCGTTGCCTACAGCGATTTGTTAGGTATACTTTTCAATCACTTCGAGTTTACGTCAATGCGGTCTCGTGGGTGCACCGTATCGAGATCTGTGTCGAAATAGATCCGCTTTGGAATCATATCTTCTGGCTGAAACAATCCGCCCGTTCGAAACATCTTCCTCTGAACATAGCCGCCCTCCTTTGGTGGATAGGCTTTGATAACGTAATCACCAGAACCGAAGTTGTGGAACGTGCCGTCTCTATCTCCGTAAATCGTCAGCGTCAATGGCGTCACACCCATATCTTCGTTGTTAACCTCAATTCTTACACCTGGCTGACTCGACTCGACCTGAATGGTATATGCGATTGTGCCTTGTGGCCCCTTCTGAACGCCTTTGTCACTGGCGCAGCCTGCAAGAATCACGGCAGTTAAAAGGGGTAACATTTCCAGACATCTATGATTCCAGTTCATATCGTGACCTGCGTTTAATTCACCTAACATTATTATCACACCGCAGAGCATGCACAACACTGTGCATGGCTGACTTTCCCATCTGCGACCTTCGCGGTCTTCGCGCGAGATTAATTCACTTTTGTCCGCGGGTAATTTGCCGGTCATTTTACTTCAAATTGTAACACGCCCAGAGATGCACACGGTGAAACACGCGGTCGCCAACTTTGATTTCATGTTCGCCGAGGTCGGTGACGGACTGGAATTCCCCGACGATTTGTTCCGGCACGGTTTTCGGCGGCGGGATTCTGGCATAGGCAACCGGCTGATGCGCCAGCCATTTCCAAAACCAGCTGTCCTCCAGCAGATACTGGTCCACTTCGCTGGCAAAAATGGCGTTTTGGCCCTGGCGATGTTGGAGGTAGTTGTACTCCGGCCAGAAATAAAATTGGCTTAGCGGCTGATCCGAATCCATGGAATAGACGAGCGGCTCCGACTGGAGCGCTGCTTTTGCCTGCGGCAAATAAAATGAATACAGCGCGGTGATGCCGTAGTGATTGCAGATGATGAACACGGGTTTGCCTTCCTGTTGGAGTTTTTCACGTTCCAATTCCACAAGCTCGGCGGATTGTTTCCATGCATTCCAGCGGCGTGACATGTCTTTCTCGCCGGGCAACGGTTGGCCAGCGATTCTGCCGATAAGCTTGCTGTCATACATGAATGCAGCGGCCAAAAAACCGAGTGCCAGCCCGATCACCAGACAGGGTTTGAGCCAGCGCGAGCTGGTGCGCCAACGGGCATCCCAGAAGGCAACCATCAGACACAACATCGGCAGGACGGCAACCGCAATCCAGTTCGGCATCACGCGTGAATGAAACGAATAAGCCAGATGGCCGAGCAATACCGGCCCACTCATGCAGAAGAAATAAAGCCACAACGGTTTTTCCCGACGCAGCTTCCAAAAGCCGAACATCGCTGCTATCGAGCCGATGAGAAAAACAGGGTTGAGCAACGCCAGTTCGCTGAATAGAAAATCCCAGAAATATCGCAGCGTCGGTTTCCATTGGGAATGAAGTCCCGCGTCGCCCGCCACGTGGTGGACAGTGATCCAACCGTGTTGCCAGTTCCAAATGATGACAGGCATTGTGCAAATCAGGAAAATCAGCAACGCAAGCCACGGACCGGGTCTTCGCAAGTGTGCGCGCGCCGCCGGCCAAAGTGCGAAGAAAACCGCCCAGCAAACCATTTGATAGAGCGCGCTGTATTTGCACAGAAAACCGAGCCCCATCGCCAGCCCAACGACAAGCCAGTGGCGGGTTTGTCCGTCTGGCTTGCATGCGCGCCAACCGGCAACGAGCGCCCACATCCAGCATAAAACCAGCGGCGGATCAATGGTCATCAGGATTGCGCCCGCGCCGAGTAACGGCACGGCGGTGACGATGAGCAAAAGCCAGAAGGCGGCACGCACATTAATTTCGCGCGCAAAGAAGCGCAGCACCATCACACTCAAAATCGCGGCGAACAGCGGTGAAAAAAAACGGACGCCGAGTTCAGTATCACCCCACAGCGACGTGCCGGCGAATTGGATCAGGGCGATGCCCAGCGGCTTGCTGTAATAAGAGAGCGCGAGATGCTTTGACCAGACCCATTGATACGCCTCGTCCTGGCTAAGCTGAATGATGCCACTGGCGATGTAGAGCCAGCGCGCAATCAGCATCACAAAAATTAAAATGTAACCCAAACGAAGCCACTCGATTGAGGATTGAGAAGAGTTTTGAGTTTTGAGTTCTGAATCTTGAGTTTCAGATTCCGGATTCAGCAACGACGGCATTTGTGCGTGCCAGAGCGGAAACCATTTCTTCCCTGCCCTGTTCCAGATAGTTTGCAATGCAACCATTCCGGCGGCAGCGTAACCCGCGCCTAAAATTGCGCCCGCCAGAACGTCGCCCGGATAATGAACGCCGTTGTAGACGCGCGAAAACGACACGACCAGCGCCATCGGCAGCATGAACCAAAGGCTGCGCCGGTAAAAAAGAAAAATGACCATCGTCGCTGCGAACCAATTCGCCGCGTGCGCCGAGGGCATGCTGCCGGAACCGGCGCGACCCAAACGCTGGACGACGTCGGGCAACACCACGCATGGGCGCGGGCGGGCGACGGCGTGTTTGATGGTGTTGACGACAAGCGGATCGCCGAGGGCGATGACGAGAAAAACCATCAGGGCGCACAACCGCACACGGGCGTTGCCAAACCACAAGGCCAACACAAGCGCCGCAACGATGCAAAGCGTGAACCCATGCATCACTCCATTGCCGCTTAAAATCGGCATGAGCCAATCGAAGAACGGATTGCTCAACGACCGATTGATAAAATGAAACAGGTTCGCGTCGAGTGATTGCAGCCAATCCATGCCTGCCAGTGTAGCGGGAAAAACACCGGGTTCAAAACTGAAACTTTTTTAACCACGGATGAACACAGATAAACACGGATTTGAGGTCGCGAAGCGCCTTGGAGTGCGGCGACGCGTCGCCGCTTTGAAAGCGCGGACATGTCCGCGCACTCCAAATTTTGCGGCTCGCGAGGACTCTCGCCCCACCAAATTACCCACCACCCGTTTCCAAAATGATCTGCTGCGCCGGCCTTGAATAGCGGACATTCAATATGCCCGCTTCAACATTGCATTTGCTTTGAGAAGAATTACCGGCAAGATTTGCGTCATGCGCAGATTTTCCATTTTCGTTTTTGCACTCGTCTTTTCCTTCAACCTGTGCGCGCGCGAAAGCACGCTGCTGGATTCGGGCTGGCGATTCATGCAAGGCGATCCCGCCGGTTTGTCCGGGCAAGCCATGAGTCCGGCAGATGTGAATTGGATTGATTCCAATTGGCAGACGGTCTCGATTCCACACAACTGGGGCTGGGAAGAGGCGCAACAGGGAAAGGATTTTTATCGCGGACCCGGCTGGTACCGGCGCGAC
>Ga0182027_10010689_pt1 | contig 13022 bp, 11 predicted proteins | sample 712E1DmetaG_FD_121300 | JGI IMG/M metagenome (GOLD analysis project Ga0182027, IMG submission 121300) | Permafrost microbial communities from Stordalen Mire, Sweden - 712E1D metaG (Illumina Assembly) | ecosystem: Environmental > Terrestrial > Soil > Wetlands > Permafrost | place: Sweden...
GATCAGGGCAATCGAGAAAGGGACAGCAAATGTGGTCTTTACCCGGAAATTCAGTATCCGCGGTCAGGTCTATGAGCTTTTATGGGGATTGGATGAGTACCGGAAATCGGGAGATGCAACCGGTTCCAGCCTGATGCAGCGGCTGGAATTCTGGAAAGCCTCATGGGGTATCATCAAAGACAACTGGCTGACAGGAGTCGGTACCGGCGACATGAATGAAGCCTTTCAGCAACAATATAAAAAGATGAATTCCAAGTTATCTCCAGACCAACGCTGGCGATCACACAACCAGTTTCTCTCCATCTTTATCGGGTTTGGAATATTCGGTATTACCTTGTTTCTTTTTGCGATCTTTTTCCCTCCGCTGGCTCTTGGAAAATTCAAGGATTATTTTTTCCTGGTCTTTTTTATTATTGCGATGATTTCCATGATTCCTGAGGACACGATCGAATCGCAAATGGGCGTCACCTTCTTTGCATTCTTCTATTCCTTTTTTCTCTTTGCCAGGAAAGAAGAAGATAAGATCTGACGAAACACTTTACCGGAATAGCACACCGATTTTAAATCCTGCAAAATGATAAGGGACTTTATATTCTGTGGTGGTGAAATGAGTCGGGATGGTATCGTAATAAGTCCTGTAATTCGACTGGATTGCCTGGTATCGGTAGAAAATTTCATACTCGAACTGGAACCGTTTCCCAACCTTCATCTTATAGCCTGCACCAATACCAAATAAAAAGCCGCCTTTGCCGGATTCATAGTAGTAAGTGCTGTCACGTTTACCGAAGGCTTCACCGAGGTTGATATAGGCAAAAGGAGTGTTGTCGGAAGTTTTAAGGTCATAATAGAAATGAGCGAATACCGGGTAAAACATGCCTTTTTCCCAGAATTCGGCACCTAATCCAACACCCAAACCTGCCCTTCCCGAAATAACGATTCCATTAATGGTCTGGACAGATATGACAATCTGGTCGTTTTTAATTTTTTTTACATATCCCCGGATGTTATCCGTGCTGAAAGAACCTAACCCTAACCCAATCCCGGCCTCCGTTTTATTAAAATACTGAAACGCCGGTTTTTTAGCCGGGTCCTGGGCGGTGACGAGGTTAACGAATCCGGACATTATCAAAGCGAAAAGAATGCAGGACAGCCTAAACATATTATCTGTTGATGATGTTTATGAATTGGAAGATAAAAGTACGAATTTAATCGGCAAGATAAATTTCTTTAAATTGCAGCCGATTCGATCTGAAACAAACCCATGATAAACATTCCACTTATTCCTCCGGATAAATGGCTGATCATTGTCAACCCCAATGCAGGCGTTAAAAAAGGAGGTAAAGACTGGCCGTTGATCTCCCGGCTCCTGAATTCAGCAGGCCTTTCCCACCTTTGTGTCCTGACCGAACATCGCGACCATGCCAACCAGCTGGCATACGAATTTATAGAAGAAGGCTACCGGAACATTGTCGTTGTAGGTGGTGACGGGACTTTGAACGAAGTGGTAAACGGAATCTTTCTGCAAAAGCATGTTTCTCCATCTGCGATCACGCTGGGGATGATTCCTGTCGGAACCGGGAACGACTGGTGCAGAACCTTCGGAATACCATTCGATTACAAGGATGCCATCGGCATCCTGAAAAACGGGAAAACCTTCATGCAGGATGTCGGACAGATCAGCTATTTTAAAAATAATGATCCGATTCAGCGTCATTTCATCAACATTGCAGGGATGGGATACGATGCCCTGGTTGCTAAGAAAACCAACATTTCAAAGGAAAAAGGAAGAGGTGGTCCGCTTACCTACCTCTTTTTCGTGTTTTCCAGCCTGTTTCAGTATAAGTTCATTGAGGCAGTGATTGAGATTGATAATCAGCAGGTTTTTAAGGGTGAGATGTTTTCGATGAATGTAGGCATCTGCAAATATAATGGAGGGGGGATGATGCAGGTTCCGGCTGCAATTCCGGATGACGGACTGTTCGATGTCACGCTGATCAAGAAAGCTCCGAAATGGATGGTTATCCGTCATGCCAGCAAACTCTATGATGGAACATTGGTTAAACTGCCTATCGTGGAAACATACCGTGGGAAATCAATCAGGATAAGATCAATCGGGAAAATTTACCTCGAAGCCGACGGAGAATCACTCGGGCACTCGCCATTTGTGTATGAGATATTGAAGCAGAGTTTGAAGGTGGTTACGGGGAACAGTTGATGAGCTGATGAACTCACGAACTCATCAGCTCATTAGCTCGTCAGCTTCTCTCCAGTCCCCACTATCTTTAATCAACCGGATCAGTTCTTCCAGGGCGACAGCTTCATCCACATTCTTGTGCACAAGTTCCTGTCCCTTGTATAACATCACTTTTCCTTTCCCTGCGCCCACATAACCATAATCTGCATCGGCCATTTCGCCGGGACCATTGACGATGCATCCCATTACGGCGATTTTTAAACCTTTGAGGTGACCGGTACGGGCTTTTACTTTTTCCAGTACTTCCTGGATGTTGAACAAGGTGCGGGCACAGGAAGGGCAGGAGATAAATTCCGTTTTCGTAATGCGAACACCAGATGCCTGGAGAATAGCATAAGCTACCGGGATCTCCTTCTCTGGATCTTCGGTGATGGAAACCCGGATGGTATCCCCGATCCCATCAGCAAGCAGGCTCCCGATTCCGATGGCTGATTTGATCCGGCCGTCTTCCCCTGAACCAGCTTCAGTAACCCCCAGGTGAATGGGATAATTCATTTCTTCTTCCTTCATCCGTTCCACCAGCAGCCGGTTTGCAGCAATCATTACCCTGACATTGCTCGCTTTCATCCCAAGCACGAGTTCATGAAAGCCAAATCCTTTACAGATCCGTGCAAATTCCAATGCCGATTCAACCATCCCTTCCGGAGTATCCCCAAAGCGTTCCATGATGCGATCTGACAATGAACCATGGTTGGTACCGATCCTGATAGCCGTATCATGTTCCTTGCAGATGCTTATCAGGGGAGCAATCCGCTTTGCAACTTCCTCCAATTCACGTTTGTAATGATCATCCAGCATCTTGCGTGGTGCCGTGGTGCCGTGGTGCCGTGGTGCAGAATAATTTCCCGGGTTGATCCTCACCTTCTCCACGATTGCCGCTGCGATCTCGGCGATATTAGGGTTAAAATGAACATCAGCGATCAGGGGTGTCTGATACCCACGTTTGCGGAGTTCGTTTTTAATGTTCTGCAGGTTTTCCGCTTCCCTGATTCCCGGCACTGCAATCCGTACATATTCGCAACCTGCCTCGATCATCCGTATAGCCTGGATTACCGTTGCATCGGTATCGAGGGTATCGGTATTGGTCATAGATTGTACCCTGATCGGGTTGTTACCTCCCAGAGGAACATTTCCGATGTTTACAATACGGGTGGGAAAGCGGAAAGGAATCATTTTTTAAAAGTTACAAAGTCACAAATTCGCATTCAAAAGTACAACTCAAATTGCAAAAAGGGAAAAACCATCAGTACAAAGATAATTGAAAGCAGGTTGTAAAAATGAATCACTTACACACAGCTATTTGAATGTTCGATGGCGGATATTCATCTGAAAAGGATCCGAAATCGCATTTGGAATTACTTATATTTTGGTATTTGCTTATCCAAAAAACTTTTAGCACTGTTATTCCAATTATTTAATATTCCTGTACGTGATCTGTTAAGATAATCATTCAGTTTATTAAAGTTGTTCAGGTGGCTGTTAAATTCACTTAATGCATCATTATATTGCCTGACATCTTCTTTCGTTCTGCTGGATTGCGATTTTGAATCGATTGAGGATTTTATCTTTGCGAACTTTTCTTGCTGCATATAAAAATCAATGATATTTCCCATTTTGTCGGTAGCTTCCAGTTGATAAAATTCGAGAGCACTTTTACTTGCATAAATGAGAGACTTGTCTTTTTTGTATGGCACCACGCTTGTTAGTTTCTTCAGCCCATCGGCTGACGCAGCCATAAGGGCATTTTTATTTTGTTCCATAGCATTGATGTCTTTCTTGTTCATGGCATCAATAAGATATACCTCTTGTTTGTAACATTTAAAAAAGATAAGATACACTTCGTGATAGTGCCTGAGAACACCTCCGGCTTTTTCCAATTTTTTTGCAACCTTATCCTTGTTTTCTAACAGGTTAATATGGTTGTTGGCGGCAAATAGTCTTTGTTGCTCCAGCATCCTGTCGCTTGCACTATCGAGTTTTTCATCGGCCAGCTCCTGCGCCAGAAGATAAGCTTCCATTCTGTCATATGATTGTTCAGCGATCTCTTCCATGTTCAATATCTTTTCATAATCTTCTTTTAAAACAATATAATTGATCCGAAGAAAAGAAACTACAGAATCTCGGTACTGAGAGCTTCCTCCAAAAGCATCCATCTTGCTTACCCTGTCCATTACCAATTTGGATGTTCTCACCAGGTCCTTTCTTTTGGTTTCAACTTTACGGGCGCTTTTTCCATGCGCCACCTCGCTGGTATAATCCCATGAATCAACCATTATGGCATTCATTTCTTTGTTTATTTTTTCCATGTATTGCACTGCTTTATTCTGTTGTGCCTTCAGGGATGTGCTGAAAACAGTAGCAAACAGTAGAATTCCTGCCAATGATGAGTTAACGTGTTTCATGGTTTATTTTTTAGTCAGTTTAATAAGGTCATTCATAATTAAATATACTTCTTCAATATAAACATCCTCTTGTATTTTTTTTATAAAAACGTCATTCATTTCTTTTCTGTAACTGTCGGCTTGCATAACAGATTCATCATAATGGGTGCACAAAACACTGTATTGGACGGAGGATGCTTTAAACAATTGAATTATATGGTCCTCCAGATTATTGATCTTTTTTTCGTGTTCTCTAAAGGCTTCAATATTCAAATTAAGTACCTCATTCTGGTTCTTGGCATTTTGTATTGAATCAGACAGATTTTTTATTTTCTTAAATACATTCTGAAGCTCTGTTCTTTCTCCGCTTTTTTGCACGAGTTCCCCGACAGGAAGCGCCGGTAAAGGGTTATAATAAACTTTTTTATCCACCTTGTCCGAATTAATGGCATACGATTCAGAGGCTTCTCCATAATACATGTTGTTGTACAGGTCAGGCAGTTCAATATCAGGTGCTATCCCTGTTTTTTGAAGACTGACCCCGTTGATCCTGTATAATTTTTCTACGGTAATGTTTACATATGCGCAACTTTTTTTGTTCGGAATATCCTTAGATATCGTTAAAGTAGTATCAAGAGGTAAAATAACTTGTGCTATAGCTTTCCCATAGGTGTTACTACCTACGATCAAAGCCCTGTTATAATCTCTAAGTCCGGCAGCTACCAATTCCGATGCTGATGCGCTGAAGCCATTCACCATTAAAATAAGTGGGCCATTATACACCGTTCCCCGGTTCATGTCTTTCACCAGGATGGGTTTTTGATCTTTCTCTTTTGTCATAAACAATGGGCCTTCGTCAATAAAGATTCCCATTAATCCAAGGGCCTCCAGCAATGATCCCCCACCATTAAAACGCAGGTCGAGGATAAGGCCTTCAATATTCTCTTTCTGAAGTTTTAAGATCTCTTTGGCAACATCATTGGCACAACCCAGCGCATTTCGTTCATTTTCCTCAGTATAAAAACCGGGCAGCGAAATATATCCTATCTTTTTTTCCCCTTTTAAAATATACCCTGCAATAATATTTTCTTCCACATTGATCATTTCTTTAACCAAGGGTACTGCCGTTACAACACCATTGGCTTTTTTAACAGTGAGGCGCATGTTGTCGTACCCTGAATTATTGATGATCTGATCTACCTCCTCGTCACTTGAATAGGAAAGGTCAAGAACCTCTCCCTTGGGCCATTTTACCTGAACCACTACATCTCCCTGATTTAGCTGGTTTGATTTCCATGCAGGTCCGCCTGGAATTAACTCCCCAATCTCTACTTCACCATTCTTTCCTTCTTTAAAAGATAGACCGAATGCTTTGGCTTCCTTGGAAATAGAGGCATGGAAGTTTTCTTTTCCTGCAGGAGAAAAGTATTGGGTATGAGGGTCGTAACGATTGGCGATAGTATTATAAAACTGATCTGCTACATAGGCTTCATATCCGGAAGGATATTCCAGTATTCGCTGATAGATCCTCTTTTCCTTTATCCTCAACTTTTTTCTTGAAGCTTCTTCTTTTAATAAAAGCTGTTTAACATCCATTTTTAATGGATCATCTTCTCCTGCAGGTGTAAAAAGAATGTTCAATATGTCATACTTTAGTATTCTGGCCCAGCGTTTTTCAAGTTCCGCATCATTGGCAGCAAAGTCGGCATGATAATCGTGTATAAAAGTGATGCTGTCCTTAGCTGTAAAATCAAATGGCTTTTTAAGGATACTGCTTATCAGTGTATCTGCTCTGCGAAGCATAGTTAGGTAAAGACCTGAAATGGTCTTTAAAAATGCGCAAACTTGTTCATCGGAAGAAGTACTAAGTAGTTGTGTTTTGTAACGCATCAACTGATTGATTTCAATAGACGTAAAAATGCTGTTGTCGGGATCCAGTCTTTTAATAAAATCATTAAAAACTTCTACGGAAGTAACCTTGTTCAACTCGATAGGTCTGTAGTGATACTTGTTGAGCATGCCAATAAGCATAGGTGTTTGCTTACATGGATTAACCTGCGCCTGTGCATATAAACCAAGTGATAAACTCCCTAAAAGAACGAATATGTAAACAATTTTTTTCATTCCGCTATTGACCTGAAAACCTTAAGGAAATAATTGATAATGGACAATTGATGATTAAAGTCACATAGACACAGAATAACAGAGTCACAAAGGTATCTTACAATAAAGCAAATAAACAAATAAACGGCTAAGCAACTATGGAAAATTTCGCTACTTCGCTACCTGCCTACCGGCTGGCAGGTTTCGCTATTTAAGTCCTTTTACTTTTGGCTTTCCTGCAATAAAATCCTTTAAATAATATGGCTCGAAATAGGCAAGATTCTCAATTTTTTTTTGCAAAAATTGTTCTTCTGAAAGAGAGATCATGAATCTTGCAGATGCTTGAAAATCCTCTGAAAAAACGGCATTGGGATGCTTTTCGAACAAAGGCCGGCATTTTAATGCCCCGTCACCCGCAAAGACGATCCTGTTTTTACCCAGGTATTCCATGAAAGAATATTCATCAATTATTTCTGCCCGGGTCTCGCGGATTTCCTTGCCTGTATCATCGAAGATAGCACAATACACCTCCATCCTTCTTGCATCGATCATCGGGCAGTATAGGATAGAATTCTCCCCCTCCCTGTTTGGGGAGGAGATTGAGGAGTGGGGCATTCCCAGGGCCATGGCCCGCAAGGTACTCACCCCGATCAGTGGCTTCTCCAGCGCATAACACAATCCTTTGGCCGCCGCGACCCCGATCCTTAGCCCGGTATATGACCCAGGACCTTTGCTGACCGCAATGGCATCAAGCTCAGACAGGGAGATGCCTGATGTTTTGATAATTTCATCTATGAATAAAGTAAGAACCGAAACATGGCTGTTCTTCGTGTTTGACTCTTTCAGGCCAAGAAGTTGTCCATCCTTTGCCAGTGCAACTGAACAGACACCGGTCGCAGTTTCGATATTTAAAATCAGCGACAATTATTTCTCCGTAAACAGATCTTTTTTGTCAACCTTTTTGACCTTATCCTTGTCTTTCAGGTTTTTCGAGATGGCAGAATAGGGTCCGCTGATGATTTCCTGTCCTTCCTTTAATCCGGAAAGGATCTGGATATAAGTGTTATCCTGGATACCGGATTTCACATTTACTTTTTTAGCTGTTCCGTTCTCAAGTACAAAAACACATTCCTGTATCTCGCCCGTTTTTTTCTTTGAACTGACGATTTCCGTCTTGTCATCGCCTTCGCCTTTTTCCTTTACATTTTTGGCATTGTATTTATCCAGACTGTCTTTTGCAACACGTGTGGTTACTGCCTGGATTGGCACTGACAAAACGTCCTTGGCCGTTTCGGTCTGAATCTCAACGGTGGTTGTCATTCCGGGGCGGAAAGGGGAAAAATCAGGATAGGCAGGTTTCATAAGGTCTTTATAGGAATCTTTAAGCATATGGATCTTGACATTGAAGTTAGTGACCTGGTCGACGCTGGTACCGGTTGAATTGGCCGAGGTGGCAATTTCTGTTACGACACCCTTGAACTTCCGGTTCAGGTAAGCATCTGCTTCGATGAGAGCAGTATCGCCAAGTTTTACACGGACAATATCATTTTCATTCACTTCCACCTGGGCCTCCATTTCATTCAGGTTGGCGATGGTCATGATCTCGGTACCACTTGAGAATTGCGATGCCCCGGTTACGCGTTCGCCTTTTTCCACGCTCAGCTTTGATACAGTTCCGTCGTTGGGGGCAAAGATAGCAGTCCGGGTCAGGTCTTCCTTCGCTCTTTTCAATCCGGCCTCTGAACTTTTTACCTGGAACTCAGAAGCGTTGATATCCTGTTCGGAAGCTTCTACCTGGGCTTTTGCAACTTCATAAGCTGAATTAGCCTGGTCGAATTCAGACTGGGAAACCACGTTCTGTTTAAAAAGTTTTTGCTGGCGGTCGAACGTTTGTTTTGCGTTTTCAAACTGTGCCTTCATCTGTGCAAGACGGGCCCGTGCATTGGCTTCATTTGCCTTTTGTGAATTCAGCGCAGCAGTGCTCTGGTCATAAGCCGATACATAGATTTCCGGGTCGATCTTGGCAAGCAGATCACCTGCCTTGACCTGGTCACCTTCTTTAACCATAAGTTCCACAACTTCGCCCGAAATATAGGGACTGATCTTGATATCTTTTTCCGGTTGGATTTTTCCGTTCGCAGAAACGGACTGGATGATGGTTCTTTTGGCAACTTTTTCTGCCGATACCTTGATCCCTTCATTCCGTTGATTTTTCACAATAATCACGACAATGATCAAAATGATAAAAAGTACGATTCCTGCAATGATAATTATCTTTTTTTTCGATTTCTTTGAAGCCATGAATAATGATGAATTAGATTACTTGTTTATACTGATTGGTTTTCCCATATAAAAATCAAGAATGGTCGTCTTGAAAATAAAGTCATATTTGGCCTGTAAAAGGTCCGACTCGGCTTTTGTAAGATCCTTCTTACTATTGTTAAAATCAAAAGAAGTCATCATCCCGACATCAAATTTCTGCTGGGTGTATTTGAATGATTCCTCCTGTGCTGCCACTTTCTGAAGTGAAGCATTGTATTGTTGGAGAGAAGCCGATGCATCTGCATAAGACTGTTCAATATTTTTTCTGAGGTCTCTTTTCTGGATATCCAGGTCGAGTTCGGCTTTTTCACGCTGGATCTTTGCAAGGCTGATATTGGTTCTTCCCGTCCATCCGTTAAAGATAGGAATGCGCAGGTAAAAACCAAGGGATTGGTTGTTGTTATTTGTGAATTGCTCATTGAATGTTTTGACCCTGTATTGATATTGAATTTCCTTAGTCATAACGATTTCATGGGTTGTTTGTGTATACCCGACAGGAAATGTAATAGTATCACCGGGAATGTTGGGATTCACTTCCTTATCTGCTCCTGAGTAACCGGTTCCCCATGAACCGCCAAAGGAAAGTGAGGGATATAAAACACCTCTTGCGATGGCAAGACTTTTCTCGGCGCTTTGAACCCGGAGATCGGCACTTTTTATCTCAGGACGTTTTTCAACCGCAAAAATGAAAATCTGCTCAGGTGTTAAAAGTCCTTTCGTCTCTTCCACCGGTTTCAGAAGTGGTTTTTCTATCTGGAAATCCGGGGAAACAGGTAAGTCGATCAGCTGCTGCAGGGAAAGACGGGAAATGACCAGCCTGTTCTCGGCCTGGACAACCGCCAGGGCTTCAGCTGCTTCCTGTGCCTGTATGTTGAGAAGGTCGCCTTTGGCCGACGACCCTGCCTCCACCAGTTTTTCCATCCGTGAAACCTGGCTCTTTGTGATCCCGATCTGGTTATTCGCCACATCGAGGAGCTCAAGATTGAGCAACATATCCAGAAAATAACCGGCAACAGACAGTGAAATATTGTTTTTCAGCACATCAAGGTCATATTGGCTGGCAAGAAGATTGATGGAATTCTGTTTAATAGTATTCACTTTTGTTAACCCGCTGAACAGGGTTGTATTGCTCTGGACATAAAAGTTGTTGGACCTTACCGTTGAGGTCGCAAATGTGTTCGTATACATATCAATGGTTTGACCAAAATTCCAGATATTGGTCGCATTTACATTAAGGTCGGGAAGCAGGTTTAAGCGGCTCTGAAGCAATTGTTTTTTGTTTGCTTCAACAGAAAGGATCTGTTTTTTAATATCCAGGTTATGATCCAGTGCATAGTTGATACAATCTTCAAGTGTCCATACTTTCGGAGTATTTTGTGCAGAAGAAATAAAGGATCCCGTCAGTAACAGGAGGATGAAAAAAAATCGGATTGAGAAAAGGCGGCAATACACGTACATATAAATGAGTTTTGTTAATAATTGTCGGTGGGAATATTTTAATTAAACATTTATGAAAGATGAGACGCCAAAATTAGTTATTTTTTTCAAAAACCTTAGATGATTGTGAAAAAGATAACATTCAAAACAAAAGAATAAGACGAGGAAATTTCCTCCGGGTTACAGTATATTTTTTTTTCCTGTATCTTTGCACCCGTTACAATTTTTAATGTTTCTTTATTATGAAACGTATATTTCCGGTTTTTCTTGTACTGATATTGCTTTCCGGCGCCTTCTTCTTTTCTTCGTGTAAAGGGAAAGATCCGACAATAGGTACACTGACCATCACCGTGATGACGAAAGATGGAAGTATTTCAGGGGGTAACCCGATAGCAATCTATTTAGCCACCAGTAAAGAAAATCTCGATAACACGATATATGTAGCCTCCGGCTGGTTAGATTCCAACAAATCCAAGATCTTCCGCGACCTTCTTCCAACATATTATTGGTACCGTGTGGAAGGATGGGATGATTATGGCGCAGCAGAGGTTTACGCCGGAGTGGATGGATCGGTTATCTTGTGGCTTAATTCTCCCTCTTCCTCCAGGAAATAATTAATTTTATACCTTTGCCTCCCATTAGTCAAACATCCGGTAAATTCATGATCCGTTCGCAATTCGCCAGTTTGATCCTGGTTGTTGTTTTTCTGTGTTCACTGGTTTCATCCCCTCAGGTGCAGGCGGGTACCATGATGCAGGAAGGTTTTATACTGAAACCTGCTGATTCGGTTTCAGCAGGGAACCTGAAGGAAAAACCGGGAGAAGAAAAATTCAACCCCGGGGAGATGATCATGGAACATGTGGTTGACAGTCACGAATGGCATATTGCCACGATCGGGCATCTCAACCTTACAATCCCCCTTCCGGTGCTGATAATATGTAAAGGGCAATTTCATGCTTTCTGGTCCTGGAAGTTTCACAACGAAACACGTTCATATCTTGGCTTCACAATTTCAAAAGAAAAAACGAATAAAGGGAAAATTGTTACTGTTCAGGAGGAAATGACGGGTAAAGGACCCGATGTTTTTGATTTTTCGATCACTAAAACGGTACTGGCCATCATTCTCAGTGGTTTTTTCCTGATCCTCATTTTCGTTTCAGTTGCTGACCGGTACAAAAAAGAACCCAACCAGGCGCCTCACGGATTACAAAATCTCCTGGAACCTGTAATCCTGTTTATCCGCGACGATGTGGCAAAAAGTTCCATCGGGGAGAAAAAGTATGAAAAATACTTACCTTACCTTCTCACCATCTTCTTCTTTATTCTGTTTAATAATCTCATGGGCATCATCCCGATTTTCCCGGGCGGAGCAAATGTCACAGGGAATATTGCAGTTACAGGCGTCATGGCGGTCTTTACACTGATCATCACCACCATCAATGGCAACAGGCATTACTGGATCGACATCATCAATACCCCCGGTGTACCCTGGTGGCTGAAATTACCATTTCCCCTGATGCCGATCGTGGAGATCATCGGGATCATCACAAAGCCATTCGTGCTCATGATCCGGCTCTTTGCCAATATGACTGCCGGGCATATTATTATCCTTAGTTTTATCAGCATCATTTTTATTTTCGGGCAGATGTCATCGGCATTGGGCATCGGCGTGGGAATTCCCACCCTGCTGTTCATGATCTTCATGGACCTGCTCGAAATCCTGGTAGCATTTATCCAGGCCTACATTTTTACGTTGTTATCTGCCCTTTATTTCGGATTGGCTACTGTAGAACCACATCATAGTTCTTAAAGTTATAGAGTTCATAAAGTTCTTAAAGTTATAATGTCTAAATTCTTAACACTTAATTCTTAACACTTAAAACTAACCTTATGCATTTATTATCAATTTTACTGGAAGTAGCAGCCAACTTTGCTCCATTCGCCAAGATGGGCGCCGGTTTTGGTGCCGGAATCGCTGCCATTGGTGCCGGTATCGGCATCGGGCAGATCGGCCGGGGTGCCTTGGAATCGATTGCCCGTCAGCCGGAAGCACTCGGTGATATCCGTTCAAACATGATTATTGCCGCTGCACTTGTCGAAGGCGCTGCATTCTTCGCAATTGTTGTTTGCCTGATGATCCTATTCATCCCATAGGTCGAAAACAGGATCAGGCCTTGTGACGGTTTGTCATGAAGAGAGATCCTTTTTTACGAATAAGACGTCAAGGAATAGTGAATATTGATCAACGAATTATGATCGGTGGATCAAATCTTACTTCAAAAATCGTTGTTCAATATTCGATATTCAGATTATAATCAACTTTGCGTCTTCGCGGAGATAAGATTTAAAGTAAAATAGAAAAGATTAAAAACATTAACTATGGAACTTCTAAATCCCGGTATCGGTCTGATTGTATGGATGACACTTGCATTCGGAGCCATCCTGTACATTCTCGGCAAATATGCATGGAACCCGATCATGAAAGCCCTGAAAGAACGGGAATCGACGATCCACGATGCATTGAA
>Ga0182027_10010690_pt1 | contig 13021 bp, 14 predicted proteins | sample 712E1DmetaG_FD_121300 | JGI IMG/M metagenome (GOLD analysis project Ga0182027, IMG submission 121300) | Permafrost microbial communities from Stordalen Mire, Sweden - 712E1D metaG (Illumina Assembly) | ecosystem: Environmental > Terrestrial > Soil > Wetlands > Permafrost | place: Sweden...
CTGGTTTCGTCCATGTGTATTGCGGCGGCGAGTGCGTAGCCGGCCGATCAGCGCGCCCCCGACGGCGCGCAGGCCGGCGGAGCCGTTGCTATCGAGTTGAAGGTCTTCGCCGCCGTCGCGCCTGTGCCAAACGGCTTCTTGGCACACCGACGGAGTACTGTGCAAGCGAATTCAGTTTCAACCTATTGATGGTGACATCCATCGCCGTCTTGTGGCAGCGTGTAGTGGTTACGCCCCGCTTCGAGAGGAGCCGAGGCCGTCGGGAGAGCGGCGTCGTTCCTGCGTCTGCGCTTTCAAGCGCGCGCCATTGAGCGCTGGGCGAAGTCATGTCCTGAAATCACCGGGTGGGTCCCTGGTCCCCGGTGATAGTGGTGAAAGTGGGACCCTCACTGGCCGCTGGCGACACAGGCCGCCGCCAACTGCACAACCTCCTCGTCCCCAAAGGAGTCCGAAAGGGATGCCAACCTCTTCCTGAGCGCCGCTCGGATCTCTCTCTCGTTCTCATTCATTTGACCTGCCCCGTCGTTTCTGGTTTTCCACACTTCTAGCGTACTTCGTTCGGTCTTCCGTCGTCGCTTGGGCGCACAAAGAACCGCCGAATGAAGGCCAGCGGTGCATCGGTGGCAGAGACAATCTCATGCGTCTTGTTCCGATAATCGAATAGAGCCACAACGGCTGGATTCTGCGGCAGCACGCCGGGCGCTGGTCCGGACGTGAGCCGGACCAACATGAAGGGACGGCCATAGAGAGCGAGAAAAACGCACGGAATGTCTCCGGCACTGAGCAGCGCGAGCGAGTGATGCCCTTCAACCGCAAGTTTCGACAGGAAGCTAGCGTTGTCGGCTTCGGCACGGTCGCACTTCATGACAAACTCGTTCTTCCCGTCCAGGATCGGCAACAGCGCGAAAGCACGGAGCCCATCGAAGGCAGGATTCCTCGCGGTGCCGGGTCCTGCGATCTTGCATATGAAATTCAGCGCCACCTTTGCCACGGCTCGCTCAATGTGGCCCAGGTTGACAGAGAGGGTGGTCAGCACGCCGGGTCGCTCGTACGTCCGGTCATCTGCCGCACTCAAGGATTTCAAGTTGGCCAATAGCCTTCCTGTTGCTACATCAGCAGCGACTTCGTCCGCTGCCTCACGAGTGTGCGCCCTGACACAGTATTTTCGTGGAGCACTCCGAATGAGAGCTGGTTGGATCGCCACCTCGCTCTGCCGGTTGTCTACGATGGTTGTCTTTAACGGATTCAGCGTCGAAGGCTCCGCTAGCTCCTTCTGCATGTTAGCCAAGAGCGCCACGGCCGCATCCTTTCCCGCCGAGGTGTCCAGGGATACTTGGAGCCGTCCTCCACCCAGGAAGACTATCTGCGGCAGGATCACCCAGCGGGTATTCCTTTCAACCCTCACACTAATCCAGGCGCCATCCTGAAGGACCAACGGGTGCCCTTCCTGGAGGAACGTTCGAGTCACCCTCACGTCGGGGTGGTCGCAGTATGCAATTGTGCGAACGTAGCGAATCAGGTCGCCGTCCAACGGGGAAAACACTTTCGTGTTGCACTCGTCGCAGACATCCTCCGGAAGGATCATTTCCGCCCCCAACCCCTTCTGGAGCACATGCTCGGCCGTCCTTGGCCTCTCGCGGTCACCGCAGTAGAGGCAGGGGAATTCATATTCCATCCAGTCCATTGTTGCACATTCTGGCCTCCTAATGCAGCCACCGGGCACAACGCCTCACCTTCCACCCTCTCCGCCCCCGATCCGCAGCCATCGAGCCTGGACCACGACCGTTGTGGCGCTTTGCGCGACGTGGATGTATCGCTCCGTGGACGCGCTATCGCTGTGCCCAAGCAACGGCCCCGATGACCTTCGGGCCGGCGCCCATCGCGGCGTAGTCGCTGCCGGCGGCATGGCGGGTGCCATGGCTGGTGATGCGGCGGACGCCGGCCTTGTGGCGAGGTCGCGGTACCAGCGGTTCAGTACCCTGTTCGAGAGCACCCTCTCGCAGATTGCAGCCCACGCCGTCGGCTTCCGCTATACTCGGGGCCGAAATGCCGATCTCTGAGGCAGCCCGTGGCGTGACCAGAGCCGACCTGATCGAGCGCGTCTGCGAGAAGGGGCACATGCACAGATCTCGGGCCGAGTTGCTGGTCGATACCATTTTCGACTGCCTGAAGGAGTCCATATGCCGCGGCGAACGGGTTGAGCTTCGCCGTTTCGGAACCTTTCAGGTCCGGAGCTACAGGGCGTTCACGGGACGGAACCCTCGAACCGGCCAGATCGTCGAAGTCAAGCCGAAGCGCCTGCCCCACTTCAAGGTGAGCAACGAACTCGCAGCGCGGATCGACCAAAGGCGCGGGAAGAAACTGACAGCAACGGGCGCGGCCTCAGGATCTCGTCTGCACCAGTAGGGCGAGCGATCTTGTGACGTCCGGCAGCTACACGCTGGAGCGATGAAAGGGGCTCGCCGGACCTGCTCGCGGAGTCGGCCGTGGGCGGCTAGCGGGCCAATTTGAATCGTAGCGCGCTGATCCATTCCCTGGACTCACGCCTCGGCCTGTGGCAACCCTAGCCTCCAATGCGGGAGGCTCCTATGGCACGGAAAGAATTGGATCAAAAGGACTTGAAACAGGGCGAGGACTGGGTGGGCAATAATGCCGCCTTTACCTGCCCGGTATGCGCTAACGTCTTCCTCGTGAGCGGACGTCTTCATCCTGGAGGAAGAAAGTGCCCAGGTTGCGAGAAGTCCGTCGCATTCGTCGAAGGCGGAAAGGAGTCGGGAGGAAGGGCCTTCATCACGTGGCCAGACTGAAACTGCGAAGTGCTGTATGAGCGATAGGGTCTCGACATGAAGTACGACTGGCTCCCATTCCCGCTACCACAGGTATTCAAGGTTGTTGACCCGAAAGATTTTGGACTTTCGACGGCGGGGCCCCTCGAACTCTCGCGCGGCCCAGATCTCAAACTGCAGATCTCACTGTGCGCAGATGGCCGTTGTGCCCTCAATACTGGAGTTCCCGGAACCGAATGGGGAACCACGCCGATCAACGTACTCACGAAATCCGGACAACCCGGCATCCTTGATGGATTTCGCCGCAGCCAATGCTCAACCGTGACGGAGGATGATCGCACCCAAACGCGCATCGTCGGCCTGGCAGAGTCGCTTTCAATCACCCTCGACCGACGCGAGGCGCTGGCCATTGTCGAATGGCTGACCAACATCCCACATCTCCTGTGGACACGGTCCACGGAGAGAACCAATACCGTGGTCACGGCGCGGTGCCGAGAGGGTAGTGTGGCGGAAGACCGGATGAGCGACAAGAGTCTGAGTTGCGACCATATCGAGTTCCAGCTGGAGTTGCCAACGTTGTCGAAGATCCGGATCGGCACAGCCCCGCTCGGTTGCGTCACCGAGGGCGTGCCCATCGAACAGCCGGGCTTTGTCGAGTACTACGCTGGACCACTAGGGCTGCCGGATGAACATCTCCGCCATACTGTGCGACGAGCATTCGAGTTCCTCTTCGGCGCCGGACTCGGTGTCCTGGGCTACTCTGAGGTCGATCAGGCCTGCACGCCACTTCGCGTATGCATGCGTTCGCCATACACCGCCGGAGGCTTCGGTGGCTCGCAGCGCCCGGCGCTGCTTCACGAGAGCTATAGAGATGGACTCGACGAGAAGTTGGTTTCTCGGCTAGTACAGCGATATGTGGAAGGAGAGAGCGAGTACGATCTGAATCGGGCGATCTGGCTGTACCTGCATGCCAAAAACGCTCCGCTTGAGATGGCAGCAGGCTACGTGGGGGCGGCGTTCGAAGTTCTCCGACGGGGATACTACGAACACTCGGAGAACGAGCCGCGCTCACGTCTGTTCCCTGCTCCGCAGTGGGCCGCTATCGCCCAGAAACTGGGCGATGCCATTACTGCATCGGAACATTTCCAAGACTGCAAGGACTTCACCGACAAACTGACCCATCTCCGAAATCGACTTCCCGGCCTCAACGCCGTTTCGGGCTCGCGATTAAACGAGCTATTTCTTAGCGATCTCGGCCTCAAGTTCGGTGCCATTGAGAAGGTGGCTCTCGCAGCGAGGAACGACGCCGCTCACGCGAACGAGTTTGCCCCCGACGAAGGTTTCGAGAAGCTCCAAGCATATCGAGCTGCACATACCCTGTTCGCCCGCTGCCTGCTTGCGATTCTTGGTGGCCAAGTGCGGTACTTCGACTACTCAAGCCGTGATTATCCTGATCGAGATCTGTCAGAAGCGCAGGGTAGCCCCTAGCAGAATGTTGAAAAGCATTGGTTGAAGGGGGATCGACAGCGACGGTCCAACAACGTCTTAGGCCGGCATGGGCCCACGAACATTCGGAAGAAGAAGAGCAGGAACCATCTCGGTTCCTGCCCGCGTGAGATTGCATTTCAATTGTTCCCGCCCAGCGCCTTCCGGAGCGCTGCGCGCTCAGGTGCGCCGAGTTGGGCTTGGATGAGCGGCACCGCCTGATCTTCATCGGAGACGACGAGCCGGGTCGTGCGCCTGTTGTGGTAGATCCGCAGCTCCCGCACATCATCGTGCGGGAGCTTGATGGTCTGGACACGCGTATTCATGATGCCCGCCTCAGTGGCCGGCCGTCAGTCCACAGTTCGAAGACCGTGAGGAGTGGTGACCAACACCAAGGTGTCCGGCGGCTACGGATACGTGGCCGGTGGAGGAAACACGGGGCCGACTGTATTCTGGCCGTTGGTCGACAACTCCCCCGCGTTCCTTTTCCGTCACCAGTGCCGGTACGACCAGCGAGACCGGCCTACGGGCTCGTGATTAACGTAGCCAACAAGTTACCCTTGCCCACGACGCGCCCGACGGCATCCCGGGTCTGGTCGGTCTTCGGGCCGTAGGTACCCTTCAATTGCCCAGCGGCATCGCGCCCCTCAAACTTTCCGGTCGAGACGTGTTTGATCTTGCCTAGGAGACGGCCAACCTTGTCCCTCAGTTCTTGGTTATTCATTGGGTACCCCTTTTGTCTCAGGTCCGGAACTCCCCCAGCATACAATCGTCCCGTCGGTCTTTAGGCCGCACGCATGGGAGAGACCGGTCACTACTTGCGTGTAACTGCCTGCCGGCGGGTTTGCTACCATCGCGGCCAAGTCGCTGCGATTTGACGGGGGCAATTTCCAGGTGTGCTCGCCGCCATCTCCCCAGCACTCTATCGCCTTATCGGCTCTCACCGCGCATCCAAAGTAAAGACTGATTGAGATCTGGACGAAGCTCCCTGGTGGCGGTTTGAAACCGGTACGGTCGGAGCACTCGATACTGGCATCGGTCTTCAAGGCGCACCTGTCGCTTCCGTATACGGATACCTGGGAGTATTTCCCGTCCTCCTCCCAGACCACTCCGCCTGATGGATGCCAGCATGCCATGGCCCCTCGCGTTGTCACGCCGCATCTTTCACCATAGTCGATCGAGAGATGAGTGAACCTGGCATCGCTGAATATGAGTCGGATAGCATCATCGTAGCCGGAGCAAAATGCTGTACCGTCTATTTGTACGCCGCACAGGACATCACCAGAAAGGGAGATCTGTTTGAATCGGAGAAGGGCTGGCAGGGCAAGGCGCTTGTCGGTGGTCTCGCCCCAACAGGCCACTGAACCATCAATTCGGAGGGCGCAAGTGCGCTCCTCGCCTACGGAGACTTGCTGGAAGCCAGCCCCTAGCGGTGCGGTCGTGATGTCCAAATGATCGTGCTGTCTAGCGAAGTCCTCGCGCCAACTTCCACCCCAACAAGTAATTGTGCCTTTCGTGGTCAAAGCGCAGGTGCGGGACTCCTTGGCGCTCAACTGGAGGTAGTGAGTAGTTTTGTGGCAGCTTCTGTTGGCGATGGCGACAATGCAACAGACCACAAGCAAGAATGCCAGGAGATACCGACCCCTGGCAAGAACGACGATAGGGAAGAATCTGACTTTCGGAGCCGAGTTGGGCTGGGCCAGACTCGGTGGACGGGTGGACGCCAGCCGTTGCGGAGGAAGTAGAGGAGCCGTCGAGCCGACAGCATCTCGGCCTGGTAGTTCCTTGGACTGGCAGTATCCACATGTCGTTGCCTCCGCTGTTATCAATTTTCCGCAACTGGGGCACGTCCTCAGAGGCCCCGCATCCTGCTTTCCCCCAACATCTGCTCCGGTTTGTGCCCCGGGTGACGAGGAGTGTGGCTGTCCTGCAGGGGCATGGGGGCTGGTTGCGACCTGGCCCGGCTTCGGCAACGCGATCGCGCGTGACGCCTGGTGAAAAGTCGGCGGGGCCTTGGCGAGTGCATCCGGCGTGATCATCATGCCGCAGAAACGGCATTTGATGGCGGCATCCTGGATCTGCGATGCACAGTACGGACAAGCCTTCATCGTCTCTCCTACGGTTGGACGGGCGCTGACTTCTTGCGGTCGAGGCTCAGCCGGACCTGGACGGCTATCCCAGACCACCGACCGAAGACAGGCGGATTGGTAACCGTCACGGAGCCCCCGTTGCCGAAGTCGCATTCCACGTCATGGATGGCCGCCTCGGGACGGGCCTCACAAGTCGAGACCGCGAACGACAGTTGCACTCCGGCGTCCCAGGACTTCCCACCCTGCGCCTTGACACGCACGTTGTAGCGCCCCGGAGGGGCAACTTGAAAAGTCCGGGCCTCGCCGTCGGCCAGACTGAATTTCTGGAAAAGAACGTTGTCCACCACATTCACGGCGATTTTCGCAGACTGCGCACCGGCGGATACTGTCAGCGTGGCGCTCCCGAGACCAACTGGCGTGATTCGTTCTCCTTCAATGCGAAACACGGCGGGATCAGATGTCTGCATCGACAGGGGGACATCGGCGTATTTTTCGCCGTCCTTGTCGAGAGCGGCGATGTCAACCTTCGTTGGCTTCGCGGTGAGGGCGAGTGTAATTTCCGTGGAATCGGTCAGCCGGGCCACTGGTCGGCACCGAACTTGGACTCGCTCGGATTTTCCTCCGGCGGTCGCAACCAGTGTGCCCTCGCCACGTTTGAGACAGGTGAGACCTCCGTGAGGTCCGGTCGCGACAATGCCGGCTGGCTCCGCCGCGTAGGTGACGGGCACATTGGCAAGATGTGCGGCCCTCTTGTTCAGCACGCTGGCTTTCACCTTGACCTCGGCGTAGTCCAGGATCATCTGGGGAAGCCCAGCCAGCTCAATTCGAGCCGGCGTCCGATCCGGGCGCAAGAGCAACACAAGCAAGAGCACAGTGATCGCGCCGCCGCAGGCTGCGATGATCGCGGTCTTCTTCGAGATCCGCAGACGATTGACACGCTGCTTTGCCGCAACAGGTGTCGGAGGCGCCGACGTTGGACCGCTGGGGGCTTCGCGTGTGGTCTGAGCCGGGATCAGACCTGGCGAAAGACCTAGACCTTGCGCTGGTAGCGATGGTGGTTTTGGTGGTGGTACCGCCGGTGGTGGCGCCGGAGGGGATTTGTGGACTGGTCTTGCGGGGGCCGCCGCTGGCAACGGGAGTGTAGGGACGGGCGCAGGATTGGAAGGCAGGTCGCTCCGGCAGAATGGGCACCGAACCGCGATGACCGGAATCTGTTCAGCGCAGAAGGAGCAAGTCTTGGTCGCGTCCATGGCCCCCTCTCACGAAGAGAAGCTTACCCACTCGTGAACCCGCTGGTGTCGGATGACCGAGCTTCGGCGGCTACAGCCTCGATGTTCCATGCGTGCTGAAATCTAAGCGCACTCGGCAGATAGGCCACCTTGTACGCGCTGTGCAACCAAGATGCTGCGCCCGGTCCCCAAACCAAGTCAAGAAGGACTACGAGGTCAGGCCGCCACGATACGCTTGTTCCTCGCGGCAGCCCTGAAATCGTCTTCCCGGGAGATCGGGGAGATTCGCAAGGGGCGCGCAGAAAAAGGGGGCAGGAACCATCTCGGCTCCTGCCCGTGTTGAGGATGCGTTTCAATTGTCCCTGCCCAGCGCCTTTCGGAGCGCTTCGAGCTCGGGCACTGGTCAAATCCATTCCGGTCGAGCCTACTCCGCGTACAAGACAGCTTGTCTGCGGAGGGGACGACCGGCGCGCGCATGCTTGGCGTGGCGCAAGGAAATCGTGTGGAATTTGTGCGACAATGTGTCCGAGAGTCTTCTGGATGCGGCGAGACCTGACGTAGTTTCCGCCAGGAGAGGCAAGGATGAGCACGCATGGAAAAGCCGATAATCGAATATCGAACGAGCGTTCTGAAGAAGTGGTTCGATGACGAAAATGCAAAAGTAATCGTCGAGTGGCTGATCGCCGCCGAAAATCGGAGACCAGTTCTCTTGGTGGGCGCTGGCTTGAGCCGTTGTGCCAAGTACAAGAACGGCCAGGGGTATGTCAAACCGAAAGATGCGCCTCTATGGAGCGAACTCATCGACAGGATGGCCACCCATCTCCGCATCGAAAGCAGAAGATACGATCCGCCGACGATGGCAGAGATGTACGTAGCATCCTTTGGCAAGTCCGAGCTGCGCAATCTCCTGTTCACCTCGTTGCCTGACGACGCCCTTGTACCGGGGGAAGCTCATTGTGCACTCGGCGGCTACGATCTTGAAGCCATTATCACAACGAATTGCCTGGATACTCTCCTCGACAAGGTTGACTTCACCACAGGACGCAGAAATCGGGTGATCGACGATTCCAACCTTTCGGGGAGTGTGTATTCAAGGCAGCGATCGATTGACCTCATCTACTTTCACGGTCATCGGTGTGCGCCGGACTCCTGGATAATTACCCGGTCGGACTACGAGGAAGTGCTCCGAAAACGGCCCGTGGTCCTCGCCAGGGTACGACAGGTAATGGCGCAGCATCCATTGCTTGTTCTTGGATTCGGAATGAGTGACCCCAATTTTCACAACGTGTATCGGCAGATCAGCAATGAGATGCATGAGGCACAGCCTCTCGGCCTTGCGATTCAATTGGCCGAAGTCAGTGAAGCCGAACGCCGTCACTGGGACAGACTCGGCATACGTATCGCCGTGCCCTTGAACTGGCAATGCCTGCAACATTCACCGGAAGAAGCCGACGAATTCTTCAAATCGTTGTTCGAACACCTTGCGACATCCTACTCCCCCGCAGACAGGACAGCTCTTGACTATGTCCGCGAGGAGGTCCGCCCGGCAGAGCGCCTTGCAAGGTTTTCTGAATTCGCTCCACACCTGTGGAAGGAACGCGTCTCTGGCGAATTCTCCCTGGATGCAACGAACGAGGCTTTTGGTGCATGGATCGATATCCTCTTCTCGACTCTCTCGGAGGAGGAGAAAAGAGAGGCGGAAACGGTCGCCCAAAATGCCCGTGAGGAAATGCACAAACGCCATTTCGGAAAGGTTGAGCCAGGAGTTGAAAAGGCAGGTGAGATTGGCGATGTCGAAAAGACTCGTTCTGGCGCTGGGCGAAGGAGCACGGAAGGCGGCAAGAGCGACTTTCGGGAGCTGCCGAACGACTGGAAACTACTCGACCGCGGGGACAATGCGACCCGGTTTCTCGACAAGCTTCTGGCTGGACGATTCCGGGGAGCTCCGACGAGCGTGGCGGACTATTTCGAATTGGCCCTCAAATGGGGGCTCTTCCGTTCACGAAGGGCGGAGGACCATCGCCTTCCGTGGATCCCTCTGACCTTCTGGCTTGCGACGCGCGATCCAAGCAAGTCCGAATCGCGCAAGCAGCAGATTGGATCTACGTGCTCGAAGATGGCGGAGAAATACAGGGATGACCACTGGCAAGAGCTGATTCGTGAGATCGCGAAGTCTGTTGGCATTGACTTGAATGATGATAAGTCCCAAGAGGAAGTGGATTCCCCCCAGCGTGAAGGCTACAGGGCGATGCTAAGACATGACTATGCAGGCGCCAAGGTTCTTTACCGGGAAGCAGCGGTACGCGCAGCCGCCAGTAACGAGGTCTTCGAAGGGTGGGTCTGGCGCCATGGGGAGCTTGAGGCGGTTCGGGGGGAGATGTGGGCGCTCGATCCGTGGCATTTACACGCCCAGGGGTCCACGGCCGGGGCTCCAAAGACGGAACTCGAGCGCGAATGCGAGCAGAGCGAGGCGCGCGTTCATATGCTCGCTGACACAACCCAGGTCAAGGAGTGGCTTGCCCTCACAGAGGAGCGTGTGCTGCGAGCCTTGGAGTTCGCGCTAGGGCGACACAGAGCGCGAAGCCGATATCGAGCGACAGGGGGTGAGGGCGCGAGCTTCAGCGACTCCCTCTACAAGGCATGGCGGTCCTTTCGTGATCTCGAGACGCTGTGTGCGCCGCCAGCATTGCTCCGCGAACATCTAGAACCCCTACTCTGGAGTAGCGGCTTCTCCGTGGGCGGGGAGCTGGAACTCCGAATGACCCTTGAAGTGAAGGAGACGCGAGAGTGGCTCACGGCGACTCTAGACAGCCAAAGCGAATCCATCGAGGATCAGCGCAAGCGAGATGACGATCTGATGGGTGCGTTCTGGCGTGTTTTGGAGAATCAGCAGGTGGAAGAGCAGCGACTGTGGACACTCGGAGTCTTGCCTGGTCTCCGGTGCGGATTCCGCACTTCCGACACGAAGCGGTTGATTGAGTGGACTGAGGTGTTGGCTCTAAAGGTGCCAGGTGAAATTCCGGAGAAGCCTTTGACTGCTACCGGAATTACCAACAAGGTGGCAGCGCCAGCTACTATCGGCAGCTCACGCCCGCCGGACAGAGATGCCTACCAAGGTCTAGAAGCCATTGCGCTCTTTGGACGGCCAGCTTGGACTCGCAAGATCTTCGTGGAGAGGTGGCGTGATGGGAACTGGATCGAGAAGGATTGCCTAGCGGCCCTTCTCTACGGGTTGCCGTGGAATCGCTGGGGCTTGCAAGATCCTGATGAGATTGTGCCCTGGTTAGACGCGGTCACGGCGATCTACGAAGATCTGAGGATGCCACAAGCGGCGCCTTCGAGCGCATATCCCATTCCAGACATTTACAAGTTCGACGAGCTTTTGCCGTTCGCTGTTCTTCGGATGACAACGGGGCTGATCAACGCTAACTCTGAACCTCTCGGAGCGGAAGTTCGAGCAAAATTGCTGAAATTCGTTGAGCGGATACATGCGCGCCCTGTCCGGGGAAGCATCTGGTGGGAAGCCCACCGTGCGGGATTTCTGCTCGAAAATCAGCTTCTTGGCGAGGGTGAGAAGAGAAGGGTCGAACTGCTACGTCGCTGGCTCAATGGAGCGGCAACGACTCAACCCGAAGACACCAGATGCGTACAGGAGCTCAACTGGTCCCTACTTGCGGATGCCTTCGACGAAGACGTCCCCAAGGATGACGGACTTGTTGGAATCCTTGCGGAACATTGGAAGGCAATTGGAGATGAAACCGTTTGGCGGCCCATGGATCAGCATTACTGTCTGAATCCGTTCTCCGCTGGGCCACTGATTCGCATGTTGTCGACGTGCCTGGTTCATCTTCCCAATACTCAGCGAGCAATCGCGCCGCGACTGCAAGAGTTGCTCTCCTTTGCGCCAAACGCACTGCCTCACATTGTGGCTACGCTTTCGCCGGAGATCTGGGGTGAATCGTGGGGCGGGCTTGTCGAGCAGGTAGTCTCGTCCGCCGGTGGGTTCGCGAGAAGGAGAAAGACGCATAGCTGGATGGAAGACGCCGGGCGAGGAACATCGCACCAAATTGGCGCAATCGACCTGTGGGACGGGTACATGCGTCGTCTAAGAAAGGCGCCCGCAAAAGGCGTTGATGGCAAGGGAATCTGTGAACTACTGGGATGTTTGCGTTCAGCGGCGGTGCTGGGTGTCTCGGATGACCGGGCCGCAGTTGCGAATCATGCTGCGCATGCGCTTGTCGTCGCGGCCGAGGTTGTCGAAGAAGGTGAGGAGACCATCCTCCTGGCCGGAGCGCTGAGGCGAATTTATCGGGACTCCCGAGTTGCCGTTCGTGCGGCAGGCGCCTATGCGGCCGCTAGGCTTCCAACTCTAGCGCGTAGCAGGGCAATCCGTGATGTTGCCGTCGAGATGGGAAAGACACTTGCCAATGACCCGAATGCGATGGTGGTAATCCAGCACGAACTTGGCAGATTGGAGGCAGATCGCGCCTCTCGATGTTCGGAGGCACGTAGTCGCAAATAGCACCATTGTCATGGTGCGCTATCGCGACGCAACTGTCTTATATGACGTCAACTTGGCCCATTGTACCCGGACAAAAAGGGGCAGGAACTCCTCCAAGTTCCTGCCCGTGATGCGAACGCGATTCATTTGTTCGGTCCCAGCGCCCTCCGGATCGCCCACAGCTCAGCCGCGTTGAGCTTGGCATGGATAAGCGGCACGGATGTGTCCTCGTCGTAGATGGCGAGGTGGAAGTCGTGCTTGCCGCGGTATATCCGCACTGCCCGCACGTCGCCACTCTGGAGCTTGATGGTCTGGCCCCGCGTCTTCATGATGCCCGCCTCAGTGGCCTGCCGTCGGTCCACAGCTCATAGACCGTGAGGAGCGGGGACGAGTTGCTGTCCCGGAGCTTGATCTCCGTGCGATACCAGTCGAGGACCTTGGCCAGCTTGCGCTGGACAGGCGCCCGATGGGCACCGCCCGCACCCACCGAAATGACCGCCTCCCCTGCCGGGTCGATGACCGTGGCCTCGAAATCGAGGACATCAGCTCCGAACCCACGAGGGTAGAGGAAGATCGCGCCATGGATGTGCAGGACCGCAACGGGACCAAGTCCGTGGACGAGCCCAATTTCCTCCCGGATCGTCACGCACTCATTGCGCCAGTTGCGAAAGAGAGAATCCGGTGCCAGCCGGAGCGCCGAGTACGCGGGTTCAAGCAGCGTTGGGCTGCCAGGCGATGCCCGCCGGAGCGGCTCGTCGTCGACGATGTAGTCGAACGGCTCCCCCGGCGGCGAGACCGCGTAGGGGTCATGCCGGATCAAAACGACACCTCCGTGGACATGGCCCTGGCCGCCACATTGCCAGCGAACTCCTCCAGCATGAGGCGCCGCTCGGGTGTGAACCGCTGGGCCGCGCGCGTGAACGCCTGGAC
>Ga0182027_10010691_pt1 | contig 13021 bp, 11 predicted proteins | sample 712E1DmetaG_FD_121300 | JGI IMG/M metagenome (GOLD analysis project Ga0182027, IMG submission 121300) | Permafrost microbial communities from Stordalen Mire, Sweden - 712E1D metaG (Illumina Assembly) | ecosystem: Environmental > Terrestrial > Soil > Wetlands > Permafrost | place: Sweden...
GTTTCAATACGACAACTTCGCACGAGACACTTCAATCAACTCTTAATTCTATCACTCGAACATCAAAGTCATTTACCGATGAGAATGGCGGATTCTTTCCGGATACTGAAGCTCATGGCCTACGCATACTTATTTGTTAATCTGCCTAAGGGCAGATACTATACTGTAATCACGATTTATCTACGCTCAATGGTAGATAAATCAGATACAGTATCTAATCTATTAGCAACGCCTTCCCCGACCCTCCTCCCTTGAAACATGGTGGGAAACTTTTTAAAAGCGGAGTTCCGCGCATGATCATTCGTAACCCGCGCGTTTCCGATCTTCTTGTCATATAATATACGTCTCCGGCATGCACGGAGCAAGCATCGTGCTTTTCATCCCTGCTTTTCTCCGGTCACCTGCATTGCGATAATGGTAAGATCATCGTGGTAGGGGGCGCCGTTTGCAAATAGTTTCACGTCGTTCATAATGCCGTCGAGAATGGCCTCGGGCGTGCCTCCGATATCGGTTGCAAGCAAATCGAGCAGCCGTTTGGTCTTGTAAGCGTTTTTATCATTGTCAACCGCTTCGGTAAGGCCGTCGGTATAAATGAGATATCGGTCTCCCTCTTTCAGCGGGATGTTCAGTTCTTCGATAAAACTCGAAAAAACGTCGAAATCAGAAATGAAGCCAAGGGCAATGCCATTGGATTCGATGGTCTCGACCGTATTGCTTTCTGCATTGATCCGTATCAGTTTTGGATGACCGGCCCGGGCGTATGACATGCTGGACCCGTCACTGTTGACAATGAGGCATATCGCGGTGACGAATGAACGGTCGTCGAGGTTGACGCGCATGGAATCGTTGACGGTGCACAGGAGCCGTTTCGCGGAAATTTCGTTTCGCGCCTCGACGCGGAAAGAACTGCGCAACATGGTCATTAAGAGCGCAGCCGGTACGCCTTTTCCGCAAACGTCCGCGATGACGATGACCCAGTTGCCCGTCTCGGTCTTGAAATAATCAAGGTAGTCACCCCCCACTTCAAAAGCGGGATAGTAAACGCCTTTAAGGTTGACGCATGGAATTGACGGCTTCTGGTTGGGCGTAAGATGCTGCTGAATGCTGCGTGCCGCGTCGAGTTCGCCCTGCAGACGGGCTTTTTCGCCCAGTTCCTGGTAATGGAGGGAATTGCTCAGGCTCACGGCGGCCTGGGTGGCAAGGGTCGCTACGACCTTGTCTTCTTCTTTGTAGACGGCTTGTCCCTTGCTACAGGCAAAAATCTGTATAATGGCTATCAACTGATTGTCTGCAAGAAGCGGTATTGCGCAGTAAAACGGCAAATGTGTAATTTGCGGCCAGGAAAACTGGTTGATATAATCATCGGAAGGCCAGTTTTCCACGATGAACGGACGGTACAGCGGCATATGGTGAAAAACATTAAGGGCCTTTTCCGATGCCATTTTGCCGATGTCGCAATTAAGAAGTCCGGTTGCCGCAAAACATGAAAACCCCTTCGTGTCCCGCAGGCAGCAGCTTGACACAGCCTCCGGGAACCGCGAAACAAACGACCTGAGGATCACGGGCGCCAGCTCGTCGATATTAATGCATTGCGCCATGTCGTAGGAAACGGACGTAAGAAAGTCCAACTGTTCGATCCTGGCTTCCAGGCTCCTATTTGCCTTTTGCAAATCTTCGGTACGCTCCTGCACGCGTGCTTCCATCTCGTCCTTTGCTTTGCTTAAAGCCTTTTCGAACATTTTCATTTCGGTAATATCACGCGAAATGCCGAAAGTCCCTACAATAGAATTTTTTTTATCGTATATCGGCATTTTTGTTGTAAATACCCAGTGTTCCGGCTCGCCGGGCGCGGTTTCGCGTTCGATTTTTCCAACGATGGGTTTTCCGGTACGAATGATGTTCATTTCGTCATCGAAGGCTTCCTTAGCGTGTTCGATGGGAAAATAGTCAAAATCGGTTTTTCCTATTGCTTCCTCCGGGAAACTGATGTTGAACTTTTCGGCTTGTGCTTTGCTAATGCGTAAGAAACGGTTTTCTTTGTCTTTGAAATAGATGCTGTCCGGTGAATTGTCCATCAATACGTGGAGCATATCGCGTTCGCTGGCGAGTTCTTCCTCGATTTTTATGGCTTGCGAAATATCGCGGCTGATGCCACAGGTACCGATAATGGTCCTGGTTTTCTTGTCAATGATCGGTATCTTGGTAATTGAAATCCAACGCGGCTGCATGCCCGGCAACTGGATCTTTTCGACTTTTGAAACAAGCGGTTTCCCGGTTTTAATGATTTCCAGTTCATCTTCATAGAACGTTTGGGCAAGTTCTTTAGGAAAAAAGTCAAAGTCCGTTTTTTCTTTGACATCGTCGGGGTCCGAAAGCCAGCGGCGGTTTGCCCAGGCCTTATTGACACGTATAAAATGTGATTTGGTATTTTTGAAGTATATGGAATCGGGAATATGTTCCATGAGCGTATTGAACAGCTGTTCTTCGAACGCCCAATCGGCTTCCTCTTTCTTAAGCCTGTCCAGTTCGTCCTGGAGCCTACGGTTTTTTTCCGTATCTTGTTCCCTATTGTCTGCGGCAGAAAGGACTTTCTTAAGGCGTTTGATCTCTTTCTCAAGTATCTCAATGGTACTGACAAGATCGGTTTTCGACTTCTTTTGATGGTTCATAGCGCGGATATTCAAAATGGCTTAGTCTAAAGGCCGTACTCCAATGATCCTATTGTCTGAACCATAGGCGCAACACGGCAATATCGACACTACTGAAAAATTCATTTTAAAACGCGGTGAAGGAAATTTTGGATCAAACGCATAATTATTAGGCGGCACATTACTTCCAATTGTAAGATTACCGAATAGATTGTTCTTGTTAAGCTGTGTTTTTTCCGAGTGGGCCGACAACTTGATACCGAACCGTTCATTAAAAGTTATCATATTATTTTCTATAATGATATCGGACGCTCCGCCCAAGGCAATTCCATTATTTGCATTAAAAGCAATGGTATTATGGTTAATGGAAGCGTTAGTGCTCCGTACATCCCATCCCTGGATGCCGGATGCTTTGTTAAAGGCGATAATATTGTCCTCGATCTTCGGCAAATGGCGTACGCAGATAATGCCGGTCATCCAGTTTTTAACTATCCTGCAGTTTATTATAGCATTATTGATGTCTTTTGAAAAGACACCGATCGTGCCATTTCTGATCTCGAAACCGTTCAGCATGGAATTAGCGCTGAGCGTGACAACAGTCCCCTTTCCATTTCCGTCAATAATTGCCCTAAATATGTAACGGGCCTTGAGCGCCACTCCGGCCTTTATGAAAACATGTTCGCGATAGACGCCGTCGGACGCCCAAATCGTATCGCCGAATTTTGCCCTCATCATTGCCTGACCGATGGTATTTATTCCCACCGAAGGGACGGATATGTCTTCCCCTAAAGCCATAGTAAACAACGATAAAAAAGCAAACCAACCGGCAATGAGTAAGTTATTTTTAGAACACTTCATACAACAACCTCCTTTTACTGATTAATCCTTGCGCCCAAGTCATCACCGTCCGAGCCTTTATTTTTGCAGGGTGAATCGGACTTAAGTAAAAAATTCATTTTTCTCGGTTCAATAAATTGGGGATCGAAAGCAAAGTTATCCTCTAATTTAATATAGGACGCGACGGTATTTTCAAAGAAAACGTTTTTCGTCACTTGCACGGTTGCGGAGGCCTCGGAGGCCTCGGAAGCCCTGGACAATTTCAAACCGGACCGTTCATTGAAAGCGATGATGTTGTTTTCGACAGCCACGGCCGATTTTCCTTCCAATGCGATCCCATTATTTCCATTAAAGGCTATGGTGTTGTGGTTAATCGAGGAAGCTATGGTCCCGGCAATGGCCTGCAAGTCCCAGCCTTGAATGCCTGAGCCTTTATTGAAGACGATGATATTGTCTTCAATTTTCGGCAGGTGGCCCACACAGGTAATGCCGCTTGCCCGCATTCCCGTGATGCGGCACCGCACGATGGCGTTTTCCCAAGTTTGGGACGTTATGCCGATGGTCGCGTTCCGCAATTCAAACCCTTCAATGGTTGCGTTGCCCCCGAGAGTAACCGCACAGCCTTTTCCTTTTCCGTCGATTATTGCCTTGAAGAGCGTTCGCGCCTTGAGTGTTACATTCGATTTTACCAGGACCTGTTCCGCATAAATACCGTCCCCTGCCAAAATGGTGTCGCCCGCTTTTGCCAGGAGCATGGCTTGAGAAATAGTGTGCCTGCCGGAACCGGGCATATCGATGGTTGTGGAATGTACCGTCAGCGGCGCCAGAGCGGCGACCGAAAGAACCATGATACATTTAATGGCAAAAAAGGATTTCATAATAGTCATCTTCTTTATTAAAATAAAACATGGGACCAGGGCTTTTTGTAAAGGATATATTTCGTGAACGCATAAGAAGCTTTTGCATACATGCTTTGAAAGAGTAAAATACTTCGGAGTTGCTGGTAGGAGGGATCAAAATAGCAATTGATGTGGCATCCTTCGCAAAACGGGTACCGTCCTTGGAGTGCCATAGCTTCAATGCGTCGCTGCCGTGTAAGCGCGTCAGAAAGGGATCCTTTTATTGGAAGGCTGTCCACCGCCCGGTGAAAGCATGGCAGTGCGATGCGGTTGTCGGGAAGCACGACAACGCTGGAAGTAACCGCCCTGCACAACGGCTTAAGTACATGGTTTCCTCCCTGTTTACGCAGCGAAATATGGGCCTTGTTCAGGTACACTCCAGCGCGCTTTGCATAGAGCAACGCTTTCTGGTGCGTCCGCTGCAAAACCAAATCGGGCCCCTCAATGTTGAATACCGGGTCCAAAATGACCATGAGCCTGTTTCTTCTGGCAATATCGTAAACGCCGTCAAACGAGTCGATGTTGCGGTCGTCGTAGGTAAAGAGAAGGTCCGGAACCAGATTGTTCGCTAAGGCCGAGGGAATGCTTTCCAAAACGCTCGAGTAGGAATTGCTGCCGCGGATTTCATTGTGGAGCGCCTCGGTGTCGGCATCGAGGCTGAAATGCAGCAGATCAACGAGTCCCGACAGTTCCTTCGCATGGTCTTTGAAGGTGAGGCAGTTCGTGGTAATTGACGTGATAAAACCATGTTTCTTCGCTTCGTGGAGAAACATGGCAAGCCGCGGATGAAGCAGAGGTTCTCCTCCAGTAAAGTCAACAAAACGGCACCCCGCTTTTCGCGCGGACTGTAAATTGGCCAGCACATCATCGGCCTTGGCATCGACCTTCGGCTGTTCCTTCCAGATCCCGCAAAACGAGCAGCGGCTGTTACAGCGGTTGGTAATATAGTAATGAAGAAGCAACGGTTTCATATTTTCCGGCCCTTCCAGGAAATATTTGGGGCCACGATGGATATCGCCGGAAACGTAAACGTTTCGACAATCAGAAAAATATAATACACAGGCAACAGAAAGAGGTTTTCCATGGAACGGATTCTTTTAAACGTAATCCACACAAAAACAATCGTCAGAAACGCATTTGCGAAAGCGGCGATCTGAAGCTGTCGCGGGACACACCATGCGAGAGCCAAAAAGAAGAGGACGTTCTGAAAACAAAATAAAAGCCACAATGGAAAAAGCCCGGATCTAATCCGCAGCCCTCCGCGTCCCCACCGGAGCGCCTGGTTGACAAAATCGGGGAAGTTTTTACACGGGAACGTGTATGCGGCCGGAACAAAAGGTAAAACGGCCCCGACTGAAAAGTGATTACGTTTAAAAGCCCGCAATAAATCGCAATCTTCGACAATGCTGTAGCCCACGCCTTTTTGGCCGTCAATGGCCCGGTAGGACTCTTTTTTGACAAGCAGATTGTTTCCCATGCAGGAGCCGGTTATTTTTGAGGCTTGAAATGCATATGCTATCGCAAAGAGGAATTCGAGCTGAAAGGATTGCATGGCGTCAAAAAGACCGCCGTAGGTCTTTTTCCGCAGGGCCGTATGCCCGAAAACCATGTCATGGCCGTGTGAAACCATCCGGGCCATGGACGTGATCCAATTCAATTGGAACTCCATGTCCGCATCGGTAAACAGCAGCCAATCGAACGATGCGTGCGCGACGCCCGTGTCCAAAGCCTGTTGCTTGCTGGTTAAACGGACTGCGGTATCGTAATCCGATGGAAAGATTTTTATCGTGCGCGGCGCGAACAGACGATACGGCGCAACGGTTTTTTCGTAATCGTCGTTTGAGCCGTCATTTACTAAAAGTATTTCATAGCTCCCTGAATAATCCTGTTGCAGAAGCGAGTCGAGAAGGGCCGCGAGATGACGGGCTTCGTTTTTAAAAGGGATCACTATGGAAATGCCGGGAGTGTCGTTGTTTGCTCCGACCATTTTTGGCCCCTTATGAAAAAGCACAGTAACAATAAGGTAGAGCAGAAAAACAAAGTAAAGCGCTAAAACCAGCAATGAAATGACGGCGAATAAATGCGTCAAAATATTTTTCTTTCGGATAAAATCAAGTTGCCGTTTTATTTATAACCTATTTTATAATATACACACATTTTTGAAACTCTGTTTGAATAATCTGCGCGTTTTTCGCAGATTATTCAAACGTAGAGTACCTGATTTTAACAGGAAGTGATGAAGATGGTGAAAGGAATAGGGATTGATATTGTTGAAATAGAAAGAATTGCGTCCATGGTCCGGAAATACGGTGACCATTTCTTACGGAAGGTTTTTACAAACGCCGAGATAGATTATTGCAAGAACAAGGCATTCCCCTCGCTTCATTTTTCCGGCCGGTGGGCGGCAAAGGAGGCCTTCTTTAAAGCGCTGCCCGCTTCCTGCCAGCCATTATCGGGATGGACAAGCGTGGAAGTGCTGTCCGGTGACCAAAATCATGATAAACCGGTTTTGTCCGTATGCAGCATGGTCCTTTCGGAAGAATTAAAAAAGCAATGCATCGGGTCAATGATGGTATCCATCAGCCACGAAAAATCAATGTGCGTAGCATTCGTTGTTTTATCCGATTAGGTTCTGTAGGCGAATTATATACGCTTTTAGCGTAGATAATTACCCGTACAGAACCTTATCCACCTTGTGGGTTAGAAACTTGTTGACACCTGTTTGCCAACCAGGGTATTTTTAAGTGGATTTTTGTTGGGAAAAAAGTGTATTATATTTATAGATAATCTTATATTGGATTTTTTCATCATAAAGGGAATTGCATTCAATGGAAAAAGTTTCTGTCGCGAATTCGTTAAAGGATTTTTTTAGTCGTTGCGGAGTCCTTCTATTTTGCATATATTTCGTTTCCCCTCTTTATGCGCAGGAAGCCCCCGCAATCGTTCAAAATGCCGTATTGGAAGGCATACAATTTTCCAGCGAACCGGGCAAGGACCCCGCGGAAAAGGTCGTTACGTGCTACTTTATTTTCAGGGACAAGCCGTCGAGCTATTTCTATGAGGTGAGGAAAAAAACAAAGAAACTCGTTTTCGAATTTAACGATACGCAAAAGGGAACTTCCCCGGTTTCTTCACAAAAGGAGTCGCCCATTGAAGGCTTTGAAATAGAACAGAAAAAAATAGATGTTAATAAGGAAGTAAAAGGGCTTAATCAGGAATGGCATGACCTTATTACGGTTACCTTTGATCTTTCCTTGCTTCCCCAAATCCATGTAAGCGATGAATACAACGTCACTTCTTTTTCATACAAATGGACAACCGACCCATTAAAGACAAAGGATTATGTTGTGCAGGATGAAGGGAAAAAGAACCTGGTAATTTGGGGTTCCGTCGGAGGTCTTGCAGTTGGAGGCGCCGCGTTGATATACTTTCTTCTCCGTCCCGGCACACCTCCACCACTTGGTCCAATTCCTATTGACGATTTGCCCAGCCATACTCCTCAGTAATAATAAATGACAGGTTGATTCTTTGTGAGAGCTATTGCACCCGCAAAGGCTCCCTATCAATTCGTTACCCTTTTAGAATTTGTTTTTGCGAAAGCGTCAGTTTGGAAGCTGTAGCGGGCGCCGTGCGGACAAGAAGCTTTCGGCCGGTGCTCAAGAGGGTCGTGCCCGTAATATGGTTCAGTGCACACAGGCTTTTTACGGTCGTATGATACCACAGGGCAATGTGGCCCAGCGTTTCCCCTTTGCGGATCACATGCCACTGGGCTTTCCGTATGTCCGTCAGGTAGGCGAAGTCGGCCTTTGAGAGGACAAGCGTGTCGTTCTTCAATTCGTATTTGTCAAAGTCGATGACGAGGTTCGGGTCGAAAGGCTCGCCGTAAAACCGCATTTCGAAGTGCAAATGGCTGCCCGTTGATCTGCCGGTATTGCCCCCGAACCCGATGACGTCTCCGGCCCGCACTTTCTGGTTGAGGCCGACCATCTGGCGCGAGAGATGGCCGTAGATGGTTTCCAGGCCGCTGGCATGACGGATGACAACGGCCTTGCCGTACCCGTGCCGGTCAAATTCCGTCACTCTGACTATGCCGTCGAAAGCCGCGCGGACGGTATCGCCTTTCGACAGGCGGATATCCACTCCATAGTGCCACAGCCATTTGCGCTGGCCGAAATTCGAAGTCACGCAGTTTTTAAACGGATGGACATAATAGCGCTTCAGCGCCGAGTCAACTAAGATTATCCGGGCCGTGTCGGGCCATGTTTCGGAATCAAAATGCCCGGCATTGATCTTCGTGTTGTTCCACGAGGATGTGTCGATGTCGAACTGTTCGTTTTCAAAAAGGTTGTTGATGCCTTTCTGGAAATCATCCTCCTGCGTTTCGGACCCGGCAATCGAACTCCGGAGAGTATCATGGAAAAGGGAATCATCCGGACAGAGCGAGTAACTTGCCGAAAACAGGCATACGCAGAACAGAGAAATGAGAGTCATTTTTTTCATGAGTGATTCCGTGAAACCACGGCAAGAATCCGACGCCTCGTTAATAGTGAACATTTTCCTCGTTTTAGCGGGTTAATGCGCTTAATTCCTGATTTGCATGTTGATACATAGGCAATTTTATATGCGGCAGAAGTAATCCTGAAATTGAAGTCTTTTTCACAAGCACTGATAAGTATAGTATTTTCACCATACGACCTGATAAAATATTTTTCAGTTTTTGTAATTTTTTTTCAAATGTTACGGCGCGGGTTTTAGGTTCGGCATGATCAAATATCCTGCAAGGGGAATGGATACAGGGTCGTTTCTTCCAACGACACTCGAAGAAATGCACGCGGTTTCCATCGACCGGCTCGACGTCATTATCGTGACGGGCGACGCCTATATTGACCATCCGGCTTTCGGCGCGGCAATCGTCGGCCGGTATGTGCAATCGCTCGGCCTGACCGTAGGCATTATTGCGATGCCTGATGTCAACGTTTTGGCGGATTTTACCCGAATGGGCGCGCCGAGATTTTTTTTTGGGGTTACGGCCGGTAACGTTGATTCCATGCTGTCGCTGTTTACCGCGCAAAAAAAAATCCGCAGCGACGACCCCTATGTGCCGGCGGAAAAAATCGGCGTCCGGCCCCTGCGCGCCACCATTGCCTATTGCAATGCCCTGCGGCGCGCGTTCAAGAACGTTCCCATCATTATCGGCGGGGTCGAGGCCTCGCTGCGCAGGATCGCGCATTATGATTATTGGTCCGATACTGTCCGTCAATCCGTGCTGCTTGACGCAAAGGCAGACATACTCGTCTATGGCATGGCTGAAAAGCCTCTTGCGTCCATTATCGCCGGGCTCAAGGCCGGAAAACCATTACGTTCCCTGGACAAAATCGCCGGCACAGTTGTAAAACTCGGCAAGAAAGACCTGATGGCCCTTGGCCCGGCTGAAAATGAAATGGTCGAATTGCCGCCGTACGAAAGCGTCAAGCAGTCCAAACAGGCCTTCTCCGAAATGACCCGGATGTTCTTCGAAAACCTCCATGCAACGCAAATCCAGCGGTCTGGAACATGCGCCGTTGTCATCAATCCGCCCGCGCAGCCGCTTTCGCAGAAAGAAATCGACGCGGTTTATGAGCTTCCGTTTGTTTACAGGCCGCATCCTTCATGTAAAGAAAAAATCCCGGCGTACGAACAAATCAAAGATTCTTTTGTTGTTGTGCGCGGCTGCTTGGGCGGATGCAATTTCTGCGGGTTGGGCATACACCAGGGAAAAACAATTCAAAGCCGTTCCATAAATTCCATAACCAGGGAGATAGTCAAACGCGCCGCATTTCCCGAATGGAAAGGCATTGTTTCCGACCTTGGCGGGCCTACAGCCAACATGTATGGCCTCTTCTGCAAGCGGGAACCAGCAGGTAAACGCTGTAAGCGGCGAAGTTGCTTGTCGCCGGTCCCCTGCGCCATGCTTGAAACCAACCAGGGCGCGTTTGCAGATTTGATCGGACATGTTGGGACAATGCAGGAAGTTAAGCACGTATTTGTCAATTCAGGAATCAGAATGGACCTCGCGCTTTTATGGCCGGAAATAATCGAGGTCCTGGCGCAGAAGGCCGTGGGAGGTCAGATGTCGGTTGCGCCGGAACATGCGTCCGCAAAGGTCTTGAAATTGATGAACAAACCCGTAGATACGGGCTGGGAGAAGTTCGAGGAAATCTTCAACAGGGCCGGAAAAAAGGTCGGCAAAAAGCAATATCTGGCCCCGTATCTTATTGCCGGGCATCCGGGAAGTTCCATTTCACAAGCGCGGGAATTGGCCGATTATTTGAAAAAGCGCAATATTCGTGTCGAGCAGGTCCAGGAGTTTATTCCGTTGCCCATGACCGTGTCCGCATCCATGTATTATACCGGTGAAGACCCATTTACAAAAGAAGCGGTTGAGGTCTCGTATAAACTGAGCGACACGCGACGGGAAAAAGATACGATCATGTGGTGGAAGAGATGAAGTGCGGATTATTAATGAGGAATTTACTAAAAGGATTCTAAAATTGATTCTTTTGATACTCCCTTGTGATTTGCAATAGAACGAAGGATTGCATTGAGGGTTCCGATTCGAAGAAAGTTATGATTGGGAATGGCTATTCTTTGGTGAGACGGGATTTCTGTTTCCAGAATTATATGGCTTCCGGCTTGGTGTACCTGCTTGTATCCCCACGTTTTGCAAAGTGTATTGACCAGCGAAAAACCGCTGAGATCTCGGGGAATTTTCATGCTGCCGAAAGTATTTCGTCACGTACTAAATGCAGCCTGACTCTTGAAGGCAACTGACCGTCGAAAAAATAAGCGGCCACGGCTTCGCGAACGTTTTTGCGCAGTTCTTCCCACCCGTCAGCCTCGGTAAATATATTTTCAGTCAGACATTCGGCTGTATAACCGCCGTCATTTTCCTGAGTTACTTCAAAAACAATCTCGTTAGTTTCCATGATTGAAAGATACTATGGCAGACAAGGTTTTGACAAGTATTTATTTTTCGCAATAAAAGACCAACCCTGGGAGGAGAAGTCGCACAAACCCGGCGACACATGCCGGGAAAAAGATACGATAATGTGATGGAAGGGGAAATAATTTTCTAAGGCTTTTTCTGTTTAAGCCGATTGATTAGTTATATTTTATTTGCATGAGCCAAACAGTCATTGAAAACCCCGTCATTAACTCGGCGTTTAAAGAACCTACCCGGCATTTCAAGTTTTCCGACGAAGGCATTACCGACGAAATCTTCGATGACCGCAGACCAAGCTCATATTTTGTCCCGATTGCCCGGCCTAAAAAGAAAAACCCGCAACAGCTATCTTTCGATACGGAATGGACTAAAGACCGTATCGAAGAGAATAAATTAGTAAACCAGATTCGTGATCGAATAAAATCGTGGCGACAAGGCGGGTATAGCGGCGTAACCCCGATTACAGCAAGATTGCTGGCATATTGGAATGACCCACAGAGGGAAAGAAAGCTGTTTTTTTGCCAAATTGAAGCCCTCGAAACGGCAATTTACATAGCAGAGGTTGCTCATAAATTCGGTGATGCATGGATTGCGAATTCGATCAGGGCGGCAAACGACTCCTCAAATCCCGGCTTGCCCAGAATATCATTTAAAATGGCAACCGGCAGCGGCAAAACCGTCGTCATGGCCATGGTCATTGCCTGGCATACACTCAATAAGCTGGCAAATCCACAGGACGCGCGCTTCTCCGACGCGTTCCTTATTATAACGCCGGGAATTACCATTCGCGACCGCCTACGGGTCCTCCTTCCCAACGATCCTCAGAACTATTATCGGCAGCGTGATATTATTCCGGCACAATCGTTGGAACAATTATGCCAGGCAAAGATCATCATCACGAATTATCATTCCCTCCAATTGCGCGAAAAAGTCGCTGCCGGCAAAATCACAAAACAGATTCTTTCCGATGGCGGCCCGGCTGGTGCATTCACCGAAACTCCCGACCAGATGGTCAGGCGGGTATGCCGGGAACTCGGCAATAAAAAAAACATTATCATTATCAACGATGAGGCCCATCATTGTTATCGTCGTAAACCGGATGCGGAAGACGAAGAATTAAGTGGCGATGATCGCAAGGAAGCGCAGAAACGGGAAGAAGAAGCCCGTGTTTGGATTAATGGCATTGAGGCGGTCAAAGCAAAAATCGGCCTCAAGTCAACATACGATCTTTCCGCCACGCCCTTTTTCTTGCGTGGTTCCGGATATCCGGAAGGGACATTATTTCCCTGGGTCGTTTCCGATTTCTCTCTCATCGAAGCCATAGAATCCGGTATTGTCAAGGTGCCCGGGGTGCCGGTCAGCGACGATTCCATGACCGGCGACCAGCCAACGTACCGTGACTTATGGCTGCGGATACGAGACGGTTTGCCGAAAAAAGGTCGTCGAACGGATTCCGTGAGCGGAGAACCCAAGCTGCCCGCGGAGCTTCAAGGAGCGTTGCACAGTTTATATAGCAATTATGAGAAATATTACCGACTTTGGGAGAATAACTCGGAAGCGCGGGCTAAAGGCATTACGCCGCCGGTTTTCATTGTCGTTTGCAATAATACCAATGTTTCGAAGTTGGTTTATGATTATATCGCGGGTTGGGAAAA
>Ga0182027_10010692_pt1 | contig 13020 bp, 3 predicted proteins | sample 712E1DmetaG_FD_121300 | JGI IMG/M metagenome (GOLD analysis project Ga0182027, IMG submission 121300) | Permafrost microbial communities from Stordalen Mire, Sweden - 712E1D metaG (Illumina Assembly) | ecosystem: Environmental > Terrestrial > Soil > Wetlands > Permafrost | place: Sweden...
CGACGAAATCGTCCATTATTTGAACGCGGCGGGTGTGGCTTCGTTTTGCCGTGCGGGCGTGGAGGCGGACGATTACATTGCCTGTCTGGCGCGGCGGGCGGCGGACGCGGGCATGACCGTGGTTATTGCCAGTTCCGACAAGGATTTTATGCAGTTGGTGTCGGCGCGGGTGGGATTGTTAAACTCGAACGACAAGAGCGAGATGGTCTGGACGGACGGGCAGGTGCGCGCCAAAGCCGGGGTGGGACCGTCGCAAATCGTGGATTGGTTGAGTTTGACGGGCGACACGGTGGATAACATTCCGGGTGTGCCCGGCGTTGGGCCGAAGACTGCCGCTGAACTGTTGAATCAATTTGGCTCGGTCGCGGCGCTGTATGGGCGGCTGGATGAGGTGAAATCGGAAAGATTGCGGACCGCGTTGCGCGGTGCGGCGGACGCGGTGCGGCGCAATTGCGAATTGGTGCGGTTGCAGGATGATTTGCCGTGCGAATTTTCGCCGGATGCGCTGGCCGGGAAGCCGGCGGATGCGGACAGGTTGCGTGGGTTGTATCAGCGTTGGGGCTTCAAGGGAATGCTCGCGGCGCTGGAGGAATTGTCGCGTGAGCGGCAAACGATTTTGATTTAGAAAATGAATTTGAGAAGCTGGATTACAAGTTTGTTCGCGGTCAAACGCGCAGCGCGGCTGTTTTGGCAACCGCGCCGTCCGTGTTTGGTCGAAAGATTTTTTGGACAAAACGTGTTGCCACGTTTAAAGTCGGACAAACCTTTTATGTCGTTGTCGTTGTCCGCCTGCAGGACCGCCCTTTGCCTTTGCTGGGGGTTGGTCGCGGGGTTTCCCATGGCTGTTTGGGGCCAGACCAATTATTACGCGGCCAACGGAACGGAATACGCGGTGGTGGGTTCGTTGCCGGGTGATCAGGTTTTCCCCGATGTGGCGCTGAACTCCAGCGGCGGCTTTGTGGTCTGGGAAGACAATGCCACCGACGGCAGCGGTTGGGGTGTCAGTGCGCAACGTCTGGACAGCACGCTGTCCGGCACGTTGAGCATCTTCCGGGTGAATGCCCAGGGAGCAAACGACCAGGAAAATCCCCGCGTGGCCATGCTCAAGAATGGCGGAGCGGTCTTTGTGTGGCAGGGCGGGCAAAAAGGGTTCCAGCACATTTATGCGCGTTTTCTTACCCCCACCAATACCTGGCTGACGACCAATGACGTGATGGTCAATGCAGGGTCATTCACAAACGTGTCTTATACCACCAACACCGTCACAACCATTACAACGAATTACAATCGCGGCAAAATCACCGGTTACGCCACCAACACAACTGTGACGGTTACAACGAACACGAGTGCAAACGCCATTCGTTTCCAGGTCAATCCGGCCGTGGCCGTGCTCAACAACAGCAATGTTGTGGTGGTTTGGGCCAGTTTTGATCAGGTCAGCTCAGGCAGCATGCAGGATGTCTATGGCCAGATTCTTTCACCGGCCGGACAGGCAATTGGCGGCGAGTTTTCAATCAACCAGTTTTTTCCCTTCAACCAGCGCACGCCGGCGGTGGCGGCGCTGGCCAACGGCGGGTTTGTGGTGACCTGGATTTCCGAGCAGGAACGAGTGCCGGCGCCAAACTTGGGAACCAATTCGCTGAATTCTCCCAACCCGGTTGAATACACCGCGGCCACGGCGGTGACCCCGAGCGTGGATGTTATGGCGCGCCTTTACAACAACGGTGGCGTGGCGCAGAGCGGCGAGATTCTCGTCAACACGGATTCAAATCCCTGCGCTAATCCGAGCGTGGCGGCCGCCGCGGACGGCGGTTTCATGGTGGCTTGGGGAGCGCGCGATATGACCACCTATACCAATGGATGGGATGTTTATGCGCGATCATTTTCCAGTGCAGGTGTCGGAGGAGCGGCCGCCGTGCGGGTGAATTCATATATTCCTGGCAATCAATATGCGCCGCGGATCAGTGCGATTGGAACGGATTATCTGGTGGTCTGGACGAGTCTCGGTCAGGACGGTTCGCGCGAAGGTGTATATGGGAAATTCATGCATGAGGGTGGTTCGTTGGTGGGCGGCGAGTTTCGTGTGAATACCACAACCATCAGCCAGCAGATGGAGCCGACGGTGGCTTCGGATGGGACTGCGCAATTTCTCGTGGTTTGGACAAGTTACACTGTCGGTCCCTACAGTTTTGACCTGTTTGCCCAGCGTTACGCCAACGTGTCGGCCATTCTGGCGCCGATTGATGCGGTGTATGTGTACGCGCCGTTTGTGGTGAGCAACGGTGTTTATCAGCCGCAGTTGGTGGTTTCATGGCCGGTGCTGCAGGGCATTTCCGTTGCCAACTATGAAGTCTATGTGGACGGCGCGGCATCGCCGATGGCGCTGACTACCAGCAACAGTTGGACGATGACGGCGGCAAATGGTTTGACCAAGAGCAGCACGCATTCCTTCCAGATGGACTACGTGACGACCGATGGCCGGCGTTCGCCCTTGTCGCCATCGGCCAGTGGCACGACGTGGGGCAGCGGCAACTATTATGGCATCCCGTTTGAATGGATGGAGGAATACTACGGCGATAGTTCTGCCAACTGGCCGGCCAATGTGAATGCGCCCCTGGTTCCCGGCGGGCCGACGTTGATGCAGGTGTTCCTGAGCGGCGGGAACCCGCTGGATTCCAGCACCTGGTTGAAGACCGCCCTTACCCAGACAGGGGAGGGGATGTTCTTGGGCTGGAACACCCAGCCGGGATTCACTTATCAGGTGCAGGTGACAACGGACTTCATGTCCTGGAGCAACGTGGGTACGCCCTGGTTCGCGCCGGGCACCACGAATTCGATTCGTGTCGGCGGCGGTTCGGCGGGTTATTACCGGGTATTGCTCGTGCGTTAACGAAATTTGTATGCAGCAAACAATCAAACGATTTTTGTGGATTATCGGGTTGGCGTTCAGCCTCCAATCCGCGTGGGCGTTTTCCCTCGCCGGGCCGATTGGCAATGCCAGTGATGCAATATGGCAGGTCCCGGTGATCGGTTACGGCTTGCCCGGCGACGTTAACGCGCCGAAAAACATTGGTGAGGATTACCGCCGCAACACGCCGGTGATTTATTATGTTTACGACGAAACTTTTTCCGACTTCTTCGGCCCCAACGGCGAAGCGAGTGTGGATGGTGCATTCGCCATTATGAACAACGCTTTCACCAACAACCCGACCGGCTTGACCAATGGGTTGGACGGTTACAGCATTGCCCTTTCAGAATTTTCGACGGAAACGCGCCATCTCAATTACCAGGCCCAGGCCCTGGGTCTGTTCGATTTAAAATCGTTCGCCTTGGGAGCGATCATCGAACAGTTGGGGCTGGCGGACCCGGTGCGCTACGCATGGACATTGCATGATCGGTTTCACGTCGGCAGTGTTGCCTGTCCGGTGGGCCAGGAGTATTTGGTGGTCCAACGGAATTTTAACGACGTGGCCAGCCCCTTGAACCAGCTTCAATATTCGCCGTACGTCAATGACACCCTGTACAGTTATCTGATTTTGGAAGCCTGTAACGCGCCAACCCCTCCTCAGGCGCTTGCAGCTCCATTTTCCGCGGATCCGCTGGCGGACACCTATTCGGCCGTGGCTGGATTTACATCAGAAGGCTTCGGATACGGCGTGTTTTACACCGGACTGACCCGCGATGACGTGGCGGGTTTGAGATATTTGCTTACGACCAACAATGTGCATCGTGAAGACATCGTTCCGGGAAGTCTGCTGCAAAGCACCAACCTGGCTGTCCACCAACCGCTTTACACTTTCAGCTTGACCGCACTGTTCCTGGCCTCGCAGACCAATGATCCCGTTACTCTGGCAGGTTTGTTTCCCGGCTTGGTGATTGGGAGTTCTTCCAATTATCTTGGCGTACTCGTGATTCCGAACATCGTTGCTTACTACACCAACGTCATTGGTCAGCCGGCCGGCACCGTCAAGCTGGTCGTCGTGACGAACGGCTTCACTTACCTGCCGATAACCAATTATGTAACCACGTTTGCCAACCTGGTCCTCACCACCAACTACTATCCCAACAACTACCACACCAACACCAGCGCCCAGTTGGTGACGGTGCAAGTGAAGCAGAAAAACGGCGCGCCGGCCGGTACGCTCACCACCAACACCACCGTCACGACCGTCACCCTGACCAATGTCCCGTCGGGCGATTATTTCCTGATTCCCCCGGGAACCTGTGGTCCCAACATCATCTCCGTGTTGTACACCAATGTGGTCGCCACCACCAATCTCGTGGCAGCCACCAATTCAGCGGGCTATCCTTATTCGCAAAGTGTGGTTATCTATTCCACCAATCACGTTTTTGCTGTAAATCCCTGCACCTTGGTTCCCAATGCAACTGATTATTATCAAGGGGTGGAACGCATCCATTTTGTGCGCATACCGGACACGAATTTCGATTCTTATCTCGGCACTTTCCATCCGCCTGTCACCAACAGCTACACGATGGTCGTGAAAACGAACGGGCAGTACGCAACCCGGACATTCCAGCGCGTTGTGACGGCTCCCGATATCCGTTTTGCCGCGGCGGACATGGCCTCCGGGCCGGGCAGCCCTCTTCATCCTGTGGTTTTTGGATTCGCTCGGGGTCTTAATTTTGACCAGGCCAACGTGCTGAATGGTCTGGCCGGGCCGGGCACCATCAACACGACGATCAATCCGCCCACGACGATCACCTTCGAAAAAGTCGGTCCGGTCTTTTTCAACTATTTCGTCACCAATGGCGCCTCAATGGATGGCACGCCCTATTTCAACGAGACGCCGGGCAATGACTTGACTGATTCGTATTATGGGTTGTATTTTGTGTGGTCGTCGTTCGACGGCTCGACCAATGACCCGATCGTCTATCCCAATGGCACGAGCCTGGCCAATTTGCAAAGCCAGGTTCTGTTTCAAGTTTTCCCGGCCAGCCTGCCGGATGGCGCAAATGAGACGCCTTATAGCGCCACGTTTACCGCCACGGGCGGTCAACCGTCTTATACCTGGTCTTTGGCGACGAATTCGCTGGCATCAACCAATTTGATGGAAACGTTGCCGGCCGGTTTGACGATGTACCCCAACGGCATGATTTCCGGCCTCCCCAGCGGCAATCCGCCCGGCACGTATGATTTTACGATTCAGTTGACCGATTCCGCAGTGCCCTCGCCGCGAACCTTGCAGTTGAATTATTCCATCAATATCCTCCCCCCATGAGCGCGATGACGCATACCAATTTTTCAGCGGGCCTTCTCCGCCGGTGGCTGAAATGGCCGTTGCTTTGCGGGCTGTTAAGCCTGGCGCTGTGCCGTTCAGCGTTGGCGACCGATTCTGTATACACTAACAATGCCATTGTCAATTATCCCGGGAATGTCCCCTATCCGCCGATGATTGACGCCACGAATTTTCTTAACACCGGCCAGTTCATCATCAATTTCACCACATTTTCGGTGCAGACAGAGTTCTATGAAACCTGGAACACGCTCAATTACACCAACTATGGTTTGATGACGGCTAATACCGGGTTTCAGTTTGATGACCAGACCACCGCCGGTCCGCGGTTGATGGCCGGCAGTTTTTACAACCCCGGCACGATCAGTTGCGCTTCCATCACCGATACCAACATAGCCTTCTTTTTCAGTGCGGGGTATTTGGTTGTCTCGGCCACCAACATTGCCAACCCCGGCACGGTGAATTTGGGTCTGGATGGTTTAATGCAATTCACCGGACAAAATGTGGATCTGACCCGCAGCGTGCTCAATATGGAAGGCTTTGGCCTTTTCGACAACGTGGGCGTATTTGGCCTGTACTCCCCTAAAGGAATTGACACCAATGCGGATTGGTCCCCGAGCAGCCAGTTGACGCCGACCACGGCGGCGCCGTCACTGCCCGTGAGTGCCTTGATCCCTTCGCCAGCCGGTTTTGGTTTCCCAAACGTGCCGATGACGACGATTCCCTATTTCAATACCACCGTCTATAATGGAGGAAGTAATATTATTGTAAGGGCCGTCTTCCTCCATGATCCGAGTCCCAACGTGACGAATAATGTTTATTTTTTCGACCCGGTCATCGGCTCGGGTGCGGCCACCATTGAATGGATCGGCACGTATCTTGACGCGGCGACCGGAGCGACGCTAACCAACTATCTTTATCTCAATGATGATTATCTCGGCGGTGACTCCACCAACGTGGTGCTCGTCAACGGTGTGCTGAATAATTTCACCTTTTTTGAGAGTCCCACGTCGCTGGCACCGTTTCTGGGTCCGCCTACCGCGAGCAGTTTTCCCTTCGGCATTATTCAACCTCCCGGGGTGGTGACCAACAGCTATGCCTATGTTGATGCGCTGCTGGCGGCAACGACCGTTGCGACCAACAGTCTGGCGAATGGTGCCGTTACCAACCTGCCGGCCCGCATTCAAATCAAGGCCAGCCGCGATTTGAATTTGGGCCTCGCCCAGATCACCGGGCTGAATTATTTGTCGCTGCAAGCCACCAATCAATTCGACGGCAGCGCCGGCGCGCTGGTTGTCTCCCCCTATGCCGACATTAATGTGGGGGTAACCAACGGATTTCTGACCGTCTCCAATGTGTTGGAGGCGTCGATTCCGAACTGGAACGGCACCATCCAGGCGTGGAGCGCGCGGTGGACGTTCACAACCACAATAACCAACATTGTTGGCACTAACACCAGTGTTACTACTGTAAGCAACGATTACCGGGTGTTGATTGTCAGCAGCCAGATCGCGCCGACGACAGCGTCGCAAGTGCAGGATTTGATTCTACGCGGCACCAACAGCGTGGTTATCAGTGACACGTTTAATGTCATGCGCACGTTGTCCATTAACGCGCAAAATTTGACCCTGACCACCAACGGTCCTGGTAATGGCGCGACTTCGCTGGACGGTGAATTGAATCTGGAGTCGGGCAATATACTATGGGCGAGTGCCATGCCGAAATTGCGCAACCTGACCAACAACGGCGCCATTCGCACTGCGAATCTCGCCCAGTTTAATAATGCCACAGCCATTATTACGAATACGACGCCCAGCACGCCTGCGGTTGCGGCGACCGGAACACTTTCCAAGGTGGGAGCGGCGAATGTGGCAAATAGTGACACCGTAACGATTGGCTCGGCACAATACACCTTTGTTGCGGCGTTAAACAAACACAGCAAGCTAAATCAAATCATAGTTGGGGCCACGTTCGACGGCTCAATGAGTAATTTGATTGCAGCGATTAACGGCGGACCGGGCTCTGGAACCAATTATAGCTCCGGGACAATAACGAGCACCCAGGTCACAGCGGGGCTGTTGACCAGTCACGCTTTTACCGTGACGGCGATTGCCGCCGGTTCGGCTGGGAATTTGATTGCGGCCACAACGACCTCGGCGAATTTAACCTGGAACGGCCCGGGCACTCTTTCGGGCGGTGTTGACTATGTTCCCGGAACAACGAATTTCTTGTCGGGACCGGCTCCTTACGACTCTTTCATTAATCTTGGCCTCTTGTCCAATCAAGGAGGTTCGGCCATTTGGGCGAATAATTTCACCAGCGGGGGAACCATTTCCGCCGGGGTCAATAACTTTATCCTGCAGTCTTTGACGACCACGCTGACCAATGGTTCCATCACGGCGGGCGGCGATGTCTCCATAACCGCCGGCAATTTGGTGGCGAGCAATCTGGTGTTGCTGGCCGGCCGGTCGCTGACGCTGCAAGCGACGAATTTGCTTACTGATACCGGCGTAACCAATGGCAACTTCTGGTCGGTTGGCAATCCTTCAGGCACGGGAGGCAATGGGCTTGCCCTGACCATCAAACCGTTGACCGGTGATTTGCTCGGTACAACCATTACCAACTTTGTTCCCGGCCCCAACAAGCTGGTCATCAACACCTGGGCGGCCACCAATGTGGGCGCCTCAACCAGCGGCTACACCAACAACGTGGCGGTTGGCCATCTCATCTTGGACTCACTGGGGCCCAGCAGCACGTTCCAATTCAACGGTACCGGCGTGAGCAATGCGTTATATGTGGACCTTCTGGAATTGCAGGACCAGGCCACCAACCGTGATGTAAATGGCAATTTTACCGCGTTGAACATCAACAACAACATGGTCATTTACTATGCGAGCGCGATCATGGATGGCGCGTCCATCGCGGATAAAATGAACCACAAAAACGGCGACCGGTTGCGTTGGATACCGGCTTATTTGGGTTATTTCAGCTCCACCAATTTCATTTATCCGGATGGCACGACCAACATCCTGAATATATCGCTGCTCCAAAGCACAATTCTTGATTCCGATGGGGATGGGATTGCCAACGCCTCCGATCCCACACCAATTTTCACGACCAACCAGTGGGCTGTGCAGATTATTCCCCCGACGCCTGTCAACACGAACACGGCACTGTTCACGTGGCACAGTATTCCGAGCGCAACCAATGTACTCGTGTCCAGCAGCAACCTGATGCCGCCTTACTCCTGGCAGGTGTTGACCAATTTCGTCTCGCCCAGCCCCGTGCCGCCAACGGGTGGCTGGCCGATAACAAATGTTGTGTCCTGCCATTTCACGAACCCACCGCCGTCCGGTTCTTTGGGAGTGTGGGTGTATCCAAACTCGACGAGTCTGTACGGCCCCTGATTTTAGTTGAACAAACTGTGCATCGCGTGATGAACCAGCAGTGACCACGAATAAAGCAGCAAAAAAGATTATGAAAAAGTTCACAAGCCTGAGGCTCCGAAACCTCGTGGGCAGTGCCGGCTTGCTGAAGCTGGGATTGGTGATTTTGGCCGGTTTGATGGTGAACGTCGGGAAAGCCCAGACAAACTTCGCCTCGGCCCAGGTGCTGACGGGCGATTTGGGCTCCGTTACGAATGATAATGCCAGGGCCATTCCCGATCTCAATCCCAAAGCGCCGAACATCGCCGGTTTCGCTCCCAATAAGCCCCTTTGGTATCAGTGGACGCCTACGGTTGACGGGGAAGTGGAACTCGACACCATCGGCAGCAAGAACGATTTAAACGGCACCGCCCTGAACACGGTGCTCGGGGTTTTTACGGGAACCAGTCTGACCACGCTCAATCAGGTGGCGGCCAATGACGACCTTTTCCCCATCAACAGCTTAATTCCACTATCGGGTGATGAGGGCTACAATTATACTGGCAGCGCCGATTACACCTGGTTTGCCCCTCCCGGCACTCAGCCGCTTTTTGGTTACATCCAGCCTTATTACGGCCCCAGCCATCTCCGGCTCAATGTCAAAGCGGGCACGACTTACTACATCGCGGTGGATTCACAAGAAGCCTATAGTTTTTTGGGGAATCCCCTGGGAAATGGCCCGGGAACCATCGTGCTGCACTGGGCCTATAAATCTTCGGGCGTCTTCCGTTTTGCCACGGAAGACTTTGACTACATGACGGGATTGCCGCTTTACCAGGCTGCCGAAACGGAAAGTGCTTACCAGGTGCATTATGTTCCTGTCGGCAATGCGGTGCTTTTCACCTACTATAACTACAACGTGCCGGGCGTGCTGGTCACCGTCACCCGCGTCGCCGGCTCCACCGGGCGTGCCACGGTGAATTACCAGACGGTGGATGGCACCAGCCTGCCGTTCATGCCGTTGCCTCCGATTATTACTCCAAACAGTACAAATAGCCTATACGTGGGAGCGGTCGCCGGCGTGGATTACGTCGGTGTAACCAACACGCTGGTCTTCGATGATTACGAGATGAGCAAGACCATCCTCATTCCAATTATTAATCCTAATCCAAGTGATCCCCAAAATCCTTACCCTTACGGTTCGGGGGGCACCACAAATAACACGGTTTTCGGCGTTCAGTTGGTTGACGACGGCGGGGTGACCAGTCCCACCCTTGATCCGTTTGAATCCGGCGCTGTCGCTCCGCCCCGCGTGGACCCCAGATTCAGCCTCGCGCTGGTGAAAATTTTGAATGTGAACGCCGATCCTTACGGGCCGGACAGAATTCCGGTCGTGTCAACGAATGGCTGGTACGATATGACAAACACCCCACCCATCGATCCCATACTCCTGACCAATTTTCCCATAGCGGCGTTTCCGACCAACCCCATCGTCAGCTTTCAAAAGTGCAATTTCCGCGTTCCGGAAGACGTCAACGACACGAACAATCCCAATGGCTATACGACGCCAGTCACCATTTATGCGAGGCGTTCCCCGTATGCCACCAACCACTCGGCGATTACTTTGAATTACCGCATCAATAATTTCGTTAACAGTGATGCCGATCCCAGTGAGGAGTGGAATAATTGGTTCCCCCTCCAGCCAGGCTCCGATTATGCCGTCCCCACGCCGCCGAATCTTGCGACAATTCTAGCATCGAATTCCGACTTTAACGCGATCAAGGGCACCATCACCTTTCCCGCCAATGGCGTCGACGAATTTTACCAGCCCATCACCTTCACGGTCACCAATTCCACTCTCACGAAATTCAACCGGGATTTTAAAATCCAGCTTTATCAGATGATAAGTTATAACAATCAAACTGTGCCCGCCCTGGCCGGCATGGTCGCCGAAACCACCGTGACCATCCTGTTTAACGACCAGCATCCGCCGGCCGGTTCGGTGGATGAGCTTTACAATGCGGATTTCAACCGCGATCTGGCGCTGCCGCCCCCCATGATCCAAACCTTGCCGCAGAACGATGCCAATCCCGGCGTTTCCGGCCACGTGAAAAGCCTGCTGGTGTTGCCCAATAATGAAACGCTCATCGCCGGGGACTTTTTGTCTTATAACGGTTCCACTTATCCCGATGCAAAACCCGTCAATTGCATCGCGCTCATTGATACCAACGGTGCCCTTGATTCGTCCTTTGAGCCCGTCTCCGGCGCCAGCGGTCTCATCAGCACCCTGGCCTCAAGCCCGGGCAATCAGTACGTCATCGGCGGCAGCTTCATCTCCTTCAATGGCACGTCGCGCAACCATATCGCCCGCGTGAATGCCGATGGGTCGCTCGACACGGCGTTCAACCCCTCGGCGAATGGAACCGTTTGGGCCGCTGCGGTGCAACCCGATGGCCGGGTTTTGATCGGCGGTGACTTTAACATCGTCAACGGCCTGGCGCGCAATCACCTCGCCCGGCTGAAGGCCGACGGCACCCTGGACACCACGTTCGATCCGGGCACCACCCTCAATGGCCCGGTCTATGCCATTGCATTGCCGCCATCGGTCATCACAAGCGTCGTCCGCAATGCTGTCGGTAATAGTAATGAGGATGATCAAATCGTTAATCTCGGCAATTATACATCCGGCACGCTGACCGTGAACTATGATATGTTCACCGCTCCGGATGATATGCGGATCTTTTATGGTGACACAAATGTGACTGCTGGAACCGGAGTTCAAATTTACGATACAGGCTATGTCAGCGGATCCAACACGCTGGTAATTCCATTCGGTCCCAGCAATGGCCTTGTCACCAATCGAATCACCATTGTCATGGATCAAGGCGGTCAGACCTACATCACCCAGTGGAAATACACCGCCTCGGTTGCTCCGTTGGTTTCCTCCAGCGGGATATTTGTCGGCGGCGACTTCGATGTGAGCGGTCAAAGTTACGCCGATGTGGCGCGCTTCACCACCAATGGCACGCTGGACACCACCTTCAGCCCCACTGCCGGTGCTGACAATCCGATCTACACCCTCGGTTGGCAGCTTGACGGCAAGGTGCTGGTGGGCGGCTCATTTACTTATTTCAACGGCATTGCCATGAACCGCATTGCGCGGCTGAATGCAGGTGGCAGCCTCGACACCACCAACTTTTTTGTGGGCTTGGGTGCCGACGACGTGGTTTGGAGCATCACACTCCAACCACTCGATGGTACGATGTATGTCGGCGGGCAATTCTCGTCGTTCAACGGCACGCACCGTCTCGGTTTCACCCGTCTCTATGCCAACGGCACGGTGGATACCACCTTCCTCGACACCGCCTACAACCAGTTCGCCGGTTTGAAACGAATTTATTCCTACGATGCGCCGGCGGTCTATGCCTCGGGTGTCCAAAGCGACGGCAACGTGATCATTGGCGGAACCTTCGATCAGGTCGGCGGCGGCCAGGCGGACATCAACGTTTGCAATACTTTGGACGATGAGCTTGGGATAGACGAAAGCTTCAACGACCCGAACTTGTGGGTGGAACCCAAAACACGCGATGGCGTTCGCAACCGCAGCAGCGTGGCCCGTCTGATTGGCGGTTCAACGCCGGGGCCGGGCAACATCGGTCTACAGAATGCCAGCTTCTCGGCCAACAAGAGTGGTAGCGTGCTTTCAGTGGGATTGGTGCGGACCAACGGCGTGTTGGGGCCGGTTGCGGCCAACTTTTCCGTCCAGGCCGGCACGGCCCTAAGCGGCAGGGATTTTTCCTACGACAGCACGCCGCCCTTGTATTGGGTCGCCTGGCGTTTCACCACGTCAACCCAGACCCGCCTGCGCAGTGATGGCCTGTTTGGAAATAATGGCTCTCTGCAGGATGTCTTCGCCAATTTGGCTCCGACGGACGTGCTCATTAACAAACAATCAGCCGTCACGGTCAGCGTCATCAAAAACAACCAGACCTCGGGCAACCTCAACGCGCAGTTCCAACTGGCCAACCCCAGCGGGGCCGATGAGTTTTATCTGGGCGGTCAAAACATTCCCCTGGGCGGCGCGCTGGGACCTTCGGCCGCCCCGTTCACGGTGATTGATGACAACAAAAACGCCGGCGTGTTGGGTTTTGCCTCTTCCACCTATATTGCCACCAATATCGGCGCCGTCATCAGCCTGGTTCGGAGCAACGGCACTTACGGCACCGTTACCATGAGGGCTTCCACCACCGATGGGACCGCCCTGGCGAGCAAGGATTACAATGGCATCACCAATTTGACCGTGACTTTCCTGGATGGCGTGGTCACCAACTCCTTCACGGTTACCAACCTGCCCACCGGCCTTGTCTACACGAACTTCACGGAGAAGTTCTACAACCTGC
>Ga0182027_10010693_pt1 | contig 13020 bp, 10 predicted proteins | sample 712E1DmetaG_FD_121300 | JGI IMG/M metagenome (GOLD analysis project Ga0182027, IMG submission 121300) | Permafrost microbial communities from Stordalen Mire, Sweden - 712E1D metaG (Illumina Assembly) | ecosystem: Environmental > Terrestrial > Soil > Wetlands > Permafrost | place: Sweden...
CACTTGTAGCTTTGTTTTTGTTTCTCTTCGTGCGCCGATTGGAAAAAAGGAAAAACAAATAATGGATGGTCATCAATTTTAAATTTCCAATTTGTTTTAAGTCTTTCTATTTCTTAAGTATGCTTTCCTAAGTATTGGAATTCAATAATGAAGTTGGGAAATCGTTGAGTAATTCATCGATTTTAGATGCAATAAACTGGCGTTATTGCCTTGTTTTCGTGGTATTTAAAAAGACACTTTTGGTACACATATTGATTAAAAATTATGTGGATTGTTTAAGCGTTGAAAAGCATATAAAGTTGAAAAAAACAACAATTTGGAGAAGAAAGCCCTTATGAAAACCATTAAAATTTTCTTGGTCATATTCCTTGTCATTCCTTTTATGTTAAAAGCTCAAAACAAGTATGTTGGCGTTAAGATGTGTAAGATGTGTCACCAATCAGAGAAACAAGGAAAACAATTTGATGTCTGGCAAAAGAGCAAGCATACAGAAGCATTTAAAACATTGTCTTCGGATACAGCGAATGCAATTGCAAAAGCCAGAGGTTTGAAGAAGACTGCTGCGGAATCTCCGGAATGTCTTGAATGCCATGCAATTACAGATGATACAAAGTTAATGGCTGATGGTGTTCAATGCGAAATGTGCCACGGCGCAGGTTCATCTTATAAAAACATGGCGATTATGAAAGATTCAGTAAAGGCAGTGGCAGCCGGTTTGGTCCTCTACAAAGATAAAGCGGCAATCGAAAAGAAATGCAAGACTTGCCATAATGAAAAGAGTCCATTCTATAAGGCATTCAAATTTGAAGAAATGTGGGCGAAAATTAAACATCCAATTCCAAGAGGATAACGTCTAGTCTCGACTGAACACATTGATTATCCTGTACAGTGGAATTAATAACGTGTTCAGTATTCAAGCTTGATTGAAATATCATTTAATCGCTTTAACTAAACCATAAATGGGCGATGAACAATGAAACATTTGATACCGCAGTGTAATTTTACGTTCGTAACCGTGCTTGGAGTGCTCCTCTGTATTCTAAGCACTGAAGCCTCAGCTCAATTTTTTCAATTGCATCTTGTTTCGTCTGCATACGCATGGCAGCGGCAAGATACAGTAGGTCAATCTTCTCATCACCTCTTTGGCTATCAAACAGCACAACTTTCTATCGCGGATGAAAATCTTTCGTTTCACACCTACATGCAGGGGTTCAACGATTTTGACGGTCCGTTGAAGAACAAAGGAACGCTCCGATTTTACAATTTCTATGTAAAGTATGCAAATTTTCTGGATATGGTTGATGTGAGTTTTGGAAGACAGATGATTTTTGCAGGTGTTGGAAATGGAACGATTGATGGCGGTATGTTGTCAAGTCGATTCTTTGATTCACGCTTGAAATTGATAGGATATTACGGTGCACTTCCCATCGCAAACGGACAACTTAAGATGGTTGACGATCAGGCTCATAACAATATGCTTGGTGCTCAAGTTGTTGGATCGCCAGCAAGCTTTGCAAAACTTTCACTCAGTTATATGAAAAAGCTTATTCAACCGGAAACATACTGGATGACACGAGCTTCGGATTCTCTGGGTGCTGTGCAAAGCGTTGAGATCAATCCCGGAGCAGAATCGGAGCAATATCTCAGTGGAGATGTTAATATAGATTACGATATAGTTTCAGCATATGCCCGTACGGATGCTGATTTGAATCTGGAAAAAATCTCACGAGTTCAACTTTTCACGCGTGTAAAAGTGATGGAACCCTTGGCGCTCACAGGTGAATATATTCATCGTGAGCCTCGCTTATCGTACAATTCCATTTTCTGGGTCTTTACATACAATGCAATAAGTGAATATGATCTCGGCGCCGAATATACGATTTGTAAAGATTGGCAAGTATTCGGAAGATTTGGAAATGTCTCCTATGGGGATGAAAATTCTAACCGTATAACATTCGGCGGGAATATGAAGTACGCTTCGGCAAGTTTCAGTTGGAATACCGGTTACGCGGGAGAATTATCATCTCTTTCTGCAAATGCAGGTTATCCACTTTTTGACAATAAACTTACACCAACCATAATGGCTGGATATGCCTTATACAAGTTGAGCGAAAACGCACCTCAATCAGATGCAATGAGCCTTGGTGTGGGTGCAGTGTATCGACCAGTCCCGCTTCTCTCGCTTGATATGCAAGTACAATGGCTTCGAAATAATGTCTACAATAATGATGTGCGCTTCTTTATCCGTGTTAGTTATTTTTTAAGCGATCAATTGAACTTATTCTGAGACCACCATGCCTACAACAAATACAAATCCAATAAAAATACTCAAGCATGGATTTCTTTTCGCCTGTACAGCATTGTTGTTAATTTTTCTGTACTTAGGCGCAATGACATCGCGCAGGTCAACGGCTGATGACACAACGATGCGACGGATCAAATTTTCGCACCAATTCCATGTGAAAGAAGCTGGTGTTGCTTGCGTCGATTGCCATTCCGATGTATCAAAAAGCACCAAGTCTGCTGACAATCTTCTTGCAAAGCAGGAAGCATGCCGGAGTTGTCATGAAGATCAATTAACCAACAACTGTACCTATTGCCATACGAGTGCCGACTCCACAAAATATATAGCAACGCCAAGTCCAGTGCGTGATTTGGTGTTCTCTCATCAGCAACATGTGGATCGTCAAAAAGTATCTTGCGAAACATGTCACACAATATTAGATAAGACAGGCTCAGCAACCGGAGACTTAGTGCCGGCAATGACAACTTGTATGACTTGTCATGATGGAGTTAAAGTAGCTTCTCCTTGTGAAACATGTCATACAAATTTTGCAGCGTTACGCCCAAAAGATCATAACCAAACAGATTTTATTCATGAACACAAGCGTACTGCTCGAATGGCTGATGCAAAATGCGGTACGTGCCACTCACAAGAAACTTGCATCGATTGCCATAATGGGTCGGATCTTGTAAAAGTAAATGTACCGGGCCGCGATTTAGTATCGCAGCAATCGCCGAGATTGACTGCAAATGATCGTGGCCAGGGAATGAGGCTCACAAAAGTCCATGATTTGAATTTTAGGTTTACTCATGGAATCGCTGTGAAAAATAAAACTATAGAATGTCAAACGTGCCATAACGAAACAGAGTTTTGCACACCGTGCCATGAAGCTGGCGGTAACATCAATAAAGGATCATTTAAGCCATCCTCTCATACTGAAGCCGGTTTTACAACGTTTGGAGTTGGCAGTGGCGGTGGTGAGCATGCACGTCAGGCAAGGCGAGATATTGAATCTTGTGCTATGTGTCATTCCTCCGACGGTGCAGATCCGGTCTGTATTCGATGTCATACTGATGCTGACGGTGTGAAAGGAACGGATCCGCGCACACATGACCCTGGATTTATGGCAACCAATCATGGAATATGGCATTCCGATGCAGGAGCAAATTGTTATGTCTGCCATACGGATTATAATGCAAATCCAAGCGGTCGCAAAGGCCAAAAATTCTGCGGGTATTGCCACCGATAAATGGATGGAGTGATTATGAAGAGACAATATCAAATTCTTGTTCTGAAAATTCTTGCGATATCATTTCTTTGTATCTCGTGCAGTGATTTGAAAAGAGATACTTCATCGCCGACAAGCTCTATTTCCAAGAATTATAGCCCTTATAAATGTAATTCATGTCATGGCAATGAAACGAACGCGGCCCCGCCGAAAGACCTTGAAGGGAATACATCAATCTCGGCACCAGGTGTTGGTGCACATCAATCTCACCTTCTTGCTAGTCATTCAGTCGGTGCAGCAGTCGCTTGTAATGAATGTCATGTAGTACCTGCAGCTTATGATGTGCCTGGTCATCTCGATTCAACACCGGGCGCAGAAGTCGTTTTTCAAGGAGCGGTAAGCACAGCTCGATTTAGTCATATTGCTGGTGCGGATACGGCAGCAAAATACTCGAATGCAACATTGCACTGTACGAATACATACTGTCATGGATATTTTCCTGATGGAAATAAAATATCACCTACGTGGACTGATGAATCTGGTCAGTACCGAGCATGTGGTTCATGTCATGGTGATCCCACAAAACCGACCATAGCAGAGAAGGCCTTGCCAAAAACACGGCTCAATGGCGGTTCCCATTTGAGCGTACAGGATAATGCCAATATCCTGCAATGTTATCGATGTCATCCCAGTGCCATTGATGCAAATTATAATTTAAACGCATCGAAGCACATAAACGGTCAAGTAGATTTCTGATGGATATGAAGTGATAACTGGAATTGAAACAGACAGATGTTATTGAGAAGAAATTAACCGGTAAATAAAAAAATTAATATAAAGGATTACGCACATGGGATATCGTGTAGTACAATTTCTTGCGGGATTTAGTGTCCTATCTCTCCTTTTCTTTGTCGGGTGTGAAGGTCCTACCGGCCCTCAAGGTCCTCAGGGTAATAAGGGACAGAATGGACAAAACATTCTCACTGCATACAATTTAGAAGGATTTAAAGATAGTATTCAATGTGCCATGTGCCACAATGCAGACACTGATACGACATATCGCGTTGCGGCAAAGGAGCTTCAATATGAAGCCTCATTACATGGGTCGGGTGCTGAAGTCTCCCAAAACGGAAATACTTGCGCTGGTTGCCATACGAATGAAGGTTTCTATGAACGTTATACCAGAGGTTTTTCAAATGAGACGTTCACTCTCAATGCTCCTTCCGGACCCATGTGTTACCAGAATTATCCGGATGCATCACGTCCCGGTTGTTTTACATGCCATGCACCGCATAAACGTGGCAATTTTACTGTTCGAGATAGTAATGCAGTAAACATCTTTACACTTGTGGGTGGACAGACAGCATCGGTATGGAATAGCACTGTTTCCTCCAATTTGTGCGTTAAGTGTCATCAGCCGCGTATGACCTCCACACCATTTACATCAAATCCTAAATCATGGCAGCCTGATCCGTCGAAGACGCAAGCATCGGATACTGCAAAGATATATACAGCACGATGGAATAACCACGTCTCAGGTGAGCCAACACAGACTCTCCTAGGCGCTGGTGGTGTTGAAATCCCAGGCAGCTTGAGTTATACAGACTCGTATCATACCACATTAATAAAAAACGGAACTTTGGGCTGCGAAGATTGCCATATGGCGACTGTGAAAAGCGGTAATCAAAATGGCGGACATACATTCGCAGTGAGATATCTTGCTGCAGGCTCGACAAGCCCATCATACAATGTAAACGGCTGTAATGTCACAGGATGTCATCCAGGCCTTGCAGCCTCAGCGACAGATGCACATTGGGGCAAGCGTGCGACAATCATTGCAAAGATTGCTGAGTTGGGCAAATTGATGTTGGATACGACTATTACACAGAAATGGACGCTACCTCAAAATGGTCAAGCAGTTCCTTGGGTAACGGTTACTACGAGCACGGTTATAGGTGATTCCTCTTGGGCAGCCAATGCATCGACCACAAATCCATTGGTTATCACTCCGGCTTTCAAAGCTGGTGCACTATGGAACCTTCAACAAGTCCAATATGAAAAGAGCCACGGAATGCATAACTATCAATATGTCTTGGCTTTGTTGCAAAATTCTATTGATGAACTCAAAAAATAAAAACAACATTACGTAAGCATTTTTATATAATATTTTTCTGTGTGCGGGAGTAATTCTCCCGCACATTTGTTTTCAGTCAAATTCCTCCTCCAGTGAAACCTTCATCTTCAATTCTGTGTTGTATTTCGAGGAGTGATTGTTTATAATCGTATACTATCAATAAAAGGAATATACAATGATCGGTACTGTTGTCATCTGGATTGCTTGTTTTGCTGCCTTTGCTTCGGCTATACTGTATGCAGTATCAGTAAAAAAACCGGCGAATCTTCTTAAAGCCCGCAGTGGTTTTATCCTGACAGTTGTCGGTGTCATTTTAGGCTCTGCGCTTCTTATGATCTACATTCTCCAGCACCGGTTTGAATATAACTATGTCACAAATTATAGTTCTCGCGATTTGCCAACAGCGTTACTGATCACAACTTTCTGGGCAGGGCAGGAGGGGAGCTTTTTATTATGGGCATTATTTGCCGTGATCATTGGGTCCTTTCTTCAGCGATACAGCCGACACAAGGGTATGGAAGCGGAAGTGATGGCTGTGTACTCCTCTGTTTTAGCTTTCCTTATAATCCTTATAGCTATAAAATCTCCTTTTCAATATATTTGGAATGCTCATCCTAACGATGTGCAACAAGGATTCATTCCTCAAGATGGGAGGGGACTCAATCCACTTTTACAAAATTTTTGGATGATAATTCATCCACCAATACTCTTCATTGGATTTGCATCATTGGCAGTTCCGTTTGTCCTCGCTGTAGCCACTCTTTGGCAGAAAAAATACAATGAATGGATTCGCTCAGCACTTCCATGGGTACTCTTTAGCGGGTTGTCACTTGGTTCCGGACTTATACTTGGGGGCTATTGGGCGTATGGTGTGCTTGGCTGGGGTGGTTGGTGGGGATGGGATCCGGTAGAAAACTCGTCGCTTATTCCATGGATCGTTGCCATCATCCTTGTTCATTCAATGATCATTCAGATGCTAACAGGTAGGCTTGTACGAACAAATTTTCTTCTTGCAGTATTAGCGTACCTGTTGATTATCTATAGCACATTTCTGACACGCAGCGGAGTTCTCGCAAATGCATCTGTGCATTCGTTTGTAGATCCGGGTTCGCTTGCATATACACTTCTGATTGTATGGTTGGCGCTCATTGCCATTTGTGGTTTTGGAATGATTATTTTGCGGTGGAAGGATCTCAATATTCAAATACCACCCAGCGCTTTGATGACACGTGAGTCTATCCTGTCTATTGCTACGATTGTACTGGGTGTTTGTGCGGCGATTATTCTGTTTGGAACAAGCAAACCGTTGTTTTCCGATTCCATCGTAGAACCTGCTTTCTATGATCGCACGACTCTGCCTCTTGTGGCGTTGATGACATTGTTACTGGGATTCAGCCTGCGGACTAAATGGAATCAAGAGGATCGAAAGCTACTTTTCAAACGCCTCATAGTTCCTATTGCTTTATCTGTTCTTGTTCTCGCTGTTCTTGTCTTTTTAGGCCTGCATGATGTACTTGCAATACTCCTTGTTTTGACATCACTCTTTGCATTTTTTATCAGTGTCGAACAAGGATTTCGGTTAGCAATGGAACGGCCGCTTTTTATCGGCGGCGCGCTTGCACACGCTGGATTAGCTCTTCTGTTCATTGGTATTATTGCTTCGGGGCGTTATGGACAGAAACAATCCGTTGCGCTTCCTCTCAATCAGTCTCAACTGGTTTTCGGGTATAAGTTGACGTATACAGGCTCACTGCCAACAGAAGATGGTAAGATAAAATATATTGTTCATGTGGATCGAAATGGAAAGCGTAAAACCCTTGAGCCAGTCATGTTTGAAAGTGTGTACAACAATAGCCTTATGCGCAATCCAGACTATAGTAGTTACTGGACAAAGGATTTCTACATTGAACCGGTCTCTCTCGAACAGAACGTCACGGCACAACAAAACGTTGTTGACCTACCAAAAGGGGAAGCTGTTCCCTATGGTCCGATGACGATCACGTTCCAAAAATTTGATCTTTCATCTCACGATAAAGGTGAAATGATGGGAGGCAGCAATGGTGCAATGACTATCGGAGTTATGCTTGAGGTGAAAACAGAAAAAGATAACCAAACCGTTGTACCGATAACAACATATACTGCAAAGGGTGCGCTGGAGATGAAAACTGCATATTTACAGAATAGCAATATTGGATTCCAGCTTGTATCGATGAATATAGGAACAGGCAAAGGAGAAAAATCTCTTGTGCACATCAATGTTGTCGGAGTTGGGGAAAATCATGGGGTTGGCCAGAAGCCTGAAACACTCATTGCTGAGGTGAGTGTGAAACCGTTTATGAATTTCGTGTGGATTGCTGCTCTGCTTATTGTGAGTGGATTGGCAGTGGCGATGGTGCGACGGTCGAAGCCAACAAACATATGAAGAAACCTTCTGTGAGATATTTCTTGATGTACAATACAAATCTCGCAAACACAACGGGCGGTGCAAATACCGCCCGTTCAAATTCATCTCTTCAATATAGCCGTTGAACACATACTATCTCAGTTCACTCTTCAGATTGTGTGATATTTTCTTTGAGATAAATAAATTTATTTGTTTGGTTCATCACGGTGAGATCTTTCGGAATAATCTTCAGCAGTCCCCGATTTTGAGAATTATCCAGTATCAAATTCAAAATAAAATGTACTTTTAAGTACATAGCGGATTCGCTGCTCTTTGCCTTTATTGCTTCGTTTCGCGCGACAGTCCATTTGAAATCGGGATCGAATTTTAAATAGATACGAGATTCTCGATAACCACCCTGAATACTATCTGATAGACCAACATAAGGATTTTTTGGAATGATGCAACCGGTTGTCGGAATTTCGTATGGCGCTTCAACTCGCGTTGGGGATTTCACAGAATACACTCCCGCATCGGCATCGTACTGCACAAGTGATGCTTTGAACCATACACCAAAAATTCTTTTTTCCAATTTGACGTCTTTGATGTGTGCGTTCAGTTTATCCATAAATGTTTGCCGTGCTTTCGCCGCTCGCGCATGGAACTCCGATGTTGTCTCGAACTCATCACGATTACCAGTTTCCTTGATGAGCTGGTCAGTCGCCTCTCTCAAATAAGTCCACTCATCCTTCAGAATGAGGGAAAACAACTCAGGTGTAAGTTCATCGTCTTGAAATGCCGGTTGTTGTGCTTGTGCCAGTTGCACCATGGCTGTGAGTAAAACCAAAAGTGAAAACATGACGGTGATATATTTCTTCATACTGCATCCTTTCAAAAAGTACATTGAATATGATCTATCGCATTGACATACTGTTCGCAGAGAGCGTTTTTGCAATTTCATGCGCATTTTGTATACAGTCGCCTATTGAAATGCCGCCACGATAATTTCCGGCAAGCACAATACCCGGATGGGATTTTTCAAACTGTGCTAATGCATCTATTTTATGCTGGTAACCGATTTCGTACTGTGGAATCGACTTCTGCCAGCGTGTTAGATGTAAATATACAGGATTTCCGGAAAGTTGCATGATAGATTTAAGTTCGTCCAGCGTTATCTGAACGACGCGTTCATCGCTCAGGGTTGTTAATTCAGGCTGGCGTGCACCGCCGATAAAGGCATTTAACGCAGTCATTCCTGCCGGTGCACGATGATCAAAGAGGCAGGAATTCCATAAACAGCCGAGAATTTTCTTTCTTTCCTTCGATGGAACCAGGAATCCAAAACCATCCAACCGACGTCCGATATTTTCGCGGTTCACCCCCAAAAAGATGGAAACGATTGGTGAGTAGTAAATGGAAGATAGGACGTGTGCTGTATTGACAGACAGTGATTTAATGAGTGGTGAAGCGTCATATGCGGGGATGGCGAACACGACACAATCGGCTTCCATTTCTGTTTCTTGATCGTTGTGAAGATATTCAACAAGATAGCGGCGTGCATCAGGTTCGTTTGATGGCTCGTTGTGGGCGATAGTCAAATTGCGAATGGTGGTGACTTTTGCATTAAGAATGACCGACTTGCCAAGTGAAGCTGCAATGGCACGCGGAAGCATTTGCATTCCGCTGACAAATGAAAAGGTCTCTGCGCGGTCTTTCGCTTTCTCGGCTCTCTGTTTTCTTTCCTGCGCACCTTTCATCATTCCTTTGACAAGTCCGCCATACTTTTCTTCCAACGCGTAGAGTTTTGGAAAAGCAGAACGTATACTGAGTTGTTCCGGCTTTCCAGCAAAAACCCCGGCAACAAATGGATCGATCGCATAATCAAGAAAATCTCGTCCCAATCGTCGCTCCACGAATTCAGCAATGCTTTCTTCTTTTGTTGTTCTTCCGATGAAGGGCTCTTTCATCACCCGCAATTTTGCAGCGGGAGAAAAAAGTTTTGTCGAAAGGAACGAGCCGGGGCCGAGTGGCATGGAACGTAAAATACTGTCCCTGAGAATATACCGATTCTTGCCTTCGGGGTTTGCATAGACAAATTCTGATTCTAATTTCAAGTCGGAGACGAGTTCCTTAATGAGTGGAGTTGTTTCCAATCCGGTGTTTGCACCTGTCTCGTACAAGAAGCCATGATCCTGCACGGATTTCATCGTACCACCGACTTCGCTGTCTTTTGCCAATACGGTTACCTTGATACCGCATTTATTCAGCCAATAAGCAACGCAAAGTCCGGTAATACCTTCGCCGATAATGATGACATCTGTTTTCGTTGGTTCCATACTTACTCAATGATAAATGAAAAATAGTACAATGCAAAATAAATTTTATTATTTCATCCACGGACAAATATTTGGTTTTGTTCGATTCTTTTTCTCATTCCATAGTGTTTCGCAGTTTTTGGGCTGTACGTCTGATGCAAGTTGTGCTTGAACGAGTTCAGCTAAACATTGAATAAATTTCGGATGGTCATTCAATGCTGGTGTCAGTTCGAATTGTTGAATTCCATGCGCCATCGCGTGTCTGCGCACGTCGATATTGATTTCGTGCAGTGTCTCAATATGATCGGTGACGAATGCAACCGGGATGACAAGCAGATATTTACGGCCTTTATCGGCAAGGTGTTCGACCGTTTCTATGAGTGATGGTTTCAGCCATTTCATTGGCCCAACCTTACTCTGATAACAAAGTGTATGTGGAGAGTTCCACTTACCGCGCTCTACGATGCTTCGTACCGTCTCTTCTATCTGCAGTTGATACGGATCACCGTGTTTGATATAGCTGAGCGGAACACCATGCGCGCTGAATATAAGATCGATGTCTGATGATGCTATATTATGAAACTGTACGAGTGCTGAATTTATGTTTTCTACTAATGCTTCGATAAACAATGGCTGACTGGGATAACAACAGACAATCCTCGTCGGGACGATGCATCCTTGTTTCTTAGTCTGGCGTTTCCATTCGTTCATACTTGAAAGAGTGGTCGCTTGAGAGAATTGAGGATAAAGAGGCAAGAGGATGAGTTGTTCGAATCCTCTGAACTTGATTTCTCTTGCTACTTCTTCAGTCATTGGATTCCAATACCGCATTGCAATGAAGACGGTTGCATTTATATTTCGAGACCGCAACATGGACTCCAAAGCAGCAGCTTGCTTTTGCGTAAAGTCCAGAATTGGGGATTTGCCGCCTATTTGCTTGTAGTTCTCTGCAACTTTCATTGACCGCCGACTTGAAATAAATTTTGCCAGAGGTTTCCGCGCAAGGAACGCACCGGGGAAATTGATGATATCGGGATTCATAAAGAGATTGTAGAGAAATGGCTCAATGGCTTCGAGAGAATCCGGTCCGCCAAGCTGAAAGAGGACAATAGCGATTTTTTTGTTCGTCATGAGAATTTAATTTTCAGCAGCCAGTCGTACGTTGTTCGTTGAGCATGGTAAGTCACATGGAGTCTTTCAACGTCAATCACTTATGATACTTCACACTTTCTTCTTTCACTGCCTGTACGAATGCTTTTGCATGTTCAACGGGAATATCCGGTAAAATACCATGTCCTAGATTGAAAATATGACCTGAGCCTTTGCCAAACTTTTCTAATATTTTCTTCACACCTTCGCGTATACGTTCCGGAGGCGCGTAGAGTATTGTCGGATCGAGATTGCCTTGTAATGCCGCATAACTCCCGATCATCATTCTTGCCTTACCTATATCGATGGACCAATCTAATCCGACAACATTGCATCCGATATCGGCAATCGCTTCAAGAGAATGAGCACAATCTTTACAAAAGACAATCGTTGGTGCACCATTGCGCTTGAACAGTTGTAAGACCTGATCGATGTAGCGAAGTGAGAACTCACGGAACTCATCCGGAGGAAGTATGCCGCCCCACGTGTCGAAGATTTGCACAGCTTGAGCTCCGGCTTCAATCTTCGCGCTCAGATAAGCCGCAACTGTGCGTGCAAGTTTATCGAGCAGCACATGAGCGTCTTTCGGATGAGAATAAATAAGTTTTTTCATCGCACGGAAATTCTTTGATCCTTTTCCTTCCACCATATATGTTGCGAGCGTCCACGGTGAGCCGGCAAATCCAATAAGCGGTACACGGTTGTTTAAACTTTTACGCGTTAAGCGCAGCGCGTCCATTACATACTTGAGTTCGCGATTCGGATCTAGCACACTAAGTTTATCAATGTCGGCACGTGAATGGATGGGATTGTCAAAACGCGGTCCACCTGTACCTTCCTCTACAAACAATTTCATTCCCATTGCTTCCGGTACGACGAGAATATCGGAGAAAATGATACACGCATCCACACCAAGGATATCGACAGGCTGGATGGATACCTCTGAGGCAAGTTCCGGTGTTTTGCAGAGTGTGAGAAAATCCACTTTAGCTCGGACAGCACGGTATTCAGGTAAATAACGCCCGGCTTGACGCATCATCCAGACAGGCGTACGTTCGGTAGGTTCTCTTTTACAAGCGCGCAAGAACAAGTCATTGATCATCTTTGGATATCCTCAGTCCTAAATTTGACTTACTAATTCTATCTTAAATTTATTGAGCATAATTTTCTATTGCTTCAACCAAGCCTTCGGCTGTTGCTTGCTGAGCGAGAATGGCTACTGTCAATCCGAGCTGTTGCGCAGTTTCTGCCGTTGTCGGACCGATTGCGGCTATTACTGTATGTGCAAGGACTTCTGAGTCCATCATTTCAATAAAGTTGAGAATACTTGATGGACTAAAAAATGTTGCGATATCAATCTTGTTTTCCAAAAACAGTTGACGAATTTGTACAAGATTATTCGGTTCCGGAATAATGGTCTGATACACGACAATTTCATCGACTTCCGCACCCATGGAACGAAGTTGCTTTGGCAATTCTTCTCTCGCGATACTGCTTTTCGGAAACAGAATCTTTGCACCCTTGATC
>Ga0182027_10010694_pt1 | contig 13020 bp, 5 predicted proteins | sample 712E1DmetaG_FD_121300 | JGI IMG/M metagenome (GOLD analysis project Ga0182027, IMG submission 121300) | Permafrost microbial communities from Stordalen Mire, Sweden - 712E1D metaG (Illumina Assembly) | ecosystem: Environmental > Terrestrial > Soil > Wetlands > Permafrost | place: Sweden...
CGAAGAGACCGTCGGACAGCTTATCTATGACCTGGGCAATAAGCAGTGGGACATCCCCAAGCTGCGCGAACTGCTCGAAACCATCCTGCCCCAAAAGGCGACCTTTGATGACTATGAGGTGGAACACGATTTTTCCACCATTGGCCGACGCATCATGCTCCTCAATGCCCGGCAAATTCAACGGGGGTCGGGCAAAGAGCGCATCATTCTCCTTGCCATTGAGGACATCACCGAGCGCAAGGAAATAGAAGCTGGCCTGGAAAGAACCCGCAAAGAACTGGAAGTGATCAAACAATCCGCCGATGAGGCCCTCGAATACTCCGAGAGCCTCGTCAACACCGTGCGTGAGCCCTTGATCTCTCTGAATCAAGATCTAAGGGTGGTCACCGCCAGCCGCTCTTTCTATGAAGTCTTTAAGGTCAACCATGAAGAGACCGTGGGACAGCTTATCTATGACCTGGGCAACAAGCAGTGGGACATCCCCAAGCTGCGCGAACTGCTGGAAGACATCCTGCCCCAGAAGGCAGCCTTTGATAACTATGAGGTGGAGCACGATTTTTCCACCATTGGCCGGCGCATCATGCTTCTCAATGCCCGGCAAATTCAAAGAGGGTCGGGCAAAGAACGCATCATCCTGCTGGCCATCGAGGACATCACCGAGCGCAAGGAAATAGAAGCTGGCCTGGAAAGAACCCGCAAAGAACTGGAAGTGATCAAGAAATCCGCGGATGAGGCCCTCGAATACTCCGAGAGCCTCGTCAACACCGTGCGTGAACCCTTGATCTCTCTGAATCAAGATCTAAGGGTGGTCACCGCCAGCCGCTCTTTCTATGAATTCTTCAAGGTCAACCACGAAGAGACCGTGGGACAGCTTATCTATGACCTGGGCAATAAGCAGTGGGACATCCCCAAGCTGCGCGAACTGCTGGAAGACATCCTGCCCCAAAAGGCAGCCTTTGATAACTATGAGGTGGAGCACGATTTTTCCACCATTGGCCGGCGCATCATGCTCCTCAATGCCCGACAAATTCAAAGAGGGTCGGGCAAAGAACGCATCATCCTGCTGGCCATCGAGGACATCACCGAGCGCAAGCAGGTTGAAAATGCGGTGCACGCCGCCAAGCAGGCCGTCGAGACCGCCAGCCGGGCCAAGAGCGAATTCCTGGCCAATATGAGCCATGAACTGCGCACTCCGCTCAACTCGATCATCGGTTTCTCGGAAGTGCTTCACGATCGAACCTTCGGCCCGCTCAACCCCAAGCAGACGAGATATGTGGACAACGTGATGAAAGCCGGACAACACCTGCTGAGCCTGATCAACGACATCCTCGATCTTTCCAAGGTCGAGGCGGGCAAGATGACCGTGGAGGCAAGAACGTTCGCGGTCAGGCCGATGCTGGACAACGCGCTTGTGCTGGTGAAAGAGAGCGTGATGAAACGCGGACTCACGCTCAGGCTGGAAGCTCCGGACGACCTGACGGTCTCGGCCGACGAACGGATGCTCAAACAGATTCTGTACAATCTGCTCTCCAATGCCGTGAAATTTACCGGGCCGGGAGGGCGGATCGACGTGACCGCCAAGCGCGCCGGGGATGATCTGTGCGTGAGCGTGGCGGACACGGGCATTGGCATCAAACCCCAGGACCAGGCGCGCATGTTCATGGAGTTCGAGCAATTGGATTCGGGCTATGACCGAATGCACCAGGGCACGGGCCTGGGGCTGGCGCTCACGCGCAAGTTCGTCGAACTGCACGGCGGTCACATCTGGGTGGAAAGCGAAGGGGAAGGCAAAGGCAGCACGTTCCGCTTCACGCTTCCCCTGATCCGCGAAGATCACCTGGTCCCAACGGACGCCGAGGCAAAGCCATGAAGAGCCCAAGAGTTCTTCTGATCGAAGACAACCTGATGAACATGGAACTGGCGACGGATCTGCTGGAAGCGGCCGGATTCGAGGTTCTGAAGGCCGAAAGGGCGGAGGTCGGTATCGCCATGGCCGTCGCCGAGCAGCCCGACATTATTCTCATGGATATCGCGCTTCCGGGCATGGATGGGCTGGAGGCGACACGGCGGATCAAACGGGACGCCCGAACGGCCCGGATTCCCATCGTGGCCCTGACGGCCTCGGCGATGCGCGGAGACGACAACAAGGCCCGATCGGCCGGCTGCTGCGCGTACATTGCCAAGCCGATCGATACGCGCCTGTTTGCCAAGACCGTCGCCGCGTTCATGGAAAAGGAAAAGGGATAAACCGATGGAACGGCGTAAACGCGTGTTGGTCGTTGATGATGAGGCGTCGAACCGGGAATTGCTTGAGGCGCTGCTCACGGACCTGGGGCATGGCGTGGAGATGGCCGCCGATGGCGCTGAAGCTTTGGCGAAACTCGACCCCTCCCATGACCTGGTGCTGCTCGACGTGATGATGGCCGGGATCGACGGATTTGAAGTGGCGCGGCGCATTCGCAACGAATCATCGGTTGCCGATATTCCCATCTGCATGGTGACGGCCCTCTCGAGCATGGAAGAGCGGCTGCGCGCCGTGGAAGCCGGCGCGAACGATTTCATTGCCAAGCCCATTGACAAGACGGAACTGAGGGTGCGCACGGCGTCCCTGCTCAAAGCGAAACAAGCCCAGGATACGATTAAACGCTACCAGGCGGAGTTGGAGGCGCAAAACGTCCTCTTGCGGGAGAACGCCGAGCAACTTCGCAAGTTGGGCCGACTGAAAGACGAGTTCATCGGCATGGCCAGCCACGACCTGAAAAACCCCCTGAGTTGTATTCTCGGTTTAGCGTCCATTATCAACTCCCTGACCCCGCCCGGCACGATGATGACCGAGGAAACGCACGGCTGGGCGGGGAAAATTATGGCGCAATGCCGGGTCATGCAAAAGATCATCGAGGATTTTCTCGATTTTCAGGCGCTCGAGGACGGGCAGATCAAGCTGACCCTGGAACCGGTGGATGTAAACGCAATGGCCAGCGACGTGCTGGAGCGCAATGCCGCCTATGCGGCAAGGAAGCGGATCACGCCCCACCTGGACTTGGAGCCCGGCACGCTCCTGGTCAACGCGGACAAGAGCCGGCTGGGCCAGGTGTTGGAAAATTTCGTCGGCAACGCCATCAAGTTCAGCCCGCTGGGCGAACAGGTCACGGTGGGCACCCGGAAAACGGAAAGCGGCGTCCTGGTGGAAGTCCGGGATTCGGGTCCTGGATTTACCGAGGAAGATATGAAAAAGCTGTTCGTGAAATATGCGAAACTCGGCAACAAGCCCACGGGCGGCGAGAAAAGCTCCGGTCTGGGTCTTGCCATCTGCAAAAAAGTGGTTGAAATCCAAGGTGGAAAGACGGGCGCCCGGAACAATCCCGAGGGCGGCGCGACGTTCTGGTTTGAACTTCCCGGGAGTATGGGAGAGCCGTGACGAAAACGGCCACGATCGATGAACCCGGCCTCGAGGGCGATGCTTGACCTTTGAAGAAGGAATCCGTGGAAGGAGCACTTACATGTGGAATCGCGTCGCACTGTCCAGCATTGGCGATGCCGTGCTCGTCACCAACCGTGAAGGACGGGTGGCCTTCATGAACCCGGTCGCGCAGGCGGTCACGGGGTGGGACGATCAAGGTTTGGGAAAAAAACTCCCCGAGATTTTCCGTCTCGCCGATGAGGTGACCCGCCAGCCCATCGAAAATCTTTATAGCCGGGTGATGCGGGACGGCCAGTGCGGCGAAATGACAAACCATTCCGTCCTGATTAAGAAGGATGGCACGGAAGTTCCCATCGAGACCAATGGCACGCAGATTCAAGATGGAAGCGGAAATGTGGACGGCATCGTATTAGTTTTCAGGGATATTTCCGAGCAACGCAGGTTGTTGGCGGACCTGACGGATTCCGAGGTTCGTTATCGGCGGCTGTTTGAAACGGCGCAGGATGCGATCCTCATCCTCGACGCCGAGGCGGGGCGGATTGTCGATGCCAACCCCTTCCTGACCAATTTGCTGGGGTACACGCGCGAGGAGTTGTTGGGCAAGAAACTTTGGGAAATCGGCCTGTTCAAGGACATTGAGACCAACCAGAACGCTTTCCGGGAATTGCAGGAGAAGCGCTATATTCGTTATGAAGATTTGCCGCTCCGGACCAAGGATGGCCGAAGCATCGACGTGGAATTCGTCAGCAACGTCTATTCGGTGGGCAACGAGCAGGTCATTCAATGCAACATTCGAGACATCACCGCGCGCAAGCGGGCCGAGCATGCGCTGATGGAATCCTACCGGCGCAAAGATGAATTCATCGCCACGCTGGCGCACGAACTGCGCAATCCCTTGGCGCCCATCAACAATGCGGTGGAGCTGATGGGGACGACGAATTGCAGCGCGGAACAGGTCAATACAATGCGCGGCATCATCAGTCGCCAGGTGAAACATATGATCCGGCTGATTGAAGATTTGATGGATGCCTCGCGCATCAGCCGGGGCAAACTGGAACTGCGCACCCTGCGGGTGGAATTAAGCACGGTGATCAGCACGGCCGTGGAAGCGACTCGAGACCTGATGGAAAAAACCGGCCAACAACTGACGGTCAGCCAGCCGGACGAGCCGGTGATTCTGGAAGCCGATCCCACGCGTCTGTCGCAGGTGCTCATCAATCTGCTCAACAACGCCTCCAAATTTTCACCGCCCGCCGCCCGAATCTGGCTGACCAGCGAAAAGACGGACGATGAGGTTCTGGTGCGCGTGCGGGACCAGGGCATCGGCATTGCCGACGGCGAAGAATCACGCATCTTCGACATGTTCGCGCAAGTAGCCCACTCGCCGCAGCAACCAAGCAACGGTTTAGGCATTGGGTTGACCTTGGTAAAAAAGCTTGTTGAATTGCATGGGGGCACGGTCGAGGTCCACAGCGAGGGGCTGGGATTCGGGAGTGAATTCATGATTCACCTCCCGCTCTTGGTTGAGTCGCCGCCGCTCGACGCCACGATTTTTCCGGATGAGGATCGGCCGCCGGCTTCCGCTTATCGCATCCTGGTGGTTGATGATTTTGAGGACAGCGCCGACCTCTTTGCCCAGATGCTCGGGAGAATGGGGCATCAAGTACTGATCGCTCACAGTGGGCAGGCGGCCCTTGAGCAAGTATCCCTCCTTCAACCGGACGTCTTGTTTTCGGATATTGCGATGCCGAGCATGAGCGGTTATGAACTGGCGGAACGATTGCGCCGGCAGCCGGAGATCAAAGATCTGATCCTCATCGCCCTGACGGGATTCGGGCAACCCCAAGATCGAGAGAAAGCCTTGCAGGCCGGCTTTGACTATCACCTGGTCAAGCCCGCCCAATTTGATACCTTACACGCCCTATTTGACACAATCGCCTCCCGTCGCCCCCAATGCTCCCTGCCTTGATTGGCTTGTGTTACAACTTTTGGGGAAGCGCCACGGCGGTGGGTTGAAGAAAGAAACCATGGGAGGAACCCAGGCGGACGGCTGCCCTTAAATAATTGGTTATCAGTATGATTAAAGAGTTGACATGCAGGCTTGAATGAGGCATTATCTTCAAATGATTATCTTGGGTTCCCTTCTCTTTCGCTACGAATTCCCTCTGTTGTGTGATTTCCCTGCAAAGTTTAACGATGGGCCCGATACTCTGGGATCAGACGCATCCCCGATCAATCACGAACGCGTCGCAACTCTTGCAAAGGGTCGAATCAATCGACAACAGGTGAAACGATGAAATTGTACGTCGGTAACTTAAGCTACAGTACCACGGAAGCCGAACTCAACGAGCTTTTCGGCAATCATGGCCAGGTGACCTCGGTCGCCGTCATCACGGACCGCGAGACGGGCCGCGCCAAAGGATTCGGCTTTGTCGAATTCGCCAACGATGAAGACGCCAAGGCGGCCATCGCGGCTCTCGATGGCAAAGAAATCGGCGGCCGCGCGCTCAAGGTCAATGAATCGCGCCCGCAGGGCAGTGCGAGTGGCGGTTTCGGGGGCGGTGGCAACCGTGGCGGTGGCGGTGGGTACGGTGGCGGCGGCGGGCGCAGTGGCGGCGGCCGCTACTAGCGCGAAGCGGGGCTGATGGCCCGCCCGGACCCGCCCGGGGCTTGGACAAGATCAAAAAACGCTCCGGTATCCGGAGCGTTTCTTTTTGAGGAAGGTTCCTTCATCAGGTGTTCGAAGCAAATTCGTAACTGATCCGATTTCGCACATTCGCCTGGCTGTGTTACAATCGACCCAATGCGCTTTGTGGGATTTCACCATCAAGGACAGTGAATGAAGACCGGCATCTTGATTGCCTATTTCGCCAAACGAGAGGACGCTCGCGAAGCCATCAGGGGATTACGGAGGAAGGGTTGGCGCCGTGCCGCGTGGGTGAGCAAGAGCGCGGAGGGCGAGATCCATACCTGGGATCCCTTCCCCTGGCGCCAGGTTTTGGGGGCCATCGGGGCGTTCATCCTTTGCGGGGCCATCGCCACGATAACGCCCGCGATCCTGCAGTGGCAGGGACTGCTTTCACACGGATTGCTTGCCGTCTTGACCCCGGGCGTTGTCGGTGGAGTCTTAGGAACCCTGCTCAGTTTGGTCTGGATCCGGCGATCGAGATTCGGCGTCGAGCGAAGCCTGCTTGCGGATCACGCGCGCTGGCTCGTGCCCGGGGAGACCGTCCTGATCCTTCAAGGGCCGATTGAAACCTTGCGCCTCCCCAGGGCCCACTTGTTGGAACATGGTGAGATCCCGCCCGCGGTCTTCGTCCTGCATCCCAAGCGCAAAAGCCCCGTCGGAAAAGATTGGAGTCCTGGGACGCCGCTGAGTCCGGTGCAGCTCCAGGAACATGCCCAGCGCCTGGCCACGGAGCACCAGGTGAGCCCAAAGCCGCTTCGGAACCCCGAACTGCTCAAGCGGCTCGAACGGGGCCGCCGCTGGGTCCAACAAGTTTGCCTGGATCTGTCCGAAGCGAGTCGCCTGGAGCAAAGCGTGCCGCCGACCGCCGAGTGGCTCCTCGACAATGAATATATCCTTGAGAGCGATGCCCGCGACGTGCGGCTCAATCTGCCCTGGCACTATTACCGGCAACTGCCGGCGCTCTCCAGTGAACCCGACCGGGGGTTGCCGCGCATTTACGGCCTGGCGCGCGAACTCGCCGTGCATACGGACCTGCGCGTGGACCAGGAGAATATTCTGGCGTACATCGAATCCTATCAATCCGCCGAAACGTTCTCGATCGGCGAACTCTGGGCCGTCCCCCAGATGTTGCGCACGGTGCTGATCGAGGGCATCCAGAAACTCGCCGGCCGCGCCTTGAGTGAGTTGCGCGAGAGAGAGATCGCCGATTTCTGGGCCAACCGTCTCATTTCGGCCAACCGGCGCGATCCCAACCAGCTCTATTCACTCATGGCGGAACTGACCGAAACCTACCCCCATCCCAGCCCCTATTTCGCCTCGCAATTGCTCGACACCCTCTACGACGAAGGGGCGGCGCTGGCCCCGGTGCAGAGCTGGTTGGAGCGGGTTTTCCGCAAATCCATGACCGATCTGATCATGCGTGAGAAAAACCGCCAGACCCGGGACCAAATATCGATCGGCAATGCCTTTACCAGCCTGCGTCAACTCGACCTGCTCGATTGGAAGGAATGCTTCGAGCGGCTCAGCCGGGTCGAGCAAACGCTGCGCCAGGATCCCGCCGGTATCTACCCCCAGATGGATTTCGCCACGCGCGACCGCACCCGCCGGGCGATTGAGGATCTGCGCCGCGGCTCCGGCCTGGCCGAGGAACGGATCGCCGGGCGCGTCATCGATCTGGCCAGTCAACCCGGGCCTGATGCAGGAGAAGATGAGCGGTCCCATCACGTCGGAACGTATCTGATCGGCGAAAAAAGAGGGGAACTGGCGCGTCTGATCGGCTGCCGCGAGACGCTGCGTTTCCGCGCGCTCAACTGGGCCTATCGCCATCATACGTCGGTTTATCTGCTCGGACTCGGTTTCTTCTCCGCGGTCTTTATCGGCTTGACGTTCCAGCTTGGCTTGCGTGCACTGGCGCCCGGGATTCAGCTTTTGCTCGCCCTGCTCTTGCTCGTCCCCGCGAGCCAACTCGCGCTTGAAGTCATGAACACGCTGATTACGCAATGTTTTCCCGCGCGCCCCCTGCCGAAGATGGATTTTCGGGTTTCGGGGATTCCGGACGACTGCCGGACGCTGGTCGTCGTGCCGATGATGCTGGTGGATGCCGAGACGATCAAGGCCGAGGCGGAAAAGCTTGAGATCCGCTATCTCGCCAATAAAGAGGCCAATCTGCTCTTTGGCCTTTACTCGGATTACAAGGATGCGCCGCAAGAGCATTGTGAAGCGGATGGGACCTTGCTGCAAACCGCGCAAGAGTGCATCCAAGTCCTCAATCAGCGCTACGGGGGAGAGCGATTCTTCCTGCTGCACCGGGAGCGGAAATGGTGCGAATCCGAACGGAAATTTATTGGCTGGGAGCGCAAACGCGGCAAGCTGGAAGAGCTCAATGAGCTGATCGTCGGCACGCGACCGCGCGAAGCCGAGCGCCTGGTTTACGTCGGCGATCCCGAGCAGCTCACCAACGTTCGGTTTGTCATTACCCTGGACAGCGACACGCAATTGCCGGTGGGCACCGCCCGCAAAATGATCGAGACGCTGGCGCATCCGCTCAACCGGGCGCGCCCAGACGATCGTGGCGCCGGCGCGGGGCGTGTCCGGGACGGCTACACGATTATCCAGCCGCGCGTCAGCCCCTCGCTGCCGAGCACCTGCGGCTCGCCGTTCAGCCGGCTCTTCTCGGACCCGGTCGGCATCGACCCCTATACCAATACGGTTTCCGACGCCTATCAGGACCTAGCCGGCGAAGGCTCGTATCACGGCAAAGGCATTTATGATGTGCGCGCCTTCAGCCGACGGCTATCGGACCGCTTCCCCGAAGCCTGGCTGCTCAGCCATGATTTGATTGAAGGCGCGCACGTCCGGGTGGGCCTGGCCAGCGATATCGAGCTGTACGACGAGTTCCCCCAGGACACCCTGAGCTACTTCAAGCGGCAGCACCGCTGGATTCGAGGCGACTGGCAAATCGCCGACTGGATCATGCCGCGCGTGCCCCAGCCGGGCGGCGGCCGCGCGCCCAATCCGCTCTCCTGGTTCGATCGCTGGAAGGTCTTCGATAATCTGCGCCGCAGCCTGTTGCCCGCAACCAGCCTGGCATTGCTGCTGGTTTCCTGGCTCAGTTCCTCCCGGGCCGGGTGGATCGCCACCCTGGTAGTCGCCACGCAATTGTTCTTTCACTCCCTGGCGCAGCCCTTCACCTGGGCGACCAATGGCCAGGGGATCAAGGGCGTCTCCCTGGCCAAGATCGCCCATGATCTGTTGCGCGCGGCGGTCGAAGCGGCGCTGCTGCCGTATCAAGCCTGGCTGGCGCTGGATGCCATCGCGCGGGTCCTTTATCGAAGAAACATCTCGCACCGGGGGCTGCTGGAATGGACCTCGACCCAGGCGATGCAGGGCAATGCCAAGGCCAAAATGCACATGTTTGTGCTTTCGATGGGCCTGGCGAGCGCGTTCAGCGTGATTGTGGGGTGGGCCGTGGCGTACGGGCGGCCGGCCAACCTTGGGGTCGCCAGCCCCTGGCTGATGCTCTGGGGCCTGTCCCCCCTGATCGGCTGGCTGCTGAGCCGGCGCCCCCTGGCCGCGGCGCCGCAAACCCTGCTTCCCGAAGCGGATCGGCTTTTCTTGCGGACCGTTGCGCGGCGCACCTGGCGCTATTTCTCGGACTTTGTGAATGAAAAAACCTCCTGGCTGCCGCCCGACAATTACCAGGTCTCGCATCAGAATCAATTGGCGATGCGGACCAGCCCGACCAACATCGGCCTCACGCTGGTCAGTGTGCTCAGCGCCCATGAGTTCGGCTATTTAACCGTGGACGACGTGGCGCAAAAGCTGACGCGGACGATGGAGACGATCGCGAAGCTGGAACGCCATGAAGGCCATCTGCTCAATTGGTACGACATTGAGACCCTGGCGCCGCTCAAGCCGCAATACGTTTCCACCGTGGATAGCGGCAACCTGCTGGGCTCGCTGTGGGCGCTGGACCAGGGGCTGGAGTCGCTCATGCGGGCGCCGCTGCTGGACGCGCAAGCCTTTGCGGGGCTGCGCGATACCGGAGAAGTCCTGCGACAAACCGTCCGGGAAGTAAAGAATTCCAATTTGGATATTCACGTTCTGGATGAACTGCTGCGCGCGTGGGAATCCCCGCCGGGACGGGCTTTGGACGCACTGCTCGTGTTGAGGAAAACGGAACGGCGCCTCCGTGAATGGGCCGAAAAGCCAAGCGGGATCGCCTCGGCCCAAGCGGTCGCGGCCAGTGGGGCCGTGGCCTATTGGACCGGGCAGCTCCGGAGTCAACTGGCGGCTTGGCTGAACATTGCGGATCGTTATCTTGGCTGGATCGAAATTTTGGCGGAGAAGACCGAGGAAGAGGTCGCCGGGCTGGATCCGGACGCCGTGGCGGGATTTCGCCAGGCCCTTCACGACGCGCCTTCGCTCAAGGAGTTGGCGGACGGGAGCGTCGCCGCCATTGCCGCCCTCCGGGCCGTCCGGGAGCATGCGTCCCAGGATGAGGCGCGCGCGCGCGGCGACCTGCTGGGCTGGATGGACCACGCGCTCGCGGCCTTCGAACGATCGCAATGGCTCGCCGGCGAAACGCTGGCGATGGTTGAGCGACTCTCCCGCGCGGCCCGCGATCTCTCCGAATCGGTCAATATGCGTTTTCTGTATAACGCCGAACGCCGCCTTTTTTCGATCGGTTTTAATGTCTCGGAAGGGCGCCTGGACCGCGCCTTTTACGATCTGCTGGCGAGCGAAGCGCGCTTGGGAAGTTTTGTCGCCATCGCCCGCGGGGACATTCCCGCCCACCACTGGTTCGCCATGAACCGGCCCTACGGCGCCATCGGCCGGCGCCGCGCGCTGCTCAGTTGGACCGGGACGATGTTCGAATACCTGATGCCGCTGCTTTTTCAGCGCAGCCAGGACAACACGCTGCTGGATAAGGCCACCCGTGAAGCCGTGGCGATCCAAATCGCCTACGGTCGCAAGCACCAGGTGCCGTGGGGCATTTCGGAGTGCGCCTTCGGGGACCTGGACATCCACAAAACGTATCAATACTTTGCGTTTGGCGTGCCGGAACTCGGACTCAAGCGACGCCTTGCGGAGAATATCGTGGTCGCGCCTTACGCCACCCTGCTGGCGGTGAGTATCGCGCCGCAAGAATCCGTGCACAACCTGAAACGGCTGGCCGATTTGAAGCTCCTCAGCGATTACGGCTATTACGAATCGCTGGATTACAGCCGGCAAACCAACCGCGAGGGCACGCGTGGAGTGATCGTGCGCGCCTACATGGCCCATCATCAAGGCATGAGTTTCCTGGCGCTGACCAATTTCCTGCATGACGACTGCCTGCGGCGCTTCTTCCACTCCGACCCGCGCGTGCGCACCTTTGAGCCCTTGCTCCATGAACGCATTCCGGCCCTTCCGCCGCTGCACCACATCGCCACGCGCGAGCGCATTGCCTCGGTGGCGGCCATCGGCGAAGTCGCGCCCTCGGTAAGCCAGTTTGACACGCCCCATACCGCCACGCCCAAGACCCAACTGCTGAGCAACGGCCGCTACGGCCTCATGGTAACGAACGCCGGCGGCGGTTACAGCCGCTGGGACGACATCGAGATCACCCGCTGGCGATCGGACTCGACCCAGGATTCGTGGGGCACCTTCTGTTACATCCACGATGTCGATGCGAACCGGCTGTGGTGCAACAGCTATCATCCCACCGGCGGCAAGGTCGAGCAGTACGGCGTCAACTTCACGCTGGACCGTGCCGGGTTCCGGCGCGTTGACAACGACATCGAGAGCGAAACCGAGATCATCGTCGCGCCGGAAGATGACGTGGAGATTCGGCGGATGACGCTGATCAATCGCTCCGCGCGCACCCGCCGGTTGGAGCTGACCAGTTACATCGAGTTGGCCCTGGCGCCGCACAATGCGGACCGGCAGCATCCGGCGTTTAACAAACTGTTCATCCAGACCGAGGCCCTGCCCGAGCAGCGCGCGCTGCTGGCCTGGCGCCGGCCGCGCAGCGGCGACGAACCGCCCGTCTATGTCGCGCACCGCTTGACGCTCGAGCCGGCCGCCGGGGAAGCCATCGAGGAAACCCTGCGTTTCGAAACCGACCGGCGCCGCTTCATCGGCCGCGGCCGCACGCTCGCCAGCCCGATGGGCGCTTTGCAGGAACCCGGCGCCAGCCAGGGATTTGTCCTGGATCCGATCCTCAGCCTGCGCCAGAACCTGACCCTGGCGCCCGGCCAGCGGGTCCAGGTGTCGCTCGTGCTGGCCGCCGGCTCCTCGCGCGAGCAGGTCGCCGGCCTGATGAACAAGTATGGCGATCCCCATGCGATCGATCGGGCGATGGATTTCGCGTGGTCCTCGGCGCAGCTCGAGTTGCGCCTGCTGCGCATCCAGCCCGACGATGCGCGCCGTTTTCAGCAACTCGCCAGCCATCTGCTCTATCCCAATCCCCTCCTGCGCTCGAATGCGAAGCGCCTTGCCGAAAACCGCAAGAGCCAGGCCGGCTTGTGGGCGTACGCCATCTCGGGCGACTTGCCCCTGGCCCTGGTCGCCGTCGGCGAGGCGCGCGATCTGGGCCTCGTTCGCCAACTGCTTCAGGCGCATACCTATTGGCGCATGCATGGGCTCACGGCCGACCTGGTGATCCTGAACGAAGAGACCGCCGGCTATACGCAACCGCTGCGTGAAGAGCTCGAACACCTGATCCAGTCTCATTCGGCGAATACGGGAATCGACCGGCCCGGGGGAGTCTATTTGCGCGGCGCGGACCTGATCCCGGCCGAAGATCTGACGCTGCTGCGGGCCGTGGCGAGCGTGGTGATGGTGGCGGCCCGCGGCACCTTATCCCAGCAATTGGGCGCGGCGTCGCTGGAAGTGCCCGCTTTGCCCGAACTCATGGCCAGGAAAA
>Ga0182027_10010695_pt1 | contig 13020 bp, 10 predicted proteins | sample 712E1DmetaG_FD_121300 | JGI IMG/M metagenome (GOLD analysis project Ga0182027, IMG submission 121300) | Permafrost microbial communities from Stordalen Mire, Sweden - 712E1D metaG (Illumina Assembly) | ecosystem: Environmental > Terrestrial > Soil > Wetlands > Permafrost | place: Sweden...
CACTTTTTCGATGGCTATCCAGTAAAGCAGAGCTTCAAAACCCCTGCCTTTTTTGTGGAGCATCTGGTCCTTGTGCACGCGCACGTCGGTATAATAAACGTCCGCCGCTTCAATTCCCCCCGTGCCCATCAACTCCCATATTTTCGGAGCGATATAGCCCGGGCAGTTCTTGTCCACCAGAAAAGCGGTACAGCCGCCTTCCTCGTCCTTGGTCCAGACAATCGCCGTGCCGTTCCTGGCTCCGAAAGTGCTAAATCGTTTTTGTCCGTTGATAATGTAGTAATCACCGTCGGGACGGGCGGTGGTCTTCAGCGCGCGGGTATCCGACCCGGTATCCGGCTCGGTGAACTGGATGCTGAAGCATTTCGTTCCGTCAAACATCGGGCTCACAAAACGTATTTTCTGTTCCGGTGTGCCGAATTTGCAGATGGTCTCCGGTAGACTGTTGTTAAAAGCCACCGGCCACCACACCGGCGTGCCCGAATAAGCCAATTGCTCGATTGCTAACAGGTGCTCAAATCCACCCGCGTCGGTGCCGTGGTATTCCGTGGGCACGGTCATTCCCAGAAGACCGATATCATTCAACTTTTTCAGCAGGTTGTCAGGAATTCGGCGCGAATCTTCCATCTCCTTCCAGCGTGGTTCTACTTCCTTCCGGGTGAAGTCCTTAACCATCGTCTGGAGCATCTTTTGTCTTTCACTCAGTGTAAAATCCATAATGCCTCTCCTGACCTGCTTGTAATACCTATAACACTATAGTACCAGGGAGAATGTAAGCGCAAGTAAAGAGGGAGAAAAGTGACAACGTTGTGGCATTTTTGTATTGATTTATCGTATAGATGGGTGCAAACTAATTTTGTTTATTCATAACTATGAGTTGCCGGAATTATTTCCTGTAAAGAACAGGAACTTTTAAAAAACATTAAGCGATATAGCTGATATTTAAGTGAATTCTGTTGTGGTAAAAAGTAATTATGCGTCAATTATTCAATAAATATTTAGTAGCAAGGTACAAAAGCTCATCTCAGAATATTAGGTTTTAACTGAAAATTAGGATAATGAAGAGATTTATTGTCCATTCTACGCGGCAGCTGTTTTAGGTATGAGAACAATCGTCCCGTTTCGGATTATTATTGGACGATTTGTAAAGAAAGTTATGAGCTGAAATGTAAAAGAAAAAATAGATGACACAAGAAAAGCATATTTGTGTGATATGGAAATCACAAAATTTACGTATTATTAAATATAATTTAGAGTACGCATCTTATTCAACGGATAAAATGAAAGTCTCTGTTTGCTTTCATCAGGGTGCTCTCGAAAGGCAGGTAATTACATAATAATTATTCCCTGTAGTCAGAATTCAGAAAAAGTAAAACAGTGACGGGCCGAGTTTACTCGCCATGACCTATTTTTGCCTCGTTTTGTTATAATATCTACTTAGCTTTCGGTGATTCCTTAGTCACAGGAGGTTTTTCTGCTTTAGTCTTTTCAGCTAATTTATTTTATGGAGGCTTGATACCCAGTCTTTTCGCCGTATGATCGCGCCCCAAGTAGTAATTTAGCCAAGATGATGTGTGCTGCAATTCCCAGTCACACGGTGGTACGATATATTCACCGATAGAATTCTCTGCCTTGTGCTTTTTCAGTCGCCCATAGGCTCTCACCCAGATACATTTTTTCTCGCCGGGATAAACTTCACACCAGCCTTCAAAGCTACCACCGCAGGGACCGTTTCTCTGGCCTTTCGGGCACTGCGACATCGGACAGATGAAAGCGACGTCAAATAATCCGCAGTCGCCGCAGTCCATGCAATCAAAAAGCATAAATTTATAAACATGTTCAAATTTGCCGAAGGCATGTTTCATCTTCGGTCCTTTATCCACACGCTTTGCAATAGGCATTAGTCCCTTGAAGATGACACTATCGGTATTAAAGAGTGTTTTGTGTGCCAAACGGGAGAATATATAAACAGGTGGATTAGCCGGTTTAGCATTTCTTGGTGCCAAATTTGGCATGTTCAATCCTGTTTTTTCATTTTTCTCGAAGAGGTAGAAACCATCTTTTTGGGGGAAATCGAATTCAGCCACCAATTCCGGCCATATAGGCGTGAGTTCTTCTCCTTTTTTGATAATATATTCCACCATCTCATAAGTAGCGCCATGTCCCCCGATGTGAGCGCCGCTATATCCCATACCCCTGGCAATAGCATACATTTTAGCCGCTCTATCGAGTCTGGCTAACTTGCCTTTATCTTTGGCAGTTCTTTCTTCATCTAGTTTTGCCATTAATTTGTCAGTCACAACACAGCCGGGAATCTGGTTGGCATTCATTATTCTGCCGGCGCTATACGACAGGATGTAGATGGTTACCATCATAGGGATGTGGTAGTTATTTGTTTGTTGCCACTGCATCAGCTCATGTAATTTTCGGGCATCGTAACCGACCTGTGTGACAATAAATTTTGCACCGGCCTCGATTTTCTTTTTCAGTTTATAATATTGACCCATCAGTTCTGCTTCAGTCTGTTTAAAAGGTGAAATCGCCGACCCTGCAAAGAAATCAGTAGGCATCAAAATACTTTTCTTGCCCATTAAGTCATATTCCAAACCTGCGTTCAATGCTTCTACTAACTGCAATGCCTGCACGGAATCAAGGTCAAATACCGGTTTGCCTTTGCCTTTAAAGCCGGTCAACGAGGGGTGGTCTCCGGTTAATATCAATAAATTTCTCACATTCAGAGAGGACAAGCCATGAAGTAGGCTCTCACACTCATTCCTGTTTTTATCGCGCAAGGCAAAATGTACTAACGGCTCGATACCCAGTTTCTTGATTTCAAGACTGAGCATCTCAGGCGAAATGGCCGGACTGCCGCTGGGATTATCGGTCAGGCTAATGGCGTGAATCTTCCCTTTCCCTGCTGCTTTGCGGGCATTTTCGATTATCTCTTCTTGTGCATTCTCAAAAGCGCCTCTACCCGAAATTTGCTCCCATGTTACACAAAAGATATCAGGATTAAGGATTGCTTCCTTAAAGACATTTTTACTTTCTGTGAGAATTTTCGGAATTATATCCTTGAGCGGATTCCTACCGGCACCGGTTAACACTAAATACTCATTAGCAGTCACTTTTTGGCTTTCTTCGACATTTAAAATGCGTTTGGATGAACCTTGAGATTCGGTTTCTACGATTAAAACGGGGGTATTTCTGGTAATCCATCCTGCTTTCAGTTTGGAATATAGTTGAAAAGCCGTACCTTGCGGTTCAATGCGGCTCAAGATAATCATCAAAGGTCTTTCTTTGCGGGCGGCAAGCATTGCTTTTTCTGTGTCAGGAATATATAGAACCTCAAGAGAATCACCGACCGCCTCTTTTACGATATTGGTGATGCCGGTGTCTCCGCTTATGACTAAGATTTTCTCTTTCTTTACCATATCTGTCATAAAACTGTTCTTTTCCTTTTCTAAAGTGGATTTAAGTAGCAGTAATAACAGTATAGCAAATTCGAGTTGCTCTAAGAAGAAACACAGGTTAAGAATATGATGATAAAACAGCAATGATTGTGATAGTTCTGCCAGATAATAGTATAATAGGCAATATAATGAGGAAAGAGTTTCAGAAATTACCCGGTGTTGACAAGCTCCTCTCTCACGCTCAAATTGTGTCGCTTGAGGCCGAATACCCGCGGGCGTATATCGTTAACCTTGTTCGAAAACAACTGGATGAAGCAAGGCGTACGATTGGCGCGGGCAATAAATGTCCAACGATTGATGAGATTGTCCTATCATTGCGACGGTATCTTGAAGTTTTGGCTACGCCAAGTCTTCGTACCGTCATCAATGCCACCGGGGTGATATTGCATACCAATCTCGGCAGGGCGCCGCTGAGTAAAAAAACGATCGCCGCTATGATTGCTGTTTCCAACGGATATAGCAACCTCGAATTTGACATTGTAAAAGGGTTTCGAGGGTCGCGCCAGACCCATATTGAACGTCTCTTGTGCGAGGTAACCAGCGCCGAGGCAGCATTAGTGGTAAATAATAACGCGTCGGCGGTGCTTCTCGGTTTGAGTGCCTTAGCTAAGAGAAAAGAAATTATTGTTTCCCGAGGTCAGGCGGTGGAGATTGGCGATAGTTTCCGCATCCCTGATGTAATGCGTCAGAGCGGGGCGAAGCTGGTAGAAGTAGGTACAACTAATTGTACTTATGTCAGGGATTATGAGAATGCCATTACAAATTCTACCGCGGCACTACTACGGGTACATTCCAGTAACTTTAAGGTTGTCGGTTTTACCAATGAAATTACCATCGAGGAAATGGTGGCGGTTGGCAACAAATATAATTTACCGGTTTTTGATGATCTTGGCAGTGGTTGTTTGTTGGATACAACTATTTTTGGGCTTGCCGCGGAGCCTTTGGTACAAAGAAGTATTGCCGCCGGAGTTGCCTTAGTCTTCTTTTCCGGTGATAAACTGATTGGGGGCCCTCAGGCTGGGATTATCGTTGGTAAAAAAGAATATATCGATAAATTGAAACGTCATCCTTTAGCCCGCGCCGTAAGAATTGACAAGATAAGACTGGCAGGGTTAATCGCAACATTGATTCATTATCTGAAGGGTGAAGCCCCTACTACCATACCTATCTGGCAGATGATTTCTGCAAATCTGAATGAAATTGGCATTAGAGCGCAGTTGTGGTCTGATGCCACTCACGGGTTAGGACGTGTTATCAATGGTGAAAGTATGGTTGGCGGGGGCAGTCTTCCGGGCGGCACTCTACCCACGAAATTGATGGCCATCAGTACGGATACCCGGAAAAACGCCGCTCTTGTTTTGAAGTTAAGTCAACATTTGAGAAACTATACGACTCCTATTGTCGGTAGAATCAGCGATAATGTTTTTCTGCTTGACCCGCGCTCAGTTCTGCCTGAAGAAGATGAAATAGTTGTTAAAGCGTTGACCGAGATTACCAGTAGTTTCAAATAGTTGTCTCAAGTCAGAGGAGATGCAATTGTTTGTTCTGGGAACTGCAGGACATGTCGACCACGGTAAGTCAGCATTAGTACAGGCGTTGACGGGCATTGACCCTGACCGGCTCTCGCAAGAAAAAGAACGGGGGATGACGATTGACTTGGGATTTGCCTGGCTAAAATTGCCAAGTGGTCAGGAAATCGGCATTGTAGATGTGCCCGGCCACGAGCGTTTCGTCAGGAATATGTTGGCCGGGGCCGGCGGTATCGATATAGCTATGCTGGTTATTGCCGCTAATGAAGGCGTGATGCCCCAGACTAGGGAGCACCTGGCGATTCTGGACCTGCTAGGAATTTCTAATGGTGTTGTTGCACTGACCAAGAAAGACCTGGTGGATAAAGAGTGGTTGGATTTAATACGGCTGGATATCGAAGAACTGCTCAAACCAACAATGCTTGCCGGAGCGCCGATTGTAGCTGTTTCAGCGGTCACTCGGGAAGGATTGCCCGAACTACTTGACATAATAGATAAATTATTAGCGACTGCCCAACCTAAAAAAGATAAAAGTAAACCGCGGCTGCCCATCGACCGTATTTTTACCATCTCCGGTTCCGGTACCGTCGTAACAGGAACACTGATTGATGGTTCACTGAACACGGGGCAGGAAGTGGAGATTGTTCCGGGCGGGCTAAAGTCTCGTTTACGTGGTTTACAGACGCACAAAACAGGAGTCAGTACCGCCTCACCAGGAAGTCGGGTGGCGGCCAACCTCACCGGTATTACCACAACTCAGTTACAGCGCGGGGACATCTTAACTAAGCCCGGCTGGTTCACGTCGACCAAACTAGTCAGCGCCAGACTTCAAATCCTTAAAGATGGCAAACACCCGCTGAAACACAATGCGGAACGTAGTTTCTATGTCCTGGCGGCAGAAGCGACCGCGAAAATCAGGTTATTAGAATCAGAGGCAATTAAACCGGGCGAGAGCGGTTGGGTACAATTGATGCTGGATAGGTCGCTGGCGATTGTCGACGGCGACCATTTTATTATACGTTCTACCACAGAAACTTTAGGCGGTGGAGTCATCGTTGATGCACACGCCCGCCGAATGTCCCGTTTCAAACCCGAAGTGATTGAGACTTTGAATGTCAGAGAAAAAGGTTCTCCCGAAGAGTTAATCGTTGCACGCTTAGCGGCCAAAAAATGGTTGGAAATAGGGGACTTACTGACACAAATTGCTTTACCCTCGGAAGATGTAAAACCGATTATGGAAGGTTTAGTAGCACGAGGTGAGATTATGGAACTTGGTCAGGGTGAACATAGTCTTTTAATATCGCTGGATGCATGGAATAATCTCTCACACGACGCAAAGAAGACTTTACAGGAATACCATAGCAAGTTCCCTGCTCGCATCGGAATGCTAAAAGTGGAGTTTATAAACAGTTTGAAGCTGAGTAAATATACACCGTTAATTTTGGATAGGCTGTTTGCTGATAAATTGCTAATAGACGAAGGTATGGTTTTGCGTTTGCCTGAATTTCAGGTTAAACTCTCTGCTGTACAGCAGGCAAAGATTAATACCTTTTTAAAAGCGTTGACAGAACATCCTTATGCACCACCTACGGAACTTATCCCCGAAACCGACCTCTTGAACCTGCTTATTGCGCGAAAACAAGCGGTCAAATTAAGCGAAGGGGTCGTAGTTTCGACGAAGGCCTATAGTGAAATGGTTGGTAAAATCCTGACTCACCTTACAGCATATGGCAAAATTACACTGGCAGAAGTCCGAGATATGTTCCAGACAAGCCGCAAGTATGCTCAAGCTCTAATGGAGCATCTGGACGGGGAAAAGGTGACGCGACGGGTAGGGGACGAACGGGTCAAATACTAAGCGTCTGAAAGGCAAATAATCAAGAATCAAATACCATGCACTAGCTGGCGCAGAGTACCTTTGGTAATCAAGAAAATAATAAAATTTTAATACTCAAGCTTTAGCGTTAGTTCGAAATTGAAATTTGTGACGATTTTTAACGGTATTCCGTATGAACGGAGTGAATCGTGATTTAAAAATTACGATTTAAGGTTATCAGGTTTTTGGACCTGGAGCCAACGCGCTTCCTGTTCCTTGCGTTTCTGTTCGCGTTCTTCCAGTTGTGTTATTTGTTTAAGTAAACCTTCATGTTCGCTTCGTAATTTTGCCACCTCGGCTTCCAGTTCCGGAAAGCGTTTCAGGGCGTCGAAGGCTTTGATAAAAAGTTCAATCATCCGGTCCAACGAAACCTCTTGCAGTTTTAATACAGGAACTGCCGGTTTGGAAGAAGCAGGCGGAGTGGCCGTTGATGGAACTGGGGTTGATGTGGTTATTAGTAGGGGAGCGGCCGAACCTGGTAAAAGGCCCGTACGGATAAACTCTTTGCGGTAGAGGTCAATCGCTTGCCGGCTGACGCCAAATTGCACGGCAATACTCTGCGAGGTCTTGCCTTCCTTTAAAAGTTGCAATACGGTATTTCTTTCAACAATAGATTTCCTAGCCATACTTCTATTCCTTGTCAGTTGTATTCATACTAGCATGCTATCAGGGTAGTGTCAAGTAATAAATACGTTTCTTGCATCATGGTAATTCCTGAGTATGAGGCTTCATATCTTTTAATTTTTTCTCGCCTTGGCGCCTTGCTAAAAGTGCGGTGTAACGGAAAACGTTTTTTGCCTTTCCCTGGATGGTTAATACCTGTTTCATTTATTGCCTCCTGCAAGTTTTATTACTAGCATATGGAAGTATAGCAAGTATAAAAGTAATATGCAAGTCAGGCTAGTGCAAGTTACAGCCAAATACGCAACTTATATATTTGATGAGCAAGTAATAGTAGACAAGTAATACTCACGCCAGCTCACACAAGGTTACTGGTTCTTGCAAACGCTAAAGAAAGAAAGGGATATTAAACATCTTGGATCGAAGAGTAAAATATTGAAGTTATTTGGCGGGAGCGTATGGGGGTCGAACCCACCTGAGACATATTCATGCCCCTCAACGGATTTGAAGTCCGCGGAGCCCACCGGGACTCGGCCGCTCCCAAGTCACTGACAGTATAGAACAGATTCAGCAGGAAGTGCAACTTAACATAGTGAAATACGAAGCAACAAAAACTGAGCAATATCGGAATCCTAAATTATAATAAATAGTCCTCGCGGGATAAATACCCGTGAGGACTATTTCACCACCCCACCCCAATATTTGAAAAATGTAATCTAAACCGATACTACTTCTTTGACTTCCGGTAATTTCGACTTCAATATTTTTTCAATCCCGGCCTTTAATGTGACGGTAGCCATCGGGCACCCACCACAAGCCCCGGTTAATCTGACGCTTACCACCCCATCTTTGACTCCAATCAATTCCACATCGCCACCATCAGCCTGCAAAGACGGTCGGATTTGTTCCAGTACTTTCTCAATATTCTCGTTCATATTTTTTCCTCCTTATCGAAGTTACTTTTATATTATATTTTCGTAAGAGGGGTGTATGCGACTTTTGTCGCACCAGCACGAAGAATTAACACTTATGTCCTCGCAAAGTATAGTTTACATAATGCTTATATCAACATTAAGTCCATAGGCATTCGCTGGTATGAACGTTGGGGTATTTATTGTTTTATCGGAGTATGATATTAATCACGGTAATATACTATGGTTATGTGTAAGCTATCAATATAGGTCGAAAGTTAGAAGGGGAGTCGTAGAAATGTTTAGTAAGTGCCCCGGACAGGATGCAAGTAAACTACGGGTGGAATTATATAAATGCTGGGACTGTGGGGCGGAAGTGGAAATATTCTCGGATGAAACGAGAATCAAGTGCCAGAAATGCGGCATGATGGTGTTTCGAGAGAAAATGCCTTCCTGCATCGAGTGGTGTTCTTCTACACGGCAGTGCTTGGGGGAAGAACGATGGCAACAGTTAATGGGTAAAGATGAAAAGGAACCGACTCAAGAACGGCCGGAGGAAGCTGATGGTGATAAAGACAGTTAGAAAAGTTGTAGGTATAAATGAAGATAAATGTAACGGATGCGGAGTCTGCGTGCCTTCTTGTGCGGAAGGTGCGCTGAAAATAGTTGGTGGGAAAGCCCGGTTGGTCAGCGATAAATATTGCGATGGATTGGGGGCTTGTTTAGAGGAATGTCCTCAGGGCGCTATCACAATCGAAGAGAGACCGGCTGAAGAATTCAATGAGGTGGAAGCTAAATATTATCATCAGGAACATGCTAAACAAGAGATTGAACAACCGATTTGTGGCTGCACTTCGGCAGTAGTGAAGGAACTATGGCACGATCTGGCAGATGAAAAGTTGGCCTGCGGATGTTCTTCTGCAACTGTTCAGGAAATAGCACACGGTAAAGGTGAAATTGGACATCACACGCATCAAACCTCACAACTTTGTCACTGGCCAGTGCAATTGGCGCTAGTGCCGGCAACTGCACCTTTTCTGAAGGGTGCTGATTTGGTGCTGGCGGCTGACTGCACGGCATTTGCTTATAGCGATTTTCATCAGGATTTCCTGAAATATCATGCCCTGATAATCGCCTGTCCAAAACTGGATAGTTTTGACGCTCATTTGAATATATTGACTCAATTGATAACCCATTCCGAGCTGAAAAGTCTGGACGTGGTGCACATGGAAGTACCGTGTTGTTCCGGATTGGTTTCGATGGCAAAACAAGCAATCGCCGCCAGCGGTAAAAATATTCCACTTAACGAGATTACGATTATGATCGATGGTAATTTGAAGATCTGAACTAAAATCATTAAAAAAAAGAGCCAATCATTCTTTAAAGGATTGGCTCTTCTCATGCAATCACTTATTCAATATGATTATTTAGCAGGTAGCCGTTTGTCCAGCGGGAAGGTTTTCTTGTCTCTAGAAGGTAAAATGACTGTACCGCTACCGGGCATTACTTCCTCGTTACGTTGATTAATCGCCATTGTTTCGATATCCACGCAGGGTTCACCATTTTCATCAATGTATTTCTTGATGACCTTACCTTTGAGCCAGACTACATCGGAGTGATAGACGAATTTGCGGTACTGGGCAGAGCTTTTCGCTAGAAATCCATCATCTCCCATCCAGTCGGTGAACAGTTCGATTTGCCAGGACTGCCTCTGGAATCCAACATCATACGGATTGGGTAGTCCGCCTTGAGCTCGGGCAGCTGCCTTGTTATAGTGTACAGCATAGATTGGTTCCAGGGCGTGGGTCTCCGGGTCTCTAAAAGACCAGGCCGGATGATTATGATATTTACGAAGTTGCACACCATGAGCAGCTAAACTGGGGATTGGAGCGCCGCCACCGACGAGGAAAGCGATTTCATCGGTCAATCCCAACGGTCCCTTTACGACGGGTTTCAGTTCATCACCGACCTGAACATCTTCCCAATAGCGAATTTTTGAACCTCTAAATTCCTCGCAAAGTACCTGTTCTTCAATGTCTTTCACCTGTTCTTCAGTCCAGGGATGAGGCAGCTGAAGGTTGGAATACTTACCTTTTTCTCTGGCTTTGGCCCGTTCCATTCGGATGGAAGACCATTTGACCCTAGCAATTAATTCGTGATTCTGGTTATAATAAGTATTGCCTTTCCAGTCGATGACGATTCTTTCTGCGAATGAGCTGGGTTTCGGTCCTTCAAATCCCAGGTAGTGACATTCCGGCAGGACTCTGTCTCCCAATAATACCGGTCTGAAAAATTCAATTTGCGTTTCATTGTGGAAACCGCCTAAACCGGCCCAACCGAGTTGTAACCCGGAGAAACAGGCAAAAATCCATGAGGGCGGCGCAACCTGCATGCCATAGCGAGTGTTTTTGGCGTATTCTGCATTTGTCCAGAGGGGATTGGCATCGCCAATGCCATCGGCGAATTTCCTTATTGCAGTCCAAGTGGCTTGTTCGTTGTTAATTTCGTCATCAATCCGTAATTTACTGCCGATTTTGGCGCGCATTTTAGCTATCATATCATCTGTGATAACAGCTTCTGACATTTTAACTTTATTTATGGGTTCACTTGTCATATTAATTTACCTCTTGAACATTATTATTTGTTTGACAAAGTAAAACTCTTATTTAGATAAATATTAGAGACCTTCGAAGGGGGGACGATTTGTTTTTCCTGAATATCAAGCAAGTTTATCACGTTATCACGTATCAGTTCTAAATATGATTCCAGTTGTTTAGTTGTTTCCGGCGTCAAACCGGACATCGATTTACAGAGGAATTCTCTTTCTGAGGATAACTTGAGCGTTTTCTTCCCCTTTTCGGTTAACTTAACTTTAACACGTCCGTTACCGATAACTTTTTTTGTCTTCGTTATCAGACCCTGTTTTTCCATTCTAATCAAAATATCCGAAATTGCGCTTTTGTTTTCATAGGCATATCTGGCTAATTCCGTCGGCGAAGTTTCACCACCAAGCGCATGAAGAATGAATAATATATAGGACTGAACAGGTTGAATGTTATATTTTGCCAATTCCAAACGTCGCAGCTTGGCCATCATATGATAGACCCTGCTTAAAAGGATCCATGTATCGAATTCCTTTTCTCCTGTTTGGCTAATATCCATTTATTCTCTCACTCAACATTGTTAAGTATGTGTGTTTCGTAACGTCTCTTGGATTTCATCTTTATTAGTATAATTTTTGAGGCAATATATCTTGACTTGAAAACAACATATTATATTATTTACATTGTAGTACGTATACGTACTTGATAGCATTATATAGTTATTTTAATGTTATTGCAATCCTATTTTCCTTTGTGAATTTAATAAAAAATAGCTATTAAGGAAATATTTATAACCGAACGGCTTTTAACCAAATAGTTGTATTAGATTGTACCGAGGGAATTGCCGGTGGGTAGTGCCCCAAGTTGTTAGCTGATTTTGGCGCTATCGTCATTAAAACCGAGAAGTCCCGATCGTTAATGTCGGCAATATTATTTTGGACTTCACTCTAAACCAACGGGTACAGAATAGAATGAGGAACGACCAACCTTATTTGACCCCGCATAATTGTTACCGATGCAAAGGTGATGATAATTGAGTCAATATTGCATTCGAGGTTGGCGAAGAAAAGGCAAGTTATTGCTGGGTAATTATAAACCTTATTGATGTGAGCAGGAGAAATTCGGGAATTCATTGAACCGTTGGAAGAACCGCCCGGAGCTGGATACATTGGTAGAGGACTGGGTAGTTAAGCAAGATAAATTTGTGGTTACCAACCCAGTGTGATAGTTACCAGGATCATTGTTTGTAATGTTATTTACAAACTAGGTTATTTTATTCAGATGTTAGAATATTGGTTGCAAGCTGATATAATCAATGATAGGTGAAGAAGGAAATGTTACAAGATTTAAAAATACTTAATGTTGCGTTCAATCCCCAGTCCGTTGCTGTCATCGGTGCCTCCAGCGACGATAATGCGGAGAAAAAAGGCTGGGTGGGTAAGTTGATTGAGTTCGGCTATAAAGGGAAAATCTATCCGATTAATCTTAAAGCAGCGACAATTCTGGGTTTAAAAGCATATTCTTCGGTCAAAGATGTCCCCGATCCGATTGATTACGCCATTATTTCAATCAAATCATCTCTGGTGCCCATGGTATTGCGAGACTGCATTGTTAAAGGTGTCAAGGTAGCCCACATTTTTACAGCCGGGTTCGCAGAAACGGGGATGGAAGAAGGTAGAAATCTCCAGCAGGAAGTTGTCAACATTATCAAAGAAGGGAAAATCCGTATCATCGGGCCGAATTGCATGGGTATTTACAACCCGCAGACCGGGCTGACTTTTAACGTGCGTTTTTCCCGAGAGGCAGGTAATGTCGGGGTTGTCTCTCAGACAGGAGCTGGGTTGATGGAGTTAGTACCCCATGTCAATGCACGCGGTGTCAAGTTCAGCAAAGTAGTAAGCTATGGCAATGCGCTTGACCTGAGCGCGTCGGAATTTGTAGAGTACCTTGCCGGTGATAATGATACGAAGTATATATTTTGCTATATTGAGGGTGTCAATGATGGACACC
>Ga0182027_10010696_pt1 | contig 13019 bp, 11 predicted proteins | sample 712E1DmetaG_FD_121300 | JGI IMG/M metagenome (GOLD analysis project Ga0182027, IMG submission 121300) | Permafrost microbial communities from Stordalen Mire, Sweden - 712E1D metaG (Illumina Assembly) | ecosystem: Environmental > Terrestrial > Soil > Wetlands > Permafrost | place: Sweden...
GGGCAGGTACTGCTGATCTATGTCGTCGCCCTCGAAGTCGTGGGGGTATCGATAATCGCGGCGACCGAAGCCGCTCGATCTCAGGTGGGCGGGGACAGGCAGCGAGCCCTTGCCGAGTACGTCTGCCATGGCGGCGAAGTAGCCCCGGCCTACGGCGTTGCTCTTCGTCGTGACCGCGAGCAGGACCGTGGCCTGGGCCAGGGCGTATTGGGCCTCGGGCAAGCCGACCCACTCGAGAGCCTGAGCGGCGGCTACGGCCGTTGCCAGCGCGCGAGGATCCGCCAGACCTACGTCCTCAGAAGCCAGAATGATCAGCCTTCGGGCGATGAACCTGGGGTCCTCGCCGGCCGCGATCATCGACGCCAGCCAGTACAGGGCGGCGTCCGGATCATTGCCGCGAATGCTCTTGATGAAGGCGCTGACCGTGTCGTAGTGGCCGTCGCCGGCGCGGTCGTAGGCCAGGGCCCGCTGCTGGGCCGCGGCTTCGACGTCTTCGACGCGCGGTGCGACGTGCCCTTCGGTGTCGCGGATCTTGTCCGAATCGGCAATCGAGACGGCGCCCTCGAGAACGTTGAGTGCTTGTCGGGCGTCCCCGGCGGATAGCTCGACGAGGAGGTTGAACGCCTCGTCGGCAAGGGCAACTCCGCCGGCCGGCCCCAGGTCGCCGGCCAGACCGCGATCCGGATCGGTGAGGGCGCGCCGGACGACCGTCGCAACCTGCTCATCTGTGAGTGGCTCAAGGCGATACACCCGAAGCCGTGACAGAAGGGCCGAGTTGACCTCGAAGTAGGGGTTCTCAGTAGTCGCTCCGACGAGGGTGACCGTCCCATCCTCGACGTGCGGGAGCAGGGCGTCCTGCTGGGCCTTGTTGAAACGATGGATCTCGTCGATGAACAGGATCGTCTGCTGGCCGTTGAGGGCCAGCCGCTCGCGGGCCTGGACGATCAGAGCGCGAACCTCCGCGACGCCGCTCATGACCGCGGAGATGGTGACCATCCGTGCGTGTGCAGCGTCGGCCAGGACCCGGGCCAGGCTCGTCTTGCCGTTGCCAGGCGGTCCCCAGAGGAGGAGTGAGCCGAGATGGCCGCCCTCAAGCGCCCGGCGGAGCGTCCCACGTTCGCCGATCAGCCGTTCGTGACCGACAACTTCGTCGATCGTTCGGGGACGCATACGGGCTGCCAGGGGCTGCCGACCACGCGGGGGCACGAACGCGGACTGCTGAACGCCGGAGTCGCCGGCTGGCGTGGAATTGACTCGGCGCGGTGCCATGAACTCGATGCTACAGGCTGGCCGGTTTCCCGACAGCTGCAATTACGCGAATAACATCACACCCCTGGCGGAAAGGGGGTCGCGCGCCGCGGACGTTCTTCATGTCCGGCTATCCTCGGGATCGCGAAGACGAGCTGACGAGTGCGGCCGCCAAAGGTGCGGTCCCGGCCAAGCCGTTCACGCCAAAGGAACTGCGCGACGCCGTGAGACGGGTTCTGGACAGACCAAATCGAGACGGTTGAGGTTTCTTTCGCCGTTGGGGGCGGCGCAGCGCTAGCTGATCGTGACGACGTGGGCCACGTCGATCAGGACATAGAGGACGGCGAGAACTGCGGCAACCGTCCCGCCGACGACCAGGATCCGGCGCACGTCCCGAACCACGTAGGCGTATTCCTCAGCCGCCCGAGCAGCCAGCAAGCCCTGGCCGCCGGCTCGGCCAGGCCGCGCGGTTTCGCTGGCTCGAGTGCGTTCTCGCGTCCGAGCTCGGCCGGCTTCGGAGGCGCGTTCCTGAGCGACGATCTGGGACTCGATCTCGGCCGCTCGAGCTTCCTCGGCCGCCGAGAGACTGCCCCCGGCGCGAGGCGTGGGCTGTGACTGGGGTCTGGCGGAACCGTGCCTATCGGGACGCCGTTGGCCGGGACGGTTCGATCCGCGGTTTCGCTTGGCCATCTTGTGTGAGGGGCCTCCGTTGACTCCAGCGTGGGCGACGCGGGGCGAGCCCCGCAGATTGGTCACTGTCTCGTTTCGCTCGCGCGGAGGATAACATCCCGGTTCGCCTCGTCGGAGTCCCTTTCTCGGCGGGGCCGCCTTCTCGTGGGAGTCGCGTCGGCGCTGTTGGCGCCGCATCCAGAGCACCCGTGCGCCCGCGGCTGGTAGACTCGGAGGCGATCGAGCGGAGGTACCTGTGGTCGACTTCTTTTCCAACAACGCGGCCGCCATTGCGTTGGTCCTGGCTGGCTTGTGCCTGCTGGCGATCGTCATGCTGCAGTCGCTGCAATTGAGCGGACTCAAGCGGCGTATCAATCAACTCACCGGCGGCGCCGACGGAGGCGATCTGGAGGCGGTTCTGGGCCAGCACCTGGAGAAGGTCCATCAGGTCGGGCGCGACCTGGACGAGCTAACGGGTCGGACGACGATCCTCGAGAGTTCGGCTCGCCACCACTTCTCGCGGCAGGGGCTGATCAGATTCAATCCGTTCCCCGACACGGGTGGAAACCAGAGCTTCGTTCTGGCCTTGCTGGACGAGTCCGATGACGGGTTCGTAATCAGCAGCCTTCACTCGCGAACCGGCACTCGCATCTACGCCAAAGCCGTGGTCGGTGGCAAGGCAGATACCACGCTGTCCACCGAGGAGCAGGAGGCGATTGACGAAGCTCGGTCCAGGCGGCCGATGCGGCCGGCTACGCCGGCGCGATCTGCAGCCGCGGGCAGGGCGGCGCCGGCGCCGAGCGCGGTTCCCGCCGCGCCGAAAGACGCTCCTGCGGCGGTTGCGCCGGCTGCCAGGACCCGTGACGTTTCGGCTCCGGCAGCCGCCGTTAATGGGGGTTCGGCCCAGGCCCCGAAGGCCGCACCGCCAGTTCCCGCTGGTCTCGTCCACGAGACTGCCAAGCGCCCGACCAGCGACCGTGCGAAGGGCCAGGAGAAGCCGAAAGACTTGCCGGCCGCAGAGCCTGTCGAGGTCGATGCCGAACGTGTCGGCCGCAAGCCTGGGAGCCGTTAGGCCTCGAACAGGGGATGCAGCAGACGGATCTGCCCACCCCGTGCCGTGACACGTGAGATGTCACTGCCGCCGACGAGTCTCGCCAGATGACGCGTCAGGGCCGCAGGGCATCGACACATGAACCGCTGCCGCTGGAGCAGATACCTGTCTGGAGGGCGCAGCCGAACGAGGACCCGCAGCCAGCCGGGGCGGGTGATGGCGTCGACTCACTCATAGAAGGGCTGAATCCAGAGCAACGGCGCGCCGTGTGCCACGGCGACGGTCCGTTGCTCGTCGTGGCCGGCGCAGGCACGGGCAAGACGCAGGTAATCACTCGCCGAATTGCGTGGTTGATCGCAACCCGCAGGGCCCGCCCGTCGGAGATCCTGGCCCTCACCTTCACGGACAAAGCCGCGGACGAGATGCAAGTCCGAGTCGACCAGCTGGTCCCGTACGGCTACACGGACGCGGCCATCTCCACGTTCCACGCCTTTGGTGACCGTCTTGTCCGTGAGTTCGCGCTCGAGCTGGGCCTCCCCACCGACTTGCGTGTGCTGTCGCGGCCGGAGGTCGTGATCTTCCTTCGAGAGCGGCTATTCGAGTTCGAACTGGAGGAGTATCGGCCGCTGGGCGATCCGACGCGTTTCCTCGGGGCGCTTGCGACGCTCTTCAGCCGATGCAAGGACGAGGACGTGAGCCCGGGTGCCTACGTCGACTTTGCGGCCGAGTTGCGGGCGCAGTGTGCCGAACGCCCGACTGGTGCCGGAACTGGCGTTGGGTTCGATGCCGACGACACTGCCGCACTCGCGGAGGATGCTCGCCGCCAGACTGAGCTCGCTCGAGCATACGAGCAGTATCAGAAGCTGCTGCGTGAGGCCGGCCTGATCGACTTCGGCGACCAGGTCAGTCTGGCCTTACGGCTGCTGCGCGAGTCGCCGGCCGCTCGGTTGGAGCTTCAGCGCCGCTACCGCTACATCCTTGTGGACGAGTTCCAGGACACGAACCGGGCTCAGGCGGAGCTGGTGGAACTCCTTGCCGCTCCGCACGGGAACGTAACCGTCGTTGGCGACGACGATCAATCCATCTACAAGTTCCGCGGCGCGGCCATCAGCAACATCCTGGAGTTCAAGCGGCGGCATCGTCGCGTCCGCCAGATCGTGCTGCGCCGCAACTACCGCTCGGGGGCGCCGCTCCTCGATGCGAGCTACCGCCTCATCCGATTCAACGACCCGGACCGCCTCGCGGTTCGCAACGGGATCGACAAGCGGCTCGTCCCCGAACGCCGGAGCGCCCAGAGGCCGGTTCGGCATCTTGTGTTCGCCACGGGTTCCGAAGAGGCGGACGGCGTGGCGCGCGAAATAGCCGCGCGGGTTGCAGCCGGGGCGGCGCCGCGGGACTTCGCCGTCCTGGTTCGGGCGAACGCGGATGCGGATCCGATTCTGCGGAGCCTTAACCTCGCCGGAGTGCCGTGGCGCTTCTCCGGCACCTCGGGTTTGTACGCACGGCCGGAGATCCGGCTCCTGCTGGCCTTCCTGCGGGCGGTCGCGGACCTTTCCGGCAGCGTCGATGTCTACGCGCTGGCAGCATCCGACGTGTACGGCCTGGGCGGGCCCGATCTCACGGCCCTGGTCAACAGCGCGCGTCGTCGAAACCGCTCGCTGTGGGAGGTCTTCGACGAGCTGACGCGACAGCCCGGTCTGCTGCGGCTGACCCCCGACACTCGCGCCAAGTTGGAGCGGCTCGTCGCCGACCTGCGGCGCTATACCGAGCTCGCGCACGAGCGCCCGGCCGGAGAAGTCCTGTACCGATTCCTGCGGGACAGCGGCTTGCTCTCGAGGCTGGCATCCACGGATTCGGTGGCGGCCGAAGAGGCCCTCCAGAACGTCGCCCGCTTCTTCGAAATCATTCGAGCCCAGTCCGATCTGCTGCCGGACGATCGCGTGGTTTTCGTGGCGCGGCATCTTCAGACGCTGATCGATGCGGGCGACGATCCGGCGACGGCCGAGGTCGATCCGGAGGCCGAGGCCGTCGCGGTGTTGACGGTTCACAAGGCAAAGGGCCTGGAGTTCCCGGTGGTCTTCATGACGGGCCTGGTCGATGGCCGCTTCCCGGCCCGGACCCGGCGCGAGCCGCTCCGTCTCCCTACTGAGCTAGTAAAGGAAGTCCTGCCAGAGGGTGACGCTCACCTCCAGGAAGAACGTCGGCTGTTCTATGTCGGTATGACCCGGGCTCGTGATGAGTTGGTGCTCTCTCACGCCGCCGACTACGGTGGGCGGCGGACCCGCCGTGTGTCGCAGTTCGTGCTGGAAGCGCTCGACCTGCCCGCAACGGCGGCCACCGGTGCCGCTGCCGACGCTGCGGCCCACTCTCCTCTCGAACGGCTGGCTGCGTTTGAGCCGGTGGCCGAACCGGTCGAACCCGGGCGCCAGCCAGGCGAGGGGCCGCTTTCGCTCAGTTTCTACCAGGTGGACGATTACCTGACTTGCCCGCTCAAGTACAAGTACGTGCACGTTCTCCGCGTGCCGATTGCGCCGCACCACTCCATCGTGTACGGCTCCGCTCTGCACCAGGCCGTCCAGGAGTTCCACCGCCGCGCGGCGCGCGGGGCCGTCATGACAGAGGACGAGCTGCTGGCGGCGTTCGATCGGGCCTGGTCGAATGAGGGATTTCTTACGCGCGAGCATGAGGAGGCGCGCCTGGCAGCGGGGCGGGCCGCGCTGCTCCGATTCAGGGAGGGACAGCTGCAGCCCGGGGCGCCCGTGCCGGCCTATGTCGAACACGAGTTCAGCTTCACCCTGGACGGCGATCGCATTCGTGGCCGCATAGACCGCGTCGACATCGAGCGTTTGCCGGCCGCCCCGGCCCCCGACGATGGAGCGGGGGAGGGACCAGGGTCCGACACCGTCACGCCGGCGCTGCCGGGTCTGTATCCGGAGCGCGTAACTATCACTGACTACAAGTCGAGCGACGTTCGCGACCCGGCTCGAGCTCGCGAGCGTGCCCGCGAGTCGCTCCAATTGCAGATCTATGCGATGGCCTGGGAGGCTGAGACTGGCCGCTTGCCGGCGGCTCTGCAGCTGTGGTTCCTGGAGTCGGGCCTGGTGGGACGAGTCGACGTGGACGAGAAGCGGCTCCAGAAGGCTCGTGAGTCAGTTCGTCGGGCGGCCCGCGGCATCCGCGCCCGCCGATTCGAAGCCACTCCGGATTACATCGCGTGCGGCTACTGCGCCTTCCGCGACATCTGCCCTGCGAGCGTGGCTAAGTGATGGATGGCGTCGAGGCGATAACCTTCGACTTCGGTGACACTCTGGTGCGGTTCCCGGCAGGATCGATGGCCAGGGTGCTGCACCTGACCGCCAAGCTGGCGGCCAAGCTGGTCGGCTGTTCGGTCGATGACTTCGTCGACGTTTGGGGCGACGAGCGTCGCCGTCAGTTCGACGAGGAAGTTCCGGAGGGCCGGGAGGCCGACATGGACGTTCGCCTCCTCCGCGTGCTGGCCAGAATGCGGGGCCGGCCGGTGCCGTCCAACGGAGCCAGTTGGGACGACGCCGCTCTGAAGGCATACTCGGAGCCGCGCGAAATCGAGGCCATCCTGGAGGCCTATGCCGACAACTTTGCGGGCAACACCCCGATCCCGCCGGAGATCGGTCCGATGCTCGGGCGACTGGCCCGCTCCCACCGCCTGGCCATCGTGTCCAACTGGCCTCTCGCTCTCGCCGTCGATCGTTTCGTCGAGGCCGCCGGCTGGCTTCCACATCTGTCGGCGGTCGTGGTGTCGCACCGGGTCGGCGTCATCAAGCCCCGACCGGAGATCTTCGACATCGCGGCGAGGATATTGGGCGTAGCCTGCGGGCCTCAGATACTCCACGTCGGTGACGACATCGGCGCAGACGTCATGGGGGCCCACGCAGTCGGCTGGAGAGCGGCCTGGGTCAGGCGGAAGCCCGAGGACTCGTATCTGCCGGTGGCTCCGCCGGCTCCAGACGCACGGCCGGATCTGACGATCGACTCGGTCCTTGACCTCGAGTCCGCGCTCGGCCTGTCTGCCGCCCGGTCCGGTCGGTAGACTGGCCTGAGTGATGGACGCCAGAGATCGGCTGGGCAACTGCTTCTTCGTAGGCGCGGCGCTGATCGCCTGGCTTGCCGTGGCGCAGACCGTGACGACGACGTACCCGCGTGAGAATGCGATGGCCGGTCTGGTTGGTGCCGGGCTGATAGGAGTGGCCTGCGGGCTGACGGCGGTGCCTCTCTGCTGGCTGGTGCCGTTCGCGCGTCATCGCCGTATCGCGCTCCTTGGCGATTGGGGCCGGGCGATTCGCAGAGGCACGTGGGTCGCCGCGGTCATCGCGCTTTTCGTCGCGCTGCGAATCCAGGCCGTGTTGAGCCTGCCGATCGCCGTCTTCGTCGTGGTCCTGGTCTTGCTGGCCGAGATCACACTCTCCATGGAGCGATAGGCGGCTGTTCGGGAACGGTCGAGCGGCTGGACGGGTTCGCCTCGCACATGGCGATGAGCCAGTCAGAGATCCAATACCGCGGTCAGCCTCGCCTGGGTGAGTTGCGCGACGCACCACCGAAAGTGGCCGTCGCTGCCGTCCGGCGTGAACGCGTTGCTGGTCGCCACGGCGTATGCGGCACCGTAGACCAACATCGCCTCGACGGCGTATCCGAGTTCGGCGGCGAAGCGATCGGTGACCGCAGCAGCGATCGCCGCGGCGTGCGGACCGTACATGTTCATGATCACAGCGGCGATGCTCGCGTCCAGCCGGGGATCGCCTGCCGTGGACAGGAATCCGAAGTCGAGTACCGACACTGGCCGGAGTTTCTCGTCCACCAGGATGTTCTCGCCGAAGAGGTCTCCATGGATGACCGCAGTCGGCACGTTATCGAGTCCGTCCAGCTTCTCCAGGATCCCCATGTAGCGGCGGTCGAAGTCCGGTATGTGGCTACGCAGCACGCCGCCGAAACGTGCCACGCGGCGCTCCAATAGCGCGACTAGGGCAGTGCGGAAGTCGTGCGTGCCCGCCCAGAACGGGCGCTCCTCATCCAGCACTGGCATCTCTCGCATCGTGTCGGTGCCAGGCACGGTGGCCAGCGCCCGGAGCACTTCAACGACGCAATTCACGGTGGCAGGATCCAGCTGGGCGTCCTCAAACGCCAGCCGCTTCTGCAGCGGCTCGCCGTGCAACTCCTGCTCGAACGTCACGGCAACGCCGTCGACTTCCTCGACCCCCAGAATCACCGGAGTGGCGGACGGCAATCCGGCACGGGCGACATCCGCGTAGAACCCCTGCATCCGGACGAGCTCTGCTTCGCGACGGCCGCCCCACACCTTCGCCACTGTCCCGTTGCCGAGACGGTAGATTGCACCTTCTGCTCCGGACCCTAGCGGCCTTACGTCCGAGTAACCTCGCCGGGTGAAATGCTCAATCCATGCAGCGGTATGGATCCGTCGAAATCCCGACAAGCTCGGACCCCTTCCATCGGTTGCCGTCAAGACCACGCCCCGTGCGGCGGTTCGCCGACAGCCTACTGGTCGACCGCGTTTGGCGTTCAAGTGGCCGTCAGCCGGTCCCCGATCGGCGACGCTTCGCGCGGCCACTGGGCCAGGCGCCAACGGTCATCTGCCGGATAGGCTGCTGCCAGGTCTCCCCGCGAGAGTCCGCGCAAATGATCGGACTCTCGACAACGAGTTATGTCAGGCTTAGCCGGATGGCCATGCTCCGACGCGATCCGAAGACTGCCGCGGCGCTGGCCCGGCTATACGACCTCGACCTGCTCGACGATCCGGGCGACATCGATCTGTACCTGGCCCTCGCGTCTCGGACCGGCGGCCCGATCCTTGAGATCGCAGCCGGGTCCGGGCGAGTGGCTGTCCCGCTCGCGAAAGCGGGCTACGAGGTCACCGCCGTCGATATCGATCCAGCGATGCTTGCCCGGGCAGAGAAGGCGGCCGCGCAAGCCGGGCCCGAGGTCCCTGCCAGGCTCGAGCGCGTCGAGGCCGATATCGTCGGGTTGAACCTGCCCGGCGGCGCCAGGTTCCGACTCGCGATTCTGGCCCTGAACTCGATCCTGTTGCTGGAGACGCGCGACGCACAGGAAGCCGCGCTCGAGGCGATGGCCCGGCACCTGGAGCCCGGCGGAATCGCCGTGGTCGACGTGTGGTTGCCCAGCGCGGACGAACTGGCCCGCTATGACGGCCGGGTCGCACTGGAGTACGTACGCGACGATCTGGAAACCGGGCTGCTCGTGACCAAGACCGCTGCGGCGCAGCACGAGCCCGCGACCGGGCACATCCATCTGACCGCGATCTACGAAGAGGCTGCCCAGGGCGGCGAGCCTCGCCGTTGGGTTCGCGAAGACCGGCTGAGACTGGTCAACGCCGACGATCTGCGGTCGATGGCCGAGTCGGCAGGGCTCGAGGTGGAGGTCGTCGCCGGCGATTACAACCTCAATCCGGTGGGCCCTCATGACGAGAGAGCGGTTCTGGTGGCGCGGATGCGGGGGAGACCCGCTCCGCCAGCTTGATATAGTCGCACTGTGGCTAAACCCAGCTCCATTCGGCTATTGGTCGCGGAAGATGTGCCGCAGGTAGGCCAACACGTTCGGAACCTCCTGGGCGTGCAGTCACAGGTGCAGCTGCTCGAAGTCCTGAGCGACGGCTCGAAGGTGGTGGAGGCGGTCGGGCAGCTTCGGCCGGATGTCGTGATGATCGACCTGCTGCTGCAGGGCAAGGTCAAGGGGCCCGAGCTGATCGAGAAGCTGCGAGGGTCGGGCCTCGATGTCCCGGTTGTGGTGCTTACCGTGCCGCAGCATCCGCTCGTCCGCGACCCCGACCGTGGCATCGACGCGGTCCTGACTCTGCCGTTCAGCGGCTTCGAGCTGGTCAACACCTTCAGCCACGTTCTAGCAGATCGCCAGGCCAGGACGTCGAGCGCGTGCCGGGTCGTAGCCGTGTTCTCTCCAAAGGGTGGTGTCGGCAAGACGACGATCGCGTTCAACCTGGCCGTGGCTCTGAGCCAGTTGAGCGTGGCAACGGCGCTCGTGGACGGGAGTCTTCAATATGGTGACCTTCGCTCATTGCTGAAGGTCCCGAGCGACGTCCCTTCGATTCTGGACTTACCCACAGACAGGGTGCAGGAGTCCGACCTGCGCGATGTGCTGTGGCGCGACCCGGCGGGCGTCGACATCCTGCTGGCGCCGCCTCGCGTGGAGATGGCCGAAATGGTCACGGTGCGCGACGTCGAGAAGACGGTCTCGCTGCTGCGTCGCCTCTACGAGGCGATAGTCATCGACACGCCGACCACTCTCTCGGAGGTAACACTGGCCCTGCTCGATGCCTCCGACGTGATCCTCTCGATCGTCACGTACGACTCGACGACGATTCACAATACCGTCGCCGTTTCCGAGGTCTTTGGGTCGATCGGCTACGGCCCCGAGAAACTGAGGTATCTGGTCAATCGAGCCGACTCCAGTGGCGGCATCGGCCGTGACGAGCTGGCCAAGGCCCTGGGCCGTAGGCCGGATTTCGAGGTCGTTTCCGACGGCCGCCTGGTTGTCCAGGCCAACAACGAGGGCATGCCATTCGTTGTGTCCAGCCCGGACGCAGCCGTCAGCAGAGACATTCGACGCACGGCGGAGACGCTTCTGGGTCGCACTGCAGATGCCCCGGTGAGACACTGAGGCCGTGTCCGATCTGCGTCCCATTGGAATATTCGACTCGGGTGTCGGCGGTCTGACCGTCCTGCGCGAGATCCTGCGCCGTCTTCCGTTCGAGTCGACCGTATACCTTGGCGACAACGCTCGCGCTCCCTACGGCGTTCGAACCGACGACGAGGTTCGGCGATTCAGCGTTCAGGCCCTCGATGCCCTCGTTCGCCGCGAGGTGAAGGCGCTGGTCGTGGCCTGCAACACATCGACCTCGGTCGCTCTCGGCGATTTCCGACGCCGGTACGACCTTCCGGTGCTGGGCGTGGTTCGGCCCGGGGCGGCGGCCGCGGCGCTGGCCACGCGAAACCGGCGCGTCGGCGTCATCGCAACGCCGGCGACGGTGCGGTCGCGGGCCTACTTCAACGCCATCAAGGACGAGAACCCGGCCATCGAGGTGTACGAGCACGCCACGCCGGGACTCGTGCCGCTCGTGGAGGCCGGCCGTCTGGCCGGCCCCGAGGTGGAGGCGGCTGTCCGGGAGGCCGTGGCCCCGTTGCTCGGCGAGCGGAACGAGGACGGCGACTTCATCTTCGCGCTGCCGCCGTCGGCGAAGATCGACACGTTGCTGCTCGGGTGCACCCACTATCCGCTGCTGGCGAGCGTCCTGCGCGCTTGCGTCGGGGATGGAGTGGCGATAGTCGACTCGGCCACGGCTACGGCCTCGTCCCTGGCAGAGCTGCTGTCAGTGAATGCGCTCGAGGCTCCTGGCACCACGCGAGGTACGGCCGCCGACGCGGGCATTGCCGGTCACGAGCCGCCGGAGGAGACAGCGGAGGCGCCGACTCACCGCCAGCTGACCACAGGCGACGTGGCAGCGTTCAGGGCTGTGGCAGAGAGGATGTTCGGCGAGGAGTTTCCCGACATCGAGGCCGTGAATCTGGAAGCCGGGCTCGCGTGAGCGGCGAGCCCGCGACCGATGGGCGCGGCGACCGGACAGCCGCACCGCGTCGCGCCGGCCGGCCCGGTTGGGCGCGCGACTCGTTTCTTCAGGCCGGGTTCCTCGCCGGAGCAGTCGTCGGCGCTACCGTGACCGTTCTTGGGCGCCGCGCCGAGCAGTCTGCCCGTCGCGGCCTCATCGACTGGAAGGCGGCGGAGCGCCTGGCCGCGAGGCGCCTTCGGAATGCGCCGGGGTCCCTCGACCCGGTCGAGTTGCGACGTGCCGCCCCGATCTACGCGGCGGCGATGGCGGAGATCGTGCCCGCCCTGAGCCGCGCCGTCGACGCGGAGCTGCCAGGGGTGGTCGAGCGGAGCGGCGTCGTCGATCGCGCGACATGGGTCCATGCCAACGTGGCCACGTTCGCCGCCCTGATGGGCAAGGTGGAGGGCGACCTCCTGGACCAGGTCCTTCCGCCCGGCTCGGGCCTGGTCAAGGCGACGATGGCGATCGCCAATCGCATGGTCACCACGCGGCAGTTCGGGTACCTGCTGAGCTTCCTGGGACAGCGCGTGCTTGGCCAGTACGATCTCGCGCTGCTCTCGGCCGAATCGGCGCCGGGCCGGCTTCTTTTCGTCGACGAGAACATCCGGCGGACGGCCGCCACCCTGCAGGTGCCACTCAATCCATTTCGGACCTGGATAGCTCTCCACGAGACGACGCACGCCTACGAGTTCGAGGCCCATCCGTGGCTTCGGCCGTATCTTGCCGGCCGGCTGGAACGGCAGCTCGTCTCACTTTCAAACGGCATGTCTACCATGAGCCGCGATGCCCTCGGCCATCTGGGCCGCGCCCTGCGGGGCGCAAGCTCGGGCGAGAACTGGATGGAGGGGCTCATGACGGCGGATCAGCGTCGCGAGTTTCGCGAGATTCAGGCCGTGATGAGCCTGCTCGAGGGCTTCGGGGACTACATCATGGACGAGGTCGGTCGCAATCTGGTCCCGGATGTCGAGCGCATCAGCGCTCGCTTTCATGCACGTCGCGAGCAGCGGACAGGCTTCGAGCGGGCGATGATGCGGCTCACCGGAATGGACCTCAAGATGGAGCAATACCGCATGGGAGAGGAGTTCGTCGCCGCCATCGCCAGGGCTCGGGGAGCTGGGGCGTTGCGCTTGCTCTGGCTCGGCCCTGAGACTCTGCCGACGCCGGAGGAGATAGATCTTCCGTCACTCTGGCTGGCAAGAGTCATGGCCGGTTTCCGAGCGGCGCCGGCCAGCATCGGGGACTCACATGAACGCTGAGACTCCCGCAACCGCAGGCCCGGGGCATGGACCGGGCGGCTCGCCGTCTGCGATCGCCATGAGCCCGGTTCTCACCGGCCGCGACGCATTCGGGTCGATGAGCGAGAGGATCCTCGAAGCCGCCCCGGGTGCGCGGCTCATTCCGGTTAGCGCCGAGGGGATCGCGGAC
>Ga0182027_10010698_pt1 | contig 13018 bp, 8 predicted proteins | sample 712E1DmetaG_FD_121300 | JGI IMG/M metagenome (GOLD analysis project Ga0182027, IMG submission 121300) | Permafrost microbial communities from Stordalen Mire, Sweden - 712E1D metaG (Illumina Assembly) | ecosystem: Environmental > Terrestrial > Soil > Wetlands > Permafrost | place: Sweden...
AACGCATCGTAGGTATATCGTTTTTGATGGGTAAGCTCGTCCGTAGTCAATGTTTGCCAGACATTGGTATAATCATAGCCGGTATAATTGCCATTCTGGTCCGTGCCGTCGATATCGTACTGTTTGAGAATTCTTCCAAGAGCGTCGTAAGTAGAAGATGTAAATTTCCAGCTGCCAATCCCGGTGTTGTAATAAGCGCTCAATACCGAGGCTATATCCTGTGCCATATACTTTTTATCCACCTGTCCACAGGTGTTGAAAGCGGTGGTGCCGGTAATCATGGTATGGCCGGTGGTTTCACTCTGAGACTGGGACTGCACTACTCTGCCCAGGCCGTCGAAGTAATCCGCAGACCAGATGGAATTACTGCCATCAATTTTGGTGATGGTCTTCAGATTCTGGCTGTTGATAGTACCCCAGTTATTGTATTGATAGATGATAGAAGGACTGCCGGACGAATCACCCGGTTTGATGACCTTGGTAAGCCGTTTGAAGGTATCGTATTCATAACCGGTAACCTGGCTGTTGACATCGGTATGCGTCAGGACATTCCCGGTGCCCGGGTCGAAGGTACAGCTTTCGGCTAACCCGGTGATGGGATAGGTCATACTGATGGGATAGATATGATAGGTGGTATCGTAGCCGGTGGTCGTAGGATTACCGTTAGCATCTGTATTCGTGAGTGTATTGCCGTAGGTATCATAAGTGGCGTAAGTGCTTATTGAATATGAAGCGTCTTTCTTGTTTTCCACACGGGTCACCATGCCCTTGGTTGGCGGCGTGGTCAATGAAGTATTGTCGCCGTCATAATAATAGTTGGTTTGTTTTTTGAGATTAGATTCGTTGACCGTGAACGTATCATCAGCCGCCAGGTAGACTTTCTCTGTGGCAACCTTGCTCACAATATTGGCTGTCGTATTAGGGTAGTAAGTGCGGGTGATAATAGCATTATCCGTAGTGATGCCGGTATCACCCCAATCTTTTTCCGTAGTCACATTGCCGTAGCTATCATAACTGTACTCCGTGCGGGTGGTCTTCTTTGTATTGGTATACCCAACTTTATAAGTTGTATCTTCTACTTTATCCAATGAGATGAAATAGTTGTTGGTGATGACAGTAGCCCAGCTCCAGTAGTTCACCTTATCCTGAAGCAGATTATTGTTGCTGTCATAATACTCGGTCTTGTATTCCTTGCCGGTTAGCTTCTCGACATCCCCGGTTTGATCGGTCGTGTAGAAATAGTGCCGTATATAGTTATTAGCAGCATCAGTCTCTTGGACCTTTTCAAAACCACGGAATTTTTCCGTAGTACCGGTGCCCAAATACTGCGGATTGGGGTCACTGGTAGAAACATTGCCTAAATAGGTATAATTGTGGGTCTCAGGGCTGCCGATACCGCTATCGATGGTCTTGCAGGTCACTACTTCTCTCGACCAGATGTACGCAGTAGTACCGGGAATCTGGTTGTACGTAAATCCGATAGTTCCGCCGTAACCGCTGTTGATCTGGGTCAGATGCGGCCAGCTAAATGAGAAAGAATAGTAAAAATTGGTTGTTAAGTTACTGTAAGTAAAAGAAATCGCGGGTAATGCAGTGGTTCCATCGGCGCCTTTCTGAGTGATGGAATCCAGTGTCATCGTCCCGGCGTAATAGATATTACCGGATAAATACTTGTTTGTCGTAGTATAACTGAAATCATACTTTCTGAGTAGAGTACCGGTAGATCCGCCCACTTTAACTTCGACGGAACTTAACCGTCGGTTTTCCATTACCTTTGGAGTAGGATCAGTAGCAGAATCGGAGCACTGGTCGTAACAGGTATAATAAACAGGATTATTATAATCATAATAGCCGCTCTGAATCCATTCCCAACGCCAACATATATCGGGATAAATATCACAATAAAAACCGAAGTCATAGAAAACCCACCCATAGCAGCTTGTGTCAACCCAAGGGTAATATAATACACAATTATGAGGATTACAGTCATAATAATAAGTATACGTATTAGAAATGGGATTATCCGGCCTAAGATATCCATCCGTACCGCCGTAATTGGTCTCTGTGGCGGTATTGAATGTCACCTCAAATTTATACGTAGCGGTATCGTTAGGATCAGTAAACCCGTATCTCATATAATCAGGATAAGCGGAACGAACCCAATCAGTGGGGTTTGAGCCTCTAATGTCCTGGACATAGTGGACAATTGCCGGGTTGCCATTGGTATCCTTCATCAGGTCGAGGCTCCATTTATAATACTGCTTGGACCCATAATTATTGATATATTGTTGAGAATCGGTAGTACCGCCGAATTCGTAGGCATAGCCTTCACGGTCCAGCATAGTCCATTTATTGTTCGTGGTATCGCGTGTCACCATGTAATATGATTCCGGATTGGTGTGATAATTAATTCCGTCAGTAGCCATCAATTCATAAGAAACCCCGTTCAGGTCCAGGTAATACTTACTCGCCGTCGCATCGTAACTGATTTGTCCCAGTGAGAAGTCCCACCCGATACCGACCCAGGAGCCCACTGCTTTTTTATCTTTCATCTCATCAGCGCCGCCACTGTTATAAGTAAGCTCCAGTTTGGGTTGGAAGCCGCCCTGGGCAACCGGAAGTTCAAGAGGATAGTTGAATGTGCCTGTTCCCGATTGGAGATCTACCTGGGAAGCCATGATGCGTCCCGGCCCCACAATGTTGGGGTTGCCCTGTTCACCATAAGTACTGAAGTGGTCGGTTGTTGCCGTCATTTTATTGGTTTTCACGTCGAACGTGCTGTCCGGCACTATTTCCCACACCTTGGTTTTTTCATTGTAATAGTATAGTTTGAGAGAATCGGGGTCAATTCCCGCCACATCTGCAGGAGTATTCTGGATACTTATTTCCAGCTTTTTATTGAATTTGCTTACCGCGGCCTTGGAGACGGAATCGTTGGCTGTAAGTTCAAATAACTGGAGCATTTTGCCGCTGCCGGATGAGAGGGAGATGCTTTTTTCCCCTTGCGGATTATCTTCTACAAAATCAATATCCGTTTGGTTTTTCACAGCGCCGGCTGGTATTGTAATAGTAACCTTACCGCTGGGCGACTTAATTTCTGCGTCCTTATCAGGGCTAATTGCAACAGAGGTCGTTTGGGAGTCCAGATTCGGCGGTGCGTTATTATTCCCGGAGAAGTGCTCTTTGATTGGCTTTAACAAATCAAGACTAATATCGATAGCGGATACAGAATGCCATATTGTCTCCGCTGTTTGAATAACATTATCGGTGACATTTCCCAAATTAACAGGTTTTCCGGAAACGTTTTGAGGAGAGAGCGTTAGAATAGTGGAGAGTACTACACTGGCACAGAACACTTTGAAGAGACTATTGCTTGTATGCATTTCAGAACTCCTCTTATTTATATAATCATTATCGATATTACTTCTATAAGCTTACCAATTTTCACCTAATAGTTACGCGGTTTTTCCCATTTCAGCCTTGCTTTTTGTTTCATCTTGTAATAACATATCTAATTCATGTCTATTATTTATGAATAGATAATAAAGTACATTTATTCTATATGAACTCTCTACTAATTGTCAATAGTACTATATACTATTTTTAGTTGATACTAATTGAGCGTTATAGGCATCCCGTTGAATTGGACTTCATCCTTATGGTATTATTCTGCTTGATATGTTGCAGGGCATAAATTCAGGTAATCAGATTAGAATATGAATTATTCCAGAATCAAACACATTACTATTCCGGGACTGAGGCTTCACCTCAGGCGAGGCGACCCGAATATGCTCTGGGTGAACGGGCAAAATTTACTAATAGTGAATGATACGGCGGCTGAATTTATCGAAAGTTTTATTGAAGTGATGGCTAATCATCCTGAATCTTTAGATGCTAATCGATTCAAGGCAGAATTGGTTGCCCGAATGCGCCAAAAATACCCCAAAGCGCCGGCTAATGTACTACTGCTTGATTTTGATAACATCTATGGTAACCTGCTCGAAATCGGAAAAGGGAGTTGTCCTGTTTCTCAAGTACAGTTGGATACAAAGGAAATAAATCCGCAAAAGTGGACAGCCCCGCCAAGGATGGATTTAGCACTGACATACCGCTGTAACAACAACTGTTATTTTTGCTATACAGGCGGTCCGCAAAAGGTTGTCGAACTGGATACCGCTGACTGGAAACAGGCCATCGACATCCTCTGGGACAATGGCATACCACAAATCGTATTTACCGGCGGCGAGCCGACGCTACGTGAAGACCTGGTAGAACTTATCGACCACGCAAAAGAATTCGTCACCGGACTGATTACCAACGGCCGGAAACTAACTGTTCTTGCGCAGGATTTAAAAAGAGTCGACCTCGATTATATACAGGTTAGCCTGGAATCAAGTGATGCACAAATCCACGATCATATGGTTGGTGTCGCCGGAGCCTGGAAAGAAACAACAGCCGGGATTAAAGCCGCGATGTCCGCCGGACTGGAAGTTATCACCAATACGACATTGACCAAAGATAATATCGAAACCTTCGCCGATACGATAACCTTCGGCGGTCGACTCGGGTTAAAGACGATGGCATGTAACACGCTGCTCTGCAGCGGAAGGGGAACATGCAGCCGTCAAAGTGACGGCGTCCCAGTTGAACAGATAAAAGTTGCGTTGATAACAGCCCGCGAATCGGCGGACAAAGCAGGCGTACGACTGGAATGGTATTCCCCGACATGTTATAAACAATTCAATCCAATTGAATTTGGTTTCGGTCCCAAATCCTGCTCGGCCGCGCAGTACAACATGACCGTCGAGCCGGACGGTGCGGTAATACCATGTCAATCATGGCTTAAGAATAAAGTCGGCAACATTTTAAAAGACCCATGGGAAAGTATCTGGAACCATCCCGTAAACATCGATTTACGGGAAAAGAAATATCTTCAGGGCCGGGAGGAATGCCGGGAATGCGAATACTTAGCAGAATGCTGCGGTGGTTGTCCGTTGGAATATGTGCACTAATTGTTATCGGCCTGATGGCGACTCCCGTACTGGCTGATACCGGAACTTACCGGATAACAGATTATCACGTACGGCTGGAACCACAGAATGACGGTACCGTCAGAATAACGATTACCCAGAATTGGATTGTGAATAGCGGCAACATTCCCTGGATAACGGTTGGTCTGCCCAATTCTCACTTTGCGATAGAAGGAAAAGGCGATGCCGCGAATAAAGTCTCTGCGGATAATTCAGGCGGTTTTACCGGGGTGCGTATCGACCTCGATAAAAGTTACTTACCCGGTGAGACGTTCCGCATTCAATTTACTGTTTTGCAAAGTAACTTAGTGGAGAGATTACCGGACCAGAATCAATGGAGAATTGCCTATACTCCCGGTTGGTATGACAATGCCTTTATAGACCATATGCAGATTGATATGGTATCGCCCGTGGACGTGGGTTCTTATTCTTCAATGGTCCCCCAACCAAGTTCGACGGCAAACAATATTTTTACATGGGAGCAAACTAACTTAACACCAGGAGCGCATTTTACGGTTCTGGCGGAGAGTTCGGACGGCAGCTTCCTGACTAAGCCCAATAAAGTAGTCGGCAGTTCGGGCATCCCACTAAGTATAATTATTGTTTTAGTAGTCATTGGCGGTATTGTAATGCTGGCAATTTGGGCAGCGATGCGCGCCAAGCAGAAAAGAGATGAGGCCAATACAATTTTAATTGAGGATACTGAAAAGGAACTGGTGCACGACCCGATAAAGAAAGAAAAAGCCGAAAAAGGTTTTGAAGAATACGTCGATAAAAAGGGTATCGCACCAGATGAACAGGGCAGATACTACGATAGAGGATACGGCGATTATATTACCCCTGTGATATGGGCCGCATTGCTGATAAACAACAATAATAGCCAGAGGCCACCGGGAACATCTGGTTTTTCCGGTAGTTCCGGACACAGCAGTTGTGCGTGTGTTTCCTGCGCCTGTGCTTGCGCCTGTGCCTGTGCCGGAGGAGGTGCCGCCGGATGCACTAAAAAGGGCTTCCATGAATGTTCGGCGTGTAAAGATTCGGCAAAGCTCCCATCAAATAAGGTATAATATCGCATACCGCAGAACGACATATATAGTTTACATAATATAATAAACATCAGGAAAATAAATGATAACAATTAATATCGATCCAATCGCTTTTTCCATCGGGCCTTTGCATGTCCGCTGGTACGGCTTGATGTACGTGGTGGCCATTACGATAGGGTTGTTTGTCATTTGGCCCTATGCCAAATGGAAAGGTTTCACTGAAGACCAAATGGAAAAGATTGTGATATGGGCGGTACCTGCCGGACTAATCGGGGCCAGGTTGTACTTTGTCGTGCAGCAGCCGCTGGGACCATATCTAGCCGACCCTTTAAGTATCTTCGCGGTATGGGAAGGGGGGATGGCTTTTTACGGCGCCATTTTCGCGGTGGTGCTGGTACTGCTGATAGCAGGTTGGCGCATGAAACTATCAATTTTAAATCTGCTGGATATCGGCGGGCTTTTCGCGATCGTGGGTCAATTCTTCGGGCGCATTGGAAACATTATCAACGGGGACATTCTGGGTTACCCCACCAAACTTCCGTGGGGATTCGTATATGCTAACCCGAATTCTTTCGCGCCACAGCATGATATCGCCTATCAACCGGCCGCAGTCTACGAGGCGCTAATTAACATTATTTTATTTAGCGTTCTCTGGTCCATTCGCAAGAAAGTAAAACCGGGAATATTATTTTTAATTTATATCATAAGCTATTCCGTGAGCCAGATACTTGTATTTTTCGTTAGAGACAACGAGGTTGTTTTCCTCGGCCTGAAACAAGCACAATTAACGGCGACTGCCACAATTATAGTGGCATTGGGCGTCTTTTTCTGGCTTTACAGGAGATATAAGAAAGCACAACTTCAAGTAATTAAAGAAGAAACCCCAGGAGAGAACCAAAGCCCGCAAGCCTGATAAACTGTTTATTCTACGCATAGAAATAGCTGATATAAATAAATATAGGGAATCGATTAATCGATTCCCTATATTTTTATAATTGAATTTAAATATTTAGTTAAAAACTTTTTCCGTTAATAATCCTCATATCGTCCAGCGGGGCAACCTCATAACCCAAATAGTTCGAAAGAGCCTCGTTTACAGCCGTGACACAATTCCCTTTAGTGAGAGAAACATGGTGTCGAAAACCGTTTTTGCCGATGTACAGAACTTTTTCCTGCAAATTATCTATCCGGGCTACCCCGCCGCAACCGAAGAAACCATCTTCGATGATATCATTGGTGATTTCGCCCGTTCCGGTGTAAACAAATATCTTGCCGTTCTCGGTTTTGGCACTGGCATAAGTCATGTCCATCGGGAGAATACGGCCTTCATCAGTTCCCCAACCGCAATCAGGATCGCCGCCTTTAATAAAAAACTTATGATTACCCACCACACCGGTGTCTTTCATCAGTTTCTCCGGGACAGGACCGCAGTGGAATAAAACACATTTATCGGAGTCTTTGCCGTAATTATTGTTCCAATCCAGGACCGCCGCGGGTTCCTGACTGGCCAGATTAAGGGCACGCATAATTATTCCGTTGGCAATATCCAGCTCACAGGAGGCTGCGATGCCGCGGTTGTTTAATTCACCCATCAGGACGCAGGGAGCCACGGCAATATCCGCTTCGCTCTGCATTTCTTCCCAGCAGCGGAGGGCTATGAGGTCTAGATCATAGGCACTAATCATATCATCGATGGCAACCGACATCCGGGCGAGAACATCCAATTTTCCCGCCGGCACACAAGAGAAGTTAGAGTAGGCTTTCAATGTTTTCTTCTTGGCGGCCAATTCTTTACGTCCTGAAGCCATCTTACGGATACGGGCAAATAGCTCGGACAAATCATAACTTTCGACTGTAATGCCGTACTTTTGCAGAGCCAGTTCATCAAAACGCACGGTCTTGAATTTAGTGACACGGGCGCCGATGGCGCCGGCGGTGACACGTTTCATCCCTTTAACGATACGGCAAGTCTGCGCAAAGATCTGCAGATGATTAGCGAATTCTTTGCTGAGGGGATGACAGGTGTGCGGTGCTAAGGTAGAAAACTTAATACCAAATTGATAAAAAACATCGGTCATGGAGAACTTACCACAGTAGGAATCCCGACGGTGAGTTACGTCCATTAATCCGATTTCATCAGGGTAGGCTTGAATCAGAATCGGTACGCCGGCGTCTTGTAAGGCTTGTGCCGCACCGTTTTCGTCGCCGAAATTCGGCAGGGACAATATCACGCCGTCGTATTTGCCTTCGTTTTCTTTCAGGAATCGGGCATATATTTTCCCTTCGGCAGGAGTCTCTACTCCCCCGAATCTGGTAGCAGCCTCATCCAGAATAATATAATCACATCCAGCCCTAGTGACCGCCTTTATCATTTCTTTCCGCGCCGAAGCAATGCGTTCCCCCGGGAAAATGCCCCTGTTGCCAAAATAGAGTGCGAATGTTGTCTTTGCCATTTTGTAGTCTCCTCGTTTGTATCTTTCAAAATAAACTGCGTACCGCCCAGTATATTCCCTACCGAGGGAGAAAGGTCTTGTCCTTTTTTATCAATTATGTCACTGTCTGCTCAAGACTATCAAATTTATTGATGGCTACTCCTGACAGCATTGCTGAACCGATAGCGCCGGCTTCCCAACCCTACAAAGTTGTGTACGGTATCCCGGATGCCTTCGGTCCGGTAATGTACCTGTCTCTCGTTGGTGTCAACATAACTCCGTTTCAATTCAATGCCTCCTTATGATGCATGAAGTGATATTTTTGCATATATACGATATTAAACTTCTAAAAAGAAAGAGGCTGGGTTATCCCAGCCTCTTTCTTTTTAATTCAGTGCTTATCTTATTTTGCTTTAATCAGTTTTGCAACGAGTTTATAAGTACCGACCTCATTTAATTTTTTAAAGAAGAATGAGAATCGATCCTCAATTTCCCCGCAAATTTTATCCATGATCGGTTGAGGAATATCCCAGATTTCTTTTTTAAAATCGCCGAAAGACCTTTTACGGTTGCGATAATAGAACTGGACATCGCTTTCGCCTGTTTTCCTGTCACCGGGGTACTTGTCTTCAATGCCCTTATTAATCTTTGCGAGTAAATCTTTCGGGAAATTTACGCTGTCAAAGAAGATGTTCTGGAAACCGGTCGCAAGGTGTACTTCCAACGTCCCTTTCTTAGGGAACAAATCAAACATCTCATCAGGCAGAGTAGAAGCGCCATGTTGGACGGCACCGCCCATACCATACTCTTCTCTGGCGAGTTTGGAAAGTTTCTCAAGAGTATCAAAATCTAATTGGACTTTTGCAATAGACCCATCCGGAAGAACTATCCCACCGTGCGATGTTCCTGTTTGGACGCTGATTTTAGAGATACCTTTCATACCTGCGGGTAAATACTTACGATATTGTTGCATATATGCCCGTAAATCTTCAACCGTGCTGTTGGTATGACCAATTTCACCAATTTCCCCGCCAACCGATATCGTAATACCCTTGGGCTCAATGCTGCGAATATATTTAGTGAATTCCGCAGTGAGTCGGCCGTTGGCTTCTTGCTGCTCGACTAAATCTGTTTTGCTCATATCAACCATAGTAGAAGCATCGATATCGATGTTGTAAAAACCGGCGTCAACCGATTCCTTAATTAAGTTATTAATAGCAGTCATCTCTTTTTCAGGATTATCGCTATAATTCTTACTATTTACCTGGCAATGGTCACATTGTATAAAGACCGGTCCTTTGTAACCTTCGGCTAAGCCACCGGCGATAATTGCAGTGGCGAACTCGCCGGGAGTCTGTCTGGTATATAACATCTCGGAACGGGCGATTTCAAAGACAAATGGTCCTACTTTGTTTTTCATTGCTGATCTGAAAACTGCGCGGGAAAAATCAAAGGTAAAGCCACGAACATTTACGGCGGGAACGGTGAAACCCCCATATTTTTTACCTATCGCGTCATAGAGATTCTGGATGCTGGCAAAGAATAGGCCATGAGCATAAGCCATTTCTCTAATCTGTGCTTGTTTAGCTTTAGCATCAGTACCAAAAATCATATCTCTTACCAAAGCTTTAATCTGTTCAGGTGATGTTGCCGGACTCATTAATTTTTCTCCTAATCAATTATAATATATTACGGTTACCGTTATACCTGATGGTATCGTACATAGTCGGTACATTAACCAGGTTGAGATGACCTAAAACGTTTACAATCGGAACTGAAGTTATCTTGCCATCCTTAAAGCACACCAATTTACCCCATTCTTTCTTATCAATCAGATTTACGGCAGCAATCCCGAAGTACCTGCCCATGCGTCTATCGTAAGCGCACGGCGCACCGCCGCGCTGGATATGACTAAGCACTACACATCGAGTCTCGATATTAGTGACCTTCGTTATCTCACCGGCCACGTACTCGCCAATTCCACCGAGGGTCTCATGTCCAAAGGCATCATATTTTCTGTCCCTAGATATCGTATTCCCGCCTTTAACCTTTGCGCCTTCAGATACAATAACGATGTCATATCTGGCTCCACCTTTTCTTCCCTGGAGGATTAATTCGTTTACCCGATTCATATCGAAATCATATTCAGGAATTAGTATGATATAAGCGCCACAAGATTCGCCGGCTTTAAGCGCTAACCAACCAGCACTCCTACCCATGGTCTCAATTACGAAAATTCTACTATGAGAACCGGCAGTGGTTCTTAATTTGTCCACAATGTCCGTGATTACTTCTACCGAAGTCTCAAATCCCAGGGTATAATCGGTTCCTGCCAGGTCCTTGTCAATTGTTTTAGGGATTCCAACTACAGGCACGCCGTCCTGGTGTAGTTTAGCAGCGACGCTGAGGGTATCATCTCCGCCGATCGCGACTAACACATCAATACCCAGGTGTTTAATGTTCGCTAAGGTCGTTTTTGAGGTATTATTCTTTGTGTTATACGGATTAAATCGCGAAGTGCCTAGATAAGTCCCACCAAATCTGTCCCATGTTCTGACAATATCTTCGGTAAGAGGCATGACATTGTCTTCAAGTTCTTTTGTATTGGTAAAAGACAAGCCTTTCCAGCCGTCTATAATCCCCACCACTTCATATTGAAAATCACGTTCTTTCTCAGATTGTCTATCCAGAGCAGTTTTAGTTACCCATTTAACTGCTGAATTCAAGCCCGCGCAGTCGCCACCGCCGGTAAGAATACCAATTTTGATTATTTTTGTCATGTACATACTCCATTCTTATAATGGCCATAAACGGCCTTACTGGGGATTACTACTTCGAAGTCATAGCTAATCTTATTCAGAAAAATACCGGGATGATTTTTTAAGCTTATGCTAACTTGTCAATCACATTATACTATAGGATAAGTTAAATTCACCAGCAATTATCGTTATTTATTAATTAAACTACCCTTAAAAAAACTCTATGGTTGTCCACACCGATACTGTTGATAATTATTTCGGAAAATCCCAACTCCCGAAGTTTCGGTAACACAAATTTGTTTATGTATAAGAAACCATAGGGATTATCAGTTTCAAGTTTCTTTTTAGCGGTTTCAGGTAGTATATTGAAAAATGACGAGACTAACAAGTATCGTGACCTGGTAAAATCCGGTTGATGTAGCCGGCGTCGATTAAAGTTTTAGTTGTTTTAATGCGATCTTCGGGACTTACATTGGCGAGACGACGTACGCGGATTCCGGGTAATCTATTCATTCTTAAATAACACCCTTAATAAAATCCTTAATGTTTTTGGTTTTTGCTAATGCCCTCAAAGCAGTCGGGGTAAATTTAGCGGTAATAATCAACCCGATAACTACCGACCAGATAACCAGAATTCCCGAATGAGCGCCGCCCAGCAAGAACAAGAAGGGCAGACTCAATAGCCCGAGTCCCATCGATAAAGCGATATTACGTGTAAACAATAGAGGTATCACGACTATTGCGCTAAAAATGGCCAGCTCCAATGAATAACCATAGATTGGCATAATAATTAACAGAGCCCCGATGCTGGCTCCCATGCCTTTTCCGCCACTGAACTTGAGCCAGACCATCCAGTTATGACCGATGACAGCGGCAATTGCCGTTATCAACACATAAGGTCTGTCCAGCTGTAATGCCCAGTGAGCGATAGCAACGACGGCAGCGCCTTTGCCAATGTCAATCAGCGTGACGATAGTGGCGGGGATTATCCCGACTTCTTTAAAGGTGTTTAAACCGCCGACATTGCCACCGCCAAGCTTGCGAATGTCTTTACCGATTTTAAAACGGGTGACGATATATGCAGTGGGAATAGAGCCGAAGAAATAGCCGATGATAATGACGATGAGTATAGTTAAAAACTCATTAATTATCATTTCAGCCTCTAAAAGATGCTATTTCTTAAATACCGGTGTACACCATTTGGAGTATTTCTTATTCTTACCCTGAATAACGTCAACGTAAAGCTTCTGGAGTTTTTTGGTTATTTTACCTATTTCACCGTTAGCAATCTTGCGGCGGTCAATTTCGGAAATCGGCGTGATGTGTGCGGCAGTACCGGTTATAAAGATTTCCGCAGCATTGTAAAGCTCAATACGGTTAATGTGTCTTTCCACCGTCTCGATGCCCAGTTCATTCCCGGCCAGTTTCATGACAGTATCGCGGGTAATACCGACTAATATGCCATCCGAAGCCGGGGGTGTGACCAGTTTACCATCAACTACCAGGAAAATATTCTCGCCGCTACCTTCGGCGACATAACCGCCCGGCGTGAGCATTATCGCTTCATCAAAACCATTTTCCACTGCTTCCGTCTTAGCCAGTGCATTGGTGATATAAAGTCCGGTGAGTTTCGCACGCGGCACTTCGGTGGGGAACCGCCAGGAAGAAACACAGCAGTGCGCACTATCGGTATCCAGATAACGTCCCCAGGGAAATACAAAAGCAAAGAAATCGTTCTCCAGATTATGGAG
>Ga0182027_10010699_pt1 | contig 13018 bp, 6 predicted proteins | sample 712E1DmetaG_FD_121300 | JGI IMG/M metagenome (GOLD analysis project Ga0182027, IMG submission 121300) | Permafrost microbial communities from Stordalen Mire, Sweden - 712E1D metaG (Illumina Assembly) | ecosystem: Environmental > Terrestrial > Soil > Wetlands > Permafrost | place: Sweden...
GCCGTGTTCATTTGCGACGTGACCGGCCACGGGGTCCGCGCCGCGCTCGTCACCGCCATGATCCGCGCGCTGGCGGAGGAATTGAAGCCGCTGGCGCGCGAGCCGGAAAATTTTTTGCGCAAGCTCAATTCCGATTTGTCCAGCATCCTCAAAAGCACCGGCTCGCCGATGCTTACCACGGCGTTTTACCTTGTCGCCAACTGGCAGACCGGCAAACTGCGCTTTGCCAACGCCGGCCACCCCAAACCGCTGCTCCTGCACCGTTCCACGGGCAAAATCGAGCCGCTCGCCAACGCTTCCGCCCGCAGCGAACCGGCGCTCGGCCTGTTCGACAACCCGTCATACCAAACCACTGAAATCACCATCGTCCCCGGCGATTTCGTGATGTTGTTCACCGACGGCCTCTACGAAGTGCAGGGCTTGAACGAGGTGTTATACTCACAGGAACAGCTGATGCTGGACGCGCAAAACCTGCTGCCCAAACCCGCCGCGCAAATGTTCGACGAACTGGTGGAAGCCATCCGCGCGTTTTCCGTGGATCACAAATTTTCCGACGACGTCTGCCTCGTCGGAATGGAATTCACGGGAAGGCCGCTGATGAAATCGTGATGCGTTTTACAGCAACTAGTGGCTTTTAAGGGCTGAATCAACGGCTTCCTTGATGCGCGCATCCCGAAGGTTTTGCGCGATAATTTTGCCGTCCGGTCCGATCAAGAAAACGGACGGGATGCCAAACACGGCATAGTCCTTGGTCACGGTGTCTTTCGACCAGTCGCCGAGGAAGCCTTGCACCCATTGAATATCATTGTCATGCACAAATTTCTCAGGCGCGCTGATTTTTGGATCGAGACTCAGGCTGATCATCACAAATTTCGGGTCTTTGCCAAAGGCGTCATAGGTCGCCTTCATATTGGGGGTTTCCGCAACGCACGGCCCACACCATGTTGCCCAGAAATCCAGCAGCACATACTTGCCTTTGAAGTCGGACAGTTTCAAATTCTGGCCGTCCAGTGTCTTGGTGCTGAAATCCGGCGCGGGGTCGCCGATGTTCAAATGCTTGACGGCTTTCACCATGACCGCGCCGAGGTCAAACGGCGCATCAGGATTATTCGTTGACGCTTCCGGCACGACGACATCCTGCCTGTCAATTTGCGCCAGCATTGCGTTATCTTTCCAGAGGTTGCCGCTCAATTTGTATTTTCCCGGCGCGACGGTATCAGCGCTGAATGTACCATCGGCTTTCACCTGAAGCTGGCTTCGCTTGCGCATGGCTTCGAGATATTTCCGGCCAGCGTCAGTCTTCATCCAGTCCTGATACCATTTTTGGACTTTTTCCGGAGAATCCATTTCGTCAGGCACTTTCGGTCCTCGCACGTCCGGTTGCAGGGAAATCTGGAACTGCGTAAAATCCACATCATTGGTCAAATCAGCGTTCAGCTGCAAATGCCCGGTCACGGGACGACCTTCGAGATTGATCTGAACCATGTTCGTTCTGCCCGCCTCGACATTCGTGGTGGCCACTTCCAGATACGACCAGGAATTTGCCCTTATCGGTTGTTTCAACCCAATGATTATGGTTCCTGTCGGAACTGGCGCAAAAGTGAAACGGCCCTGCGCGTCCGTCGTCACCGGCTGTTGTCCCCCCACCTTCCTTCGCGTGAGAGTGTCGCCCGTGGAGAAAAATAAATCCTGCCCGCTGGTCGGATGGCCGTTCTTCAAAAAGGTGCCTTCAATGCATCCCCAAGGTTTCAATGTCAGCGTCATGTCGTTGGTGAATTCCGACTTTGGCACGAAGGCAAAACCTGCATCCGAAGTTGCTGCCAGAATGAAATCATTATCCTGTGGCGGCAATTCAAAATGCCCGTCGGTATCTGTCTTAAAACTATCATCCTCGCCGTTTAGATTGTGAAGTGTGGTGCCATTCAAATAAGGATAATCCCGGTCTGTCACCAAAAACACCGTCACGCCACCGGCGGGTTTGCCATCCGCCGTTTTGACCAATCCGACGGTGCCGGGAGTTTTTTTGAGTTTCACGTCCCACGTCACCACGCCTTCGTTTGGTTTAATGGAGCGGGATTTCACCGGCGCGTAACCCGGCGATGAAATTTGAAAAACAAAATCAAAAGGGGTCGGGCTGATGATGAGGGGATGATCAAATTGAACTTCATAATGACCCGCCACACCCGATTTGGCTTCATGCTTTTGTAGGCGGACGCCACTGTTTTCCGGCCAGCCCGGGGTCACTTTAAAAGCCGCAACCGGCTCTCCGGTGTCCGCGTCCATCACCGAGCCCTTAATGGTGAGCGGAGCGCTCAGTGTGAAGCGGGTCACATTGGTTGTGTCGGTCTCGGCCCGCGCCCATTCCAAAGTCATGTAACCGCTCTTGGTAATGGTTAAATTCGCCTTATCCGGTGCGGAATCCCAAGTGAACTCGCCGTTGTCATCGGTCTGAGTTTTCCATTCAAGGGTTCCGCCGTTGAAAATTCCGTTCCGGTCAGCAAGTCCATCATAGGAAACTTCCGCACCTTCCACCGGTTTGCCAACGGTGTCCACCACGCGTCCATGAATGACATTGCCCGGTTTCAAAACCACATCCAGCAGCGCGTTGCTCGCGGTGACGGTGACGGTGCGAAATTCCGGCGCGAAGCCGGACATGCTGAACGTCAGATAATTTTCGCCGAGGGCAAGGTTCTTCAAATTGTAATTCCCGCCGTCGTCCGCATTCGTTTTGACCGCTCCGCTCATGTAACGAGAGAAACCGACAAACACCGTCGCGCCTGCCAATGGTTTGCCCGATTGATTGCGCACCGTGCCGGCAATCTTAAAGCCGTTCGATAATTTCAATACGGCCTTGCCGCTGAAGAGATCCGCCGCCGGGATGTGCTGGCCATTAAAGCGGCTGGCGTTCGGGCCGTCGGTATAGAATTGCGCCTGCGGAAAATCAGGATCCGAAACCGTCAGGCCAAAATCCTGACTGTTTTCCGGCATGCCTTGGATGCTCCAATGGCCGGCGGCGTCGGTCCTGGCGGGTTCATTGGGCAGAGCCTCCCGGTCTCCTGACGTGTTGTCCCAGATGTAAGCGTTCAACCGCACTTCCGCCCCGGCCACCGGCTGACCCGCTCCGTCCACCACGATGCCTTCAATGGAGGCTTTGGCCAGGTTGAGACGGTAAGTTATTTCGTCGGGAATGCTGCCGCTCTGCCAATTTCCACAGCGGCCCGAATAGCCGGTTTTGGTAACACCAACACCCAAATCGCTTGTCCGGCTTACCGGGTATTTTACCAGTACCGCACCGTTGCTCGAAGTCAAAATAGGGTCGGCCACCACGAAGTCGTCGTCCACGCTCATAGAGGGAAAAACGTCCGCGCCGGCAATGGGTATGCCGGTTTCATTGTCCACAACATGCACCTTCAAGGTTCCGTCAAAATGCCTTTCGTGCTGGTTCAACGGCAATGGCGGCGTGACAGCGCGGTGCGGGTCGTGGCTGGCCACGGTGGCCGCCACCAACACATAAGACGCACGGGAATGGGTGGAAATCAGTTCCAGACTGTCCACCATCCGGTAGGGAAACGGATTATGCAGGACGGTTTTGAACAGACGGCCGGTGCCTTTGTAAACGCCCGGACCGCGCCAGATGATTTTGGTGTCCGGGTCGGCGACGATTTCCCGCTCCTCTGACAACAGCCGGGACCAGTCAATGACTTGGAAATTGTAACGGATTTCAAAGTCGCGACTCGTGCCGTCCGCATAATGCAGACGAATGGCAGCAACAGGACTGCCATAATACTCCCGCCATTGCACGCAGTGAACCAAGTGCAATTCGTCAAATTTCCGGCCGATTTTGATTCCCGAAACTTCATCCCGGCGGACATCGTTGCGGTCGGCAGGGCTTTTGCCATAAAGGTATATTTCGCCGTCCACATCAAACGGCAGGCCATCCACGATTTTGTGTCCAAAATAGCCTTGGTAACTGCTGTTGGTGCCTTTTGGCCCCACGAACACCTTGCTGTAAAACGGCTTCAAATCGAGAACGTATGGCAGCGTGTCGCCGATGGCGGCGGCGTTTGAAGCAGTTGCCTTTTCGTTTTTCTTCGCGTCAGTTAAACAGCCCGCCGCAATGATCGCCACCAGCGCCAGCGCCGGCACCGACCAGTACGGCGATGGTTTGAACCGCGCAATCATTTCAATCCGGCGTTTCAATTGCCGCTTGTCCTCCAGAATTCCGACCATGCCCGGCACGGCGGTTTGATGCGTGAAATTTTCCAGCAACCGGAGAATGGTCAGGCCATAAGCCTGGCGGTGCTCCGTGCCGGCCGCCTCCAGGGCCATGGCATCACAGGCCAGTTCTCGATCCGCCCGCCACCGGGCAAACGCCAGCCACACCAGCGGATTGAACCAGTGCGCCACTTGCAGCAATGCCACGAGCCAGTTCAACCATAAATCCCGGCGCTTCACATGCGCCAATTCATGCAGGAAGATGTGGCGGAGTTCCGGGATCGAAAAAATCCCGGTGAATTTTTTCGGCAGCAAAAGTTGCGGATGAATCAATCCCTTTAGCGCCGGACTGGACATATCTCCACTTTCCACAACCGCCAGCCTTGTCCGCACACCAAGAAGCTTGCGGCAGTCCTCCAAGACTGCCAACACCGCCGGGTCCGTCATTGGCGGCAAATGGGCGAATCGGCGCGCCAGCCGGACGGAAGAAATCAGCATGTGGGTCAGTAAAACCACGACCCCAACGAACCAAATCATGACGGCAACGGTGAGCCAGGAAATCTGTCTCGCAGCAGGGGTTTTAATATTGGTTCCAACGGGGACCAGCGGCACCGTTGCCTTCGCGGTTTCAACCCCAATCTCTGGTTGTGCCGAAGGAATCCCCTTCGTGACCACCGGCTGATCAACCAATCCTCCCGATGACGTCTCCAGCGAAACCGGCGGCGGCGTTGCATTTGCCACCCCGGAAGAATGGGCTGCCGGCGTTGTCCGCCCGTTCCAGGCCGGCAACCAGTTGAAGATGCTTGTGGAGCTGGCCAAAGAAAGCGGCAACATCAACCGCACCACCACCAGGAGCCACAGCGCACATCGCCACCGCGGTGTCAGCCGCCGGCGAAAAAACCACTGCGCCAGCAGCACGACCAGAACCAGCACGCCGGCCTGCACCGAAGTGCGGCCCAGCGCGGACAGAAATTGAGCCGCGTTTATTGTTTGCATGATTTTCTCCCGGGTTGGTTGGATTCATTTTCAATCTTGTTCTCCAGCAAATGGCGCAACTCCTCCAGATCCTTCCTGGTCAGCCGCCTTTGCCGGACAAAATGCGCCAGCATCGGCGTGAGCGACCCGCCGAAAAAGCGGTCGAGGAACGATTCGCTTTCCACCGCGATGCACTGCCGCTCCGTCACCAGCGGTTCGTAAACATAGACCCGTCCGCGCGACTCATAATCGAGCACCTGCTTCTTGACGAGGCGCGCGAGCAGCGTCCGCGCGGTTTTCGGATGCCAGCTCGGATCTTCGGCGGTGAGCTGTTCAATGATTTCAAAGGCGGTGATGGGATGTTTTGCCCAAATGACGCGCATAATCTCCCATTCCGTGCCGGTGATGTTCGGGGCGTGTCTGATCATGACATTGCTTACAGCTGTAATCCACACAAAGACTACACATGTAGTCTAATTAGTCAAGCTCTTTTTGTGGAATCTAAAAATCAGCCAAGCCGCACCTGGAAAAGTGCTGATTAGCAATGAATTGCGGAAAAAACCGCAGTGTCCGGCTATTCGGACAGAATTTTTATGGACCGGACTTTCTCGGAGCGCTTTCTGGCGGTTTCATTCAGAATTTTCTTTCGCAACCGCAGGTTTTTCGGCGTCGCTTCCACGTACTCGTCCACGTCAATGTATTCCAGCGCGCGTTCGAGGCTCAACTTCAACGGCGGACTGAGCTGGATGCCCTTGCCATCCCCCACCGACCGCATGTTGGAAAGTTTTTTTGCCTTGCAGGGATTCACCGGGATGTCGTTTTCACGCGCATTTTCGCCCACAATCATGCCGGCATAAACGGCTTCACCCGGCTCGACCATCAGGCGGCCGCGTTCCTGGATCATGTTCAGGGCATAGGACATCGCCACACCGTTTTCCATGCTGACAAGCGACCCGTTCTTGCGCGCGGCAATTTCCCCGCGGTCGGGGCCGTATTCGTGGAAGAGATGGCTCATCACGCCGAGACCGCGCGTCTGGTTCACCAGGTCGGTCTCAAACCCGATCAGGCCGCGCATGGGGACCAGCGCCTCGATGGTCACCTGGTCACCGTGATGGTTCATGCTGGTGATTTCGGCCTTGCGACCAGAAAGGTTTTCCATGATGACGCCCATGAATTCCTGCGGGATTTCGAGAAATAATTTTTCAATCGGCTCCAGCATGTTGCCGTTGGCGTCCTTTTTGTAGAGCACTTCCGGACGCGAAACCAATACTTCATAGCCTTCGCGCCGCATTTGCTCGACGAGGATGGCGATTTGCATTTCGCCGCGGCCCTCCACTTCAAATATTTTCGGATCGGCGGTCTGCTTGATGCGCAAGGCGACATTGGTGCGGATTTCCTTTTGCAGCCGCTCCCAAATGTGCCGCGCGGTGACCAGCTTGCCGTCCTGGCCGGCGAGCGGGCTGTCGTTCACCGCAAATTCCATCTGAATCGTCGGCGGATCAATCGGTATGTAAGGCAGCGCGCCGCGTTCCGGTTTGTCCGCGAGGGTCTCACCGATGAACACATCCTCAAAACCGGTGATGCCGACGATGTCGCCGGCGTGCGCCTCCTGCACCTCGATGCGTTTCAAGCCTTCAAACTGGTAAATCATCGTGATTTTGCCCTGGGTAATCTTGCCATGACCATGCAGGCAACAGGCCGTCTCGCCCATTTTTACCTTGCCCGCCATGATTTTGCCGAAGGCGATGCGCCCGAGGTAATCACTGTAATCGAGGTTGGCGACGAGCACCTGAAAACCGTCGCTCGCCTTGGCGTGCGGCGGCGGGATGTGCTTGATGATGGCGTCGAAGAGCGGTTCCATCGTGCCGGCAGCGTGTTCCAATTCCGTCTTGGCATAACCATCCTTGGCCGAGCAATAGATGAACGGAAAATCGAGCTGCTCGTCCGTGGCGTTAAGCGAAATGAACAGCTCGAAAACCTGGTCGAGCACTTTTTTGGGGTTCGCATTCTCGCGATCAATCTTGTTGATGACCACAATCGGCTTGGCGCCAGCCTCGAGAGCCTTGCGCAGCACGAAACGGGTTTGCGCCTGCGGGCCGTCGGCGGCGTCCACCACCAGCAGCACGCCATCAATCATGTTCATGATACGCTCGACCTCGCCTCCGAAATCGGCGTGGCCGGGGGTGTCCACGATGTTGACGTGGTAAATCTTGTATTTGAACGCGGCATTCTTGGCGCGGATGGTGATGCCCTTTTCCTTTTCGAGATCCATGGAATCCATCAGGCGTTCGTCGGTGGATTCATGCTGGTTGGCGCGGAAGGTGCCCGACTGTTTGAGCAGGCAATCCACGAGCGTTGTCTTGCCGTGGTCAACGTGCGCGATGATGGCGATATTCCTAATGTGCTGCATAATTTTTCAAACCGAATCAAATAGAATGCCCTTTTGGGGAAAAAGGTCAAGCCGCGTGAAGGAATAATTTAACCACGGATGAACATCCACCCTCCGTAGCAGAGCTACTGCGGAGGACGGGCAGATGGACACGGACGGGTTGTTAGCTGCCGGTGTTTTCATTTGGTTGGATTGGGGCGGATTCAGTTTGACCGGGTTTGACTGGGTTTGACCCGGTCGTAGCGGAGGCGACTTCCACAGGCGGCTTTGCCAGCGTCAATTCCGCGTAAAAGGCTCCACCTCACGCGGGGACAAACACATCGAATGAATGGAATCTGCGTCAATCCGCACCAATCGGCACAGTTAGTGGATGATGATACTGTGCTTCCTGGGTTTGACGCCGGGTCCCTGCGCCTGGCCGGTCATGGGCACGAAATGAATCGGCAGCACCGCCTGCCGGTCCAGCTTGCCGTCGTGCTTGCGCAACAGCACCAGTTGCTGTTTCGACGACGACCCGACCGGAATAATCATCCGGCCGCCGTCTTTGAGCTGGTCAATCAACGGTTGCGGCACCTTCTCCGGGGCGCAGGTGACAATGATGGCGTCGAAGGGCGCGGCCTCGGGCCAGCCTTTGTAGCCGTCACCCGCGCGCACTTGGACATTGGTGTAACCAAGCCGTTGAAGGGTGGCGGCGGCGCGGTTGGCCAGGTCCTCGATGATCTCGATGGTATAGACCTCCGCCGTCAGTTCGGCGAGCACGGCCGCCTGGTAGCCGGAACCGGTGCCAATTTCGAGCACGCGGTCCGCCGGCTTCGGATCAATCTTTTCGGTCATGAAAGCGACGACATAAGGTTCCGAGATGGGCTGGCCATGGCCGATGGGGAGCGGACGGTCATGGTAGGCCTTGGAGCGCAGATGTTCGGGCACAAACTCATGACGCGGCACCTTGCCCATGACGGCCAAAACGCGGGCATTGGTGATGGCGCGTCCGGAGCCGGCCAGTTCGGCCACCATGCGCTGCCGGGCAGGAGCAAAGGGGTCGTCAGCCGCAATCGCCGGCCGGGCAAAGACGAAACCGATCGCGATCAGAACCATCAGACACAGAGGTATTGGCAATGTTGACATTGGTGTTCTCATGGCAGATCGAACCATTCAATGGCGGCATCATCCGATGACTTTGACAAAATCCGTCAATTTCTGGCCGGTATAGAAACTTATCCAATTGCCGGATGCGTCAGAATAGGCCATGCACCTGTATCCCCTGCATTGAACCCACACCAAGTCCATGCCGGTTTGAACCGGGCTTTTGGTTTGGTTGTTTTTTGTGTGAGATTGGTCGTCGTTTTTCATTGGCAGCAAAAATTCGGCAGCACGATCATAAAGCACTGTTCAGGTTATCGTGTTATTTCCGGCGCAGGTGAATTTAACACGCCGCCAAGAGAACGCCATGTATTGAACATGACAGTTTTGTAATTATTCAATTGCCGGCAGTACGCGCCAGTGGACTTTCACGGCAACCACCGCAATCGGCGTGCGGGGTTTTGTTTGTTTCGGCGCAATCATGCCTCCAACCCGCCGCCAAGATTAATTTTTTCTCATAATCAAGAAAGTCGTTGATTGGTTTTTGAAAAATGAGCGAATATGATGGAATCGAAACACCGCTGACAAACACCCATTCAATGAAACGTTTTCTTAAAAAGCCAGTCATCGCAATTGTCATTCTCGCCCTGGTTGGCGGAATCGGAGCGTGGCGGTTGCTGACGCGAAATGGCGCGCGGCTCTCGTTCACCACGGCGATGGTCAAGCGCGGCGATGTCGCCGCCAGGATCAGCGCGACGGGCACGATTGAGCCGCTCGAGGTCGTGGATGTGGGCGCACAGGTGGCCGGGCGAATCAGCGTGTTCGGCATGGACAAGGATGGCAAGGCACTGGACTACGGTTCGGTGGTCGAGCAAGGCGAGTTGCTCGCGAAGATTGACGATTCGGTCTATGCCGCCGATCTCTCGGTTGCCAAGGCGGGTGAACAAAGCGCCGTCGCAACCCTGGAACAGATGAACGCCAAGCTCGATCAGGCCGCGGCGGAATGGAAACGCGCACGGGAACTGTCTGCCAACAAACTGATCTCGGAAGTGGATTACGACACCGCCAAGGCGAATTACGAAGTCGCCAAGGCAAATGTTTCCGTCGCCAATTCGGGCATCGCGCAGGCAAAAGCGGATTTGGAAAAGGCCCAGCGCAATCTGGATTTCTGCACGATCAACTCCCCGGTGAGCGGCGTCATCATTGACCGCCGCGTCAACATCGGCCAAACAGTGGTGTCGAGCCTCAACGCGCCAAGCTTGTTCCTCATCGCGCGCGATTTGACGAAGATGCAAATTTGGGTGGCGGTCAATGAGGCTGACGTGAGCCGCATCAAAGCGGGCGAGCCGATCACGTTCACGGTGGACGCTTTTCCCGGCCGGGATTTCCAAGGCACCGTCGGCAAGGTGCGGCTTAACGCAACGATGACACAAAACGTCGTGCTCTACACGGTGGAGATCAACATTGAAAACCCGGAAAAGATGCTGCTGCCCTACCTCACCGCGAGCGTGCGCTTTCAGTTGAGCAGCCAAACCAACGCGCTGCTGGTGCCCAACGCCGCGCTGCGCTGGTCGCCGTCCTCGCTCGCCCAAATCGCACCCGACGCGCGCCCAGCCAGCCTGAACGACCCACCGGCCAACGACCAGCCCGGCGAAGCCCAGCCGTCGAAGAAAGAAAACGGACCGAAGCCGTCCCGCCGCACGCTCTGGTTGAAAGACGCCGAATTTGTCCGCCCCATCGAAGTCGTGGCGGGCGTCTCGGACGGCGTGAATACGGCCGTTACCGCGGACGGTTTGCGCGAGGGCGATGAAATTGTCACCGGCGAAATCGTCGGCGCGCCAACGAGGGTAAGCAACCCGTTCCTGCCAAAAGTCATTCGACGTTAAGCGATGCAATGACCCTCATCCGACTGGAAAACATTTGCAAGACCTACCAACGCGGCACGCTGGACATCCCGGTATTGGAGGGCGTGTCGCTGACAATTGCCCGTGGTGAATTGGTTGCGCTGGTAGGCGCGAGCGGCTCGGGCAAGAGCACACTGATGAACATCCTCGGCTGTCTGGATCATCCCACCTCCGGCAGCTACCAGCTCGACGGGAAGGAAATCGCGTCGCTGTCCGCCGACGAGCGCGCCGGCTTGCGCAACACGAAGATCGGCTTCGTCTTTCAAAATTTCAACCTGCTGCCCCGCACCAGCGCGCTGAACAACGCGCGAATGCCTCTGGATTACTCTCCAGCCCATCCTTCCGACGCCGACAGCCGCCGGCATGCAGAAAGAATGCTCCAGCTCGTTGGCCTGAGCGACCGGATGGACCACGAGCCGGCGGCGCTCTCGGGTGGCCAGCAGCAGCGGGTGGCCATCGCCCGCTCGCTCATCAACCGCCCGCAATTGCTGCTGGCTGACGAACCGACCGGCAACCTCGACTCGCGCACGACCGAAGATGTGCTGCGAATGTTGCAGGAACTGAATGAAAAGGAAGGGCTGACCATTATCATCGTTACCCACGATGAAAACGTCGCGCGTCATGCGCAGCGAATCATCCGCATGAAGGACGGCGTGATCATCGAGGAAGGGGCGCCAGCGCAATCGCGCCTTGCAAACGGCGCCGGCATCGCGACCCTGCCGCCACCGCCCGGCCTCCCGCTGCACAGAAACGTCAGCCAGTTCAAACACGCGACGCGCACCACGCGCATGGCGTTGCGCGCACTCCGCCGCAACGTTATGCGCTCGATGCTCACCTGCCTGGGCATCGTCATCGGCATCGCCGCCGTCATCGCGATGATGGAACTGGGTGGCGGATCTTCCCGCTCCATCCAGCAGGCCATTGCCAGCCTGGGCGCGAGCATGATTCAGATTGATCCCGCTGATGTCTCGGTGGCTGGCGTCAGTTCGGGCGGGGGCGGGCGGGCCACCCTTACCATGGAAGACGCGGATGCGCTTCGCAACGAGTGCAGTGTCCTGCAGAGTGTCGCGCCTAGCGTGGATTCCAGGGGACAAGCCGTTTACGGGAATCAGAACTGGCGGCCCGGCCGGATTCTGGGCGCGACGCCGGATTATCTGGCCGTGCGCAACTGGCCGGTGGCCCAGGGCGAGCCTTTCACGGAGAACGACGTGCGCAGTTCCGCGGCGGTGTGTCTCATCGGCCAGACGGTCGCGGACAAACTGTTCGGCACGGAATCGCCGCTTGGCAAGGAACTCCGCCTGCTCGGCGTCGGCCTGAAAGTGGTCGGCGTCCTGTCTTACAAAGGTGCGAACGTGATGGGGCAGGATCAGGACGATTTCCTTCTCGCGCCGTTGACCACGATCAAGTTTCGTGTTGCCGGGCAGAGGCAGGGGGGGCAGGCGGCGGCAAGTTCGTCCTCAGCAGGTTCGGCCAGCGCACGCAGCCAGGTTTATCCCAGCCAACAGCCGCCGCTCTATCCGCCGCAATCTGCCAATCAGGCGGCCGACACGCCGCAACTGGTGCGTTTTCCCAACCTCGACGACGTGTGGGTTGCCGCCGGTTCGCCGCAAAACATTCCTGCGGCCATCCGCCAGGTCACCGCCGTGTTGCGCGACCGGCATCATCTCCCGCCCGGGGCCCCGGACGATTTCAAGATTCGCGATCACACGGAAATCGCGCAGACATTTGCCGCGACGAGCCGTGTGATGACGAATCTGCTCCTGTGTGTCGCGCTGATCTCGCTGATTGTTGGCGGCGTTGGAATCATGAACATCATGCTGGTGTCCGTGACCGAGCGTACCCGCGAAATTGGCATCCGCATGGCGGTCGGCGCGCGCGCCCGGGACATCCTGCGGCAGTTCCTCATCGAGGCGGTGGTGCTTTGCATGGCAGGGGGGACCGTCGGGATTTTGTTGGGTCGCGGAGCCTCGATCGCCATCACCACGTTGCTGCACTGGCCGACGCTGTTATCGCTGCCGGCCATTTTTGCCTCCGTTGCGGTCTCCTGCACGGTTGGCATTATTTTTGGATTTTATCCCGCCTGGAAAGCATCGCGGCTCGATCCGATTGAAGCGCTCCGGTACGAATAACCGGCAACGAAGCTCAAGTTTTCCTGGAAACAATCATTCGTTTGGGCATGTAGCGGCAGACATCTCTGCCCGGCGGAAAATAACTTCCAACCGCCCAACCCTTGGAATGTTCGTGAGCCGTCTGACTTTTCCCGGCCATTCCGGGCGGCAGGATGCCGCCCTCTACGGCAGCCAAGATGGCTGCCGCTACGCAACTTCGGAGCTCGGGTTTAACCCGAACTCCGAAGTAGAGCGATGATTTTCAAGGGATCGCGCCCTTAACATCAGATCATAGCGCCTCCGATGGCCAGCCGATCTTCGGGTGGAATCAACTTCGGCGACGCGCA
>Ga0182027_10010700_pt1 | contig 13017 bp, 8 predicted proteins | sample 712E1DmetaG_FD_121300 | JGI IMG/M metagenome (GOLD analysis project Ga0182027, IMG submission 121300) | Permafrost microbial communities from Stordalen Mire, Sweden - 712E1D metaG (Illumina Assembly) | ecosystem: Environmental > Terrestrial > Soil > Wetlands > Permafrost | place: Sweden...
GCGTGCCCCGCGACAGTGCGAGCTTCCCTTTCTACTTCGGCGGAGTAGACAAGCCCTCAGTCAAGATCAACTCGCTGCCGACATATGTTCGTAACGGGTGGATCAAATCGCCGGACAGCCCGTACCTGACCCTCGTCAAGGAGGTGAGTTACCTCGTCGGCATCCCGATCAACTACTACGCGGTCATGAACCTCAATGGGTTCGTGACCATGATCAACAAGGTCGGCGGGATCGATGTTGTCAATCCGAGCGCGATCAATGACCCGACCTACGCCACTGCCTCTGGCACGGTCATCGGCTTCTCTCTTGCGGCCGGCCCACAGCATCTCGACGGCGATCACGCCCTCGCCTACGTGAGGTCGCGCCACGGTGCTGGCAACAGCGACTGGGCTCGATCCTCGCGTCAGCAACAGGTACTGGTCGCGTTGCTGCACAAGATGGCCGAGCCAGGGGAGCTCCTCGCCCTGCCCGGGCTCATTTCAACGCTGGGATCGAGCGTTACCACAACTTTCCCTGCGAACAAGGTTGCCGACTACGTAGCCATCGGGCAGGACATCCCGAGTGGAAACATCTCGCAGGTTGTACTCGGGCCGCCCTACACAATCACCGGCATCAGCAGCGTAAACGCGGCCGACTGTCTTCTCAATGCCAAGGTAGCGGCATTGTCCGTCCAGCTGTTCGGCAGTGACAGCCTCTGGTATGGGAAGCCCGCGCCTGTCGACACCTGCCCATAGTCGGCAACACCATGACCTGAGCGAGGCCCACGCGGCGTCAGAGTCCGACCCGGGACTGCCGCCGGCTGATCTCTCGTGAGGGGGGAGGAGCATCGCGCAAGACCCACGGTGACCCAGCGAGCACCGTTACGGTCCGCAAGTGGACTGATCCTTCTCGCCGGGGAGTGGCTTCGCCGCCGTCCGAAGTCAGGGCCGTCGCCGTGGCGCATGGCCTGAACCCGGTCGGGGCGCGGCGACTTGGCAGTCTCGAGTACCGCGAGGCCGGCATAGTCGAAGACGGCCACTAATCGAGCTGCCCGAGGTCACCGTCGAGCGCGATCAGATCTGCGGGGTTGTCACGGGAGACGAGCGAGGCCACGCCGAAAGCCGGCGTTACTCCCTCACGGCTCGCGCGGTTGTCGACCTGGGTGCCCTTGACCGAGACGACGGTTACCTATCGGCGCGGCACCTGCGACACCTGCGACGAGGTGACGACCCTGCTCGTAGAACCGCCAATTGGTGCTATCCATGCGACCTATGGACGAATCCGGTCCCGACGATCCTTGGGCTATCTCAGAGAAGACTGAGGCGACTCCCGGGGAGGGGGAGGCGCGGCTCGCGGTCGTCGCTACGGCTTCATAGGGATCGGAGCGATGCTCTCTGCTGGGCCTCCTCGACGCCCTTGTGACTGACGGTCAGGTAGCCGACGAGTATGACGATCACGACCGTCAGAACCACGCCGACCGCTCCGGTGCCAACGCCGAGGCCGCTCAGGCTCCGCGACTTGCCGGCCCAGTCCGCAAAAGAGGCGCCGAACGGGCGTGTCAAAACGTAGGCAATCCAGAAGGCCAGGATCGAGTTGAGACGGACGAACCGATAGCCAACCGCCGGCAGGACGAACAGCACGCCGAACATAACCCCGGAGGTGAAGTAACCCAGGCCCATGGTGCCCGCGGTCATGTCGCCGGCTGCCGTGCCCAGCGCGAAAGCAGCCATCACCGTGGCCCAATAGAACAGCTCGCGCCGGGGCGTGTAGATGCTGTGGATCGAAAGCGTTTTTTCGGTCGCGTACCAGACGGCGAATACCACCGCGAGGCAGAGAGCAAAGAACATGGCGGACACGGCGTACGGGATGCCCAAGCCGATGTGGACCACATCGGCCCCCATCGTTCCGAAGACAGCGACCATGGCCACGGCCAACCAGTAGAGTGCCGGCACGTAGCGCCGCACCAGCAATTGCAACGCCATCGCGATCGCCAGGCCGATTGCTCCGAGAACGACCGCGACCACCGGATCGATCTGGAAGACCAGGAAGTCCGAGGTCGCCTCGCCCATGGCGGTGGTGAGCAGCTTGATCACCCAGAAAAGAACGGTGATCTCCGGGACCTTGGTCGCGGCCGGCGTGATGCGCTGCCACAGCTGAATCGAGATTCGACTGACGCGCGAGTGGATCTCACCCATGCGCTTCCTCGATCTCAGGGCAGCGTCGGTGTCGGGGTCAAGCTGGGACACAAACCGATACTAACGCCAACGGCCGGGGATCGGGCCGGCTCGGACTCGGGGTCGAGCGGCGGCGCGCACGGTGACAACGTCGTCTATCGTTTGGCGCTCACCGATCTTCACTTCAAGATCCAAACCCATAGCGGTAGACCTAGAGATCACGACTGGGTCCGGCCGTGTCTGGCCTCATGCGTAGCGGGAGCTCAGAAATCATGACCGGTCCCGTGCCCGGCCACAGGGGATATCTCCCGACTCACGCCACGACGCCCTTGTTCATCTTGGGAGGGGCGGCTCTTTGTCCGAGGTGCTGCGGACAGAGTTTCCTCGGGGAAACTTCGCGGAAGCGGACGCCGACGACACAGAGCGAGGCCCGCCTCGCGAGGGGGAGCGAGGCGGGCCGCCGGTAGAGTGCGTGGCAGCTGGCACCGGGTCAATCGCCTGTGCTGGCGCCAGTCTGCTGGCCGGCGGATTGCCCTGACAATGTCAATTGCGGCCGGCAAACTGGCAGGAGCGGCTGACTTCCGGGCTGCGTTTGGCGCCAGCCTCGAGAATGCGTGCGCGTGCCCATCGGCGAATGATCGAAGGTCCGGCCTTGCTCGGGCGGCGACAATGCGACCACTCTCACCCCCGCGGCCACGGCGTGATCAGATGGGGGCGAGTTCGCCCTCGGCCGCGGCGGCGATGCGTCGTCGCTGCTCGGCGACCATGATCAGCCGGACTATCCGCTCCTGGTTGAGCGAGGTGATGCGGGTGAACTGGACCGCGACTTCGGTGGTATCGCCCTGTCCGCGTGAGATCGAACCGCCAGAGTCTGTCGTTTCGTCCACTCGCTTGACAACGCCGTTCATCGAAACGTGATCCATGCCAGAGAGTGGAAGCGTCATATCGAGGTCGTCCCCGACGTTGATTGCGGCATCGGTCACGAACCGCAGTCCGCCCGGGCTCAGGTCCCTGGTCACGGTGGTTGCTGTCCGGCCTCGAGGTTGAAATGTCGCCGGATCGAGTTGGCGGAACCTGACTGGCACATCGACGGGATATCGCACATACCGTCGTCGTTGGGTCGGCTCGAGCATGGCCGGCCGTTCGACCGCGAACACGCGCGACCTGCCACCGTCCAGCAGCCTCAGGAACCTGGAGGTGCCTAGGACGGCGGCGCCAGCTCCGACCCGTGTGAGTCGGATCCTGTGGTCCACCGCAAGCGTCTCGATGTGCCGATCGGGCGCAAGCAGGCCGAGCCAGAGCTCGGTCGGGCAGACCCTCAGAACCATCGCCCTGTACGACGGTGCGCGCCCGTAGGGTTCGGCTTCGACGAGGACCCGGTCCCTGATCGCGGACTCTGGTGTCGTGTTGTCTGTGCCTGTCATCGAGGCCACCCTGGCGGGCCGACCACCGTTTGAAGGTCGGGACCTTGTTCGATGGAGGAATCGGCGTTATGGATCCGATCCATATCGGGAGGAGCCCTAGGTTGCGGAGGCCATGGTCCGGCCCTGTCGGTCAAGAGAGCGATTGCGGCGGCTATGTCTTCCCGCTCAGCGGCGACCCCGGCAGGCATCGGTCCCGACAGGCGACTGCAGCTCGCCGCATTCCGGCCCTCGGTCGCGGAACCACTATCTTGGTTCGAGGCCGAGGGTTTTCGGCCGCACGCCTGGAGGCACGTTCGACATCTCGGGTCAATTCGGCGGCAGCGTGAATCTGAAGACCAATCTCCTGGGAATCCCCATCGTCGTCGGCCCCGGCATCTTCGTCGGGCTCGGCGTCCTCGGCATGCTGTCGAGCCTGACCGGCGCCCTGCTGGCGGTGTGGGTCGTGCTGGGGTTCGTCGCCCTGCTGATTCATGAAATCGGCCACGCCCTGGCGTTCCGTCACTACGGCGTGGCGTCCTCGATCGGCTTCTGGATCCTGGGCGGGTTCACCGCCCCGGACGATCAAGTGGTCGCGGCCGGGCTGTCGGATCGCCAGCTGCTGGTGGTAACCGTCGCCGGGCCGCTGGTGGGGCTCTCCGTCGGCGTCGCAACGCTCCTCGTCGGCATCGTCGCCCGCGACGCGCTGCGGCCGATCCGTATGCCGATCTTCCTTTGGCTCTTCGTAAACCTCGGGTGGGCGATCTTCAACCTGATGCCCATATCGAGCCTCGACGGCGGGCAGGCCCTAGAGCACCTCGCAGGTGCGGTGCTTGGGCGGCCCGGTCGGGCGATCGGGCTGGCGCTCGGCCTGCTGGCAAGCGGCCTGATCGCTGTCGCGGCGCTGCATGTGGGGTTGGTCTCGGTCGCGTTCGTGGCCGTCGTCTTCGGGCTGTTCAACCCCACGCCATACCAGCGTCTCCGAGCCGAGATCCGGCAGGCCAGGCGACCCGGACCGGGGACAATTCAAACGGGTGAGCAAGACCTGCGCGGCAACTGAAGATCCCGAGCCTGCACCCGTGATCGGCCTCTGAGTCCTCGCCGGGAATGCGTGCACGATCCCGAGTCGTGAGGCGATAGCTGGTCTTGGCTGAAGCCCGGATGCTGGTTGGGATAAATACACCGGAACGTATTCGGCTCCGGCCTACCCGCACCCGGGACGTTCCAACTACTCTGGAGGAGAGGCCCCACCTGGGGCGGATCTGGGCTGAGAGCCCAGGGAGCCATCGGCCCGGGCCGTTTGCCCGATCTTCGACGGCAGTGTTACGCTCCGACCAGACGCCAACCGGGACTGTGCTCCCGTCGACACAGGAGACAACCGAGTGCGCAAGATCGTGGCCGCGTTCGTGGCCATTCCCTTCATCGTCTTCCTCTACTTGACTTCGCTCGTCCGACGCCAGCCGATCGTGGCGTCGCAGCGGACCTCGCCGATGGCCTCACGGAAGGCTCCGGCAACGCCCCCGACCTCGGTCGGACGACGATTCGGCAGCGGAACGGTGCAGGTCGTTGCGGTCGTCACGGCCGTCGCAATGCTCGTCGCGGGGATGCTCCTGGGCCTCCCGACCAAGGAAGTGGTGGGCGTCGCTCCGCCGAGTTTCCCGCCGCTGACGCCCCAGGCGGAGCCGCAGAACGCGGGCGCCACTCTGCCGCTGGACGTGGCCTTCCAGGTCCAGTTCACCAAGCCGATGAACGAAACGTCGGTCGAGAACGCGCTCACGATCTCACCGCAGGTCAACGTCGAGTACCTCTGGGACGCCACCGCGCAGGTGGTTTCGCTGGCACCGAGTCCGTTCTGGCAGCCCCACACGGCCTATACGGTCATGGTCGGTGCCGGAGCCTCGGACCAGGAGGGGCTTGGTCTCGTCCAGCCGCTGGTCTCCACGTTCGAGTCCGGCGCGCCCACCTCGGGGCAGATCGTCGCAACCTCGATGGCCGGGGACGAGGCATCGCCTGCCACCGCTTTCCAGCTGACCTTCACGCGGCCGGTGAAACTCGCGACGGTCGTCAGCCGGATGGCGTTCACCCCCGCGACCACGGTAACCGTCGTCGGTGACGACCCGACGGACATCGCATCGCAGGTGTTCACGATCACTCCGACGACCCAACTCCTCTCCGACAAGGATTACGTGGTCAGCTTCGTCAACGGCGGAACCGATGCCGCCGGGGCCGCGCTGGACCCGGTCCCGCCCCTCCTGGTCCACACGCTGCTGGCTCCGACTGTCATCAAGTTCAGACCGGTCGACGGCGGCATCACCTATGACACGAACCAGCCGGTCTCCGTACGGTTCACCATGGCGATGGACGAGAAGTCGACCGCCGCGGCCTTCTCGGTCACGGTCAACGGCAAGGCCATCGCGGGTACGAGGAACTGGGCCGAGGGAGATACCGTCCTGGTTCTCTCGCCCCGCTATGCCTTCAAGGTGGGCGACAAGGTCGTGGCCAGGGTGAGCACGGCCGCTCGCGCGGCTGGCGCAGGTGGCCTTCATCTTGGGGCAGCCGCGACCGCGACCTTCACCGTCTCCAAGCCCAAGTCGACCTCCATCGCGTATACCGGCGGCGTGGCCAGCGCCACGCGGCCGTACTACGGGTCCGAGGTCTACTACATGAAGCTCATGAACTGCACGCGGACGGGCGGCTGGGTGACCGGCAGCGGGGCCTGCAGCTCGGTTACGCACCACACGCTGCCTGCCCAGGGACCGCTGCGGCTGAGTGCCACGATCTCAAACAAGGTGTCGCGGCCCTTCGCCAAGTACATGGCAGATCGCCGGATCCTGAACCACTACGCCTACCACGACCCGCAATGGCGGCTCTGCCATTGGGCCGGTCTCTGCGGCTCGGCCTGGGCAGAGAACATCGCCTCGCCGACGAGCGCCGGCAAGGGTGGGATGATCGACATAGAGATCTTCTACCAGAACGAGTACTGGTGCCGCTGTGAGCACTACTACAACATAATGGCGCCGTTCCTCAACCAGGCCGGTGTCGGAGTGTGGGTTTCGCACGGCGTCGTGCGAGTCTCGATCGACTTCTCCGGCTGATCCCACGGCAGCCGATACGTCCTCCAGATTCTCTTGGTGGAGCCGCTTGAGCGTGTGTGCCAATGCTTCGTGACGTGGTCGTTCACATCAACAACGAGCAGCCGATGCTGGCGGACCTCATAGCCGAGCCTTCGCCATCGGACGTCGCCTTGATCTGCAGGAACCTGCGGACGATGGACGGCAAGAAGCCGGTATGGATCGACAAGGCGGATTCGACCTTCGTGATGCCCCTGGCCGCGATCCGGTTCATCGAGATCCATCGCTCTTCGGTCGAAGCCCACCGCGTCGAGCTGGCTGCCGAGGCGGCCGGAGCGACGTCCGCTGCCCTAACGGATGTCGAACTCGCAAACGACGCCATCGCCCGGCTCGACCGGGGCGGGGATCCGGGCACCCTCGACGACGTGCCGGTCCAGGTCAAGGGTTCGGACTTGGGGAGCGAACGGCCGAATGCGGATGAGTTGGACGACGACCTTCTCCGACGTATCCGCGAGGCCTGAATCGAGGCCTCGGCATCCCTGACGACCGTCGCGCGGTATGAAGCTGGGCCGCGATCGAGGCGGCTCCCCCCAGCCCCGTGAACTGTCAGGTGAGCGGCTGATGCTAGACTCCCGCCGATGAGCGGCAACCTTGTGATCGTGGAGTCGCCCGCGAAGGCGAAGACGATCGAGCGATATCTCGGGCCGGGCTACACCGTGCTCGCTTCCTACGGCCACGTCCGCGACCTGCCGGAGAACCCCGGCAAGAACCAGCTCGGCGTGGACGTCGACCACGACTTCGCGCCGGTGTACGAGGTCGTCGCGGATCGCAGGAAGCAACTCGCAGCGATCCAGAAGGCCGCCCTCAAGGCCGATCTCGTCTACCTTGCCACAGACCTCGACCGCGAGGGAGAGGCGATCGCCTGGCACGTCGCCGAGGCTGCGCAGCTCGATCCGGAGCGGACCAGGCGCGTCACCTTCTCGGAGATAACCGAGGCCGCGATCAAGCGGGCCTTTGCCGAGCCCCGCTCCATAGACCAGAATCTCGTCGATGCCCAGCAGGCCCGCCGTGTCGTGGACCGGCTGGTCGGCTACACCCTGAGCCCGCTGCTCTGGCGCAAGGTCCGGGCCGGCCTTTCCGCCGGCCGCGTCCAGTCGGTGGCCGTTCGGATCGTCGTGGATCGAGAGCGCGAGATCCGGGCCTTCACCGCTCGCGAGTATTGGACGCTCAAGGCGATCCTCGTCGCCCCAAACGGTGAAATGTTCGAAGCGGACCTGGTGCGGATCGCCGGCAAGAAGCCCGAGATCGGCGATGGCGAAACGGCGGAGCGCCACGCCGCGGCCATCAGGGCGTGCCGGCCGGTCGTCACGGACGTCTCCGTCAAGAAGACCAACCGGACCCCGGCGCCGCCTTTCACCACATCGAGCCTACAGCAGGAAGCGAGCCGCAAGCTCGGCTTCTCGCCCAAGCGAACGATGAGTTCCGCCCAGCGCCTCTACGAAGGCGTCGAAACGGACGACGGCCAGGTCGGCCTGATCACCTACATGCGAACCGACTCGGTCGCGCTCTCGAGCCAGGCGATGGCCGAAGCTGCGCGGGTCATCGAGGTTCGCTTCGGTCCGGAGTACATGACGCCCAAGGGCCGGGCCTTCAAGACGAAGACGCGCAATGCGCAGGAAGCGCACGAGGCCATCCGCCCGACTTCGTTCGAGCGGGATCCGGACGCCCTCGCCAGGCGCCTTGGCAACGACGAGGCCCGGCTCTACAAGCTGATCTGGCAGCGCGCGATCGCCAGCCAGATGGCTGCCAAGGAGCAGGAGACCACGAGCGTCGACCTTGCGGCAGGCGATGCCAGCCGGCCGGCCGACGGCTACGACCTTCGGGCCAATGCCACCCGGACGACTTTCGACGGCTTCTCACGCGTCTACACCGAGGGCCAGGACGACCAGGAAGAAGAGGCCGAGTGCCGTCTTCCCGTACTGGCGAAGGGCAACATCGCCGGCGTCGATTCCGTCGCCCCGCTGCAGCACTTCACCGAGCCACCGCCCCGCTACACAGAGGCGAGCCTGATCAAGGCCCTCGAGGAGCACGGCATCGGCCGGCCGTCGACGTACGCCGCCACGATCTCCACGATCCTGGACCGGGGCTACGTCAAGGTCCAGGAACGACGCCTCCAACCGGAGCCCGTCGGCGAAATCGTCACGGACCTCCTCGTCTGTCATTTCGGCGAGTTCGTGGACCTCGAGTTCACGGCCCGAATGGAAGACGATCTCGACGACGTGGCGGACGGCAAGCGCGATTGGGTCCCGGTGGTTCGGGCCTTCTACACGCCCTTCCGCGCCCGAATCGAGGAGAAGACCAAGGAACTCAAGCGGGCCGACTTCACCACGCGACCGTCGGAGGAGCTCTGCTCGGAGGGCCACCCGATGGTCATCCGGCTCGGGCGTTACGGCGAGTTCCTGGCCTGCTCGATGTACCCGGAACACAGGGAGACCCGTGAGCTGCCCGGTGTCGGCGGCAACGGAGCTGCGGCCGCAGCGGGAGTGGTCGCAGAAGACGGCTCGATCGAGCCGGCCGCGCCCGAGGTCTGCCCCAAGTGCGGCGCCACGGACGGCGGCGTCCTGGTCCAGCGACGCGGCCGCTTCGGTCCATTCATGGGCTGCTCGCGCTACCCGGACTGCGACTACATCAAGAAGGAAGGCCCTCCGCCGCCGGCGCCCCTGGGTTTCGAGGTCACGTGCCCCGATTGCAGGAAGGGCCACCTGGCGACGCGCCGGGCCCGCCGGACGGGATCGCTCTTCTGGGGCTGCTCGCGATATCCGAATTGCAGCTACACGACGTCGCACGAGCCGGTCGGCGCCGTGCACGACGTGGACAATGGGCCGGTCGGGCGCAACGGCGAAGCAGCGCTCTGCCTGGTTTGCGGCGCCGCGATAGGACTTGCCGGGATGGACGATCTGGTCGGCAAGAGCCTGGTGGGCGGCGCGGCCAATCCGGCTGCACTGGCCAGGCCGTCCGCGAGCAAGCCACGCCGCACGGGCCGGACTGCCGCCTCGGGCGCACGGACCGGCGCCCGCAAGACCGCCGGCGGTCGGTCCACCGGGCGCAAGCCCGCGGCAGGTGCCGCGAGCGCGGCCGCCGCGGCCGATCCGGCCGATACGTGGCGTGACGTCGCCGACGCCGAGAAGTAGCCGATGACAGCGGGGCGGTCCACGACAGCTGGAGCGACACCCGGAACCGGAGCCGATCCTTCGACCGCCGGTGCGGCAGCGGAGCGTTTCCTCCAGGCGCTCGAGGCGCGGGGATCTTCGGCAAACACGATCCGGTCCTACCGGACGGGTCTGGGTCACTACCTGGCCTGGCTCCAGGAGAGCGGCCACGACTGGCGAGCACCCTCCCGGATCGCGTTGCGGAGCTACCTCGGCATCCTTGGCGAGGGCCGCGGCAAGAGGACGGTAGCCCAGCGCCTGGCCGCTCTGCGGTCGTACTATCGCTTCACGACGCGCCAGGGTCTGACGCCCGGCAACCCGCTCGCGGCACTCGCCACTCCGCGGCAGCCGCGTCGCCTGCCCGAAGTGCTGACCATCGCGGAGACGGAGCGGCTGATCGACGCCGCCGCGGCGCAGGGCCACGTGGTCCGGCCGAGTCGCGGGGTCGGCCGGGTCGAGGCGGCCCGGGGCGCGGCCGGCGGCGCGGCACGTGAGGGAGTCTTGGTCGCGCTCGCGCTCCGCGACGTGGCCATCATCGAGACCGCCTACGCGGCCGGACTGCGCATCAGCGAGCTGGCGTCGCTGACCGTCGGGGCCGTGGATCTGAAGCGCGGCGAGGTTCGGGTCACGGGCAAGGGCCGCAAGCAGCGGGGGTCGCTCCTGAGGCGGCCGGCGCGCGCGGCCCTGGCAAAGTACCTCGATGAGGGGCGACCGGTGCTGGCCGGTCTCGCTGCCACTCGCCGCGTCAGGGGCGCCGGTCGGGCCTCGGCCGAGGGAGCAGCGCCGGCCGCGGACCCGGACGTTGCTGCACCCGACATCCTGTTCCTCAACCACGTCGGCGGCCCGCTGGGCGTCCGTGGCCTGCGATACAGGCTCGAGCGGCTGCGCCTCGCGGCCGGCCTGCCGGAGGGCGTATCGCCGCATACGCTGCGCCATAGCTTTGCGACCCATCTGCTCGATGGGGGGGCGGACCTCCGCGTCGTCCAGGAGTTGCTGGGCCACGAGAGCCTCGCCACGACGCAGATCTACACCCACGTCTCGCCGGCGCGGCTCCGGGCGGCCTATACGGCCGCGCATCCCCGGGCGACGGTCGCGGCGACGATCGAACGAGAAGGCCCCGGCGCCACCGCGACGGCCGATACCGCGTCAAAGGTCGCGGAACCGCCGGAGGGCGGCCGAGCGGACCGCTAGGCGAGCGCCGCCGGCCTCGCGGCAGGCCGCCAGCCCCGTGCCGCCGGCGGGCCCTACAATCGGTCGGGACGCCCGGGTCGAGCAACCGTCCCGGCGAGGAGGTCGGCGAATGTCAGAGCAGTCCGCAGGAAACGCTTCCCGGGGGAGCGGGTCGAGCGTGTTGAAGGCGTCCACGGTTGACCTCGCCCCGAGCACAGCGGCCTGGGATGCCTTCGTCTCGCACTCGAACCCCGGGTCGTACCTGCAGACGAGTGCCTGGGCCGAGGTCAAGGCGGCCAACGGCTGGGTCCCCATGCGGTTCATCGGCTCGGCTATCGGCGGCAAGGCGGCAATCGCGAAGCGGGTCGAAACCGGCGTCGTCTCGCCGGCAGACGAGTCGCCCACCGCGGAGGAAGTCGAGCGCTCCGGATCGGGCGACGAATCGGAGTTCGGCGTTCAGCTGCTGATCCGCAAGCCCCGGCTCTTCCGGTGGGGCTTCGCCTACGCGCCGCGCGGCCCGGTCTTCGAGGCCTGGAACGGGGCAACGCTCGAGGCTTTCACCGCGGCCCTGCGCCAGGCCGTTTCCTCGTCGCCGTCGCGGATTTCGCACGTCCGGATCGAGCCGGAGATCGAGCTCAACGGGCCGTGCGACCTGGACGGGGAGTTCCGCCATGCGCTGCGCCGGAGCGGCTGGCGTGCCGGTACGCCGATCCAGCCGCCGCGCACGCGCCAGGTGGACCTGCGGCCCGACGAGACGGCCCTCTGGGGCGACCTGCGCAAGAAGTGGCGCCAGTACGTCAACAAGGCCCGCAAGGGCGGCGTCCGGGTGGTGGAGGCGACGGTCGAGCGATTGCCGGAGTTCTATTCGATCTACCAGGAAACGGCCAGGCGTGCCGGTTTCGTCATCCGGACCTACGAGTCGTACCTGGGCGTGTGGGGGGCGTTCGACCGGCTCGGCATGGCGCGGCTGCTCATGGCAGAGGGTCCCGACGGCGCTGGGCTGGCGACGCTCTTCCTGCTGAGAGTGGGGGACCGCGTCATCGAGCCGTACGGCGGCATGACCGAGGCCGGCGCCGAATGCCGAGCCAATTACCTCCTCAAGTGGGAGGCGATCCGGACCTCGCGTGAGGCCGGCGCCCACAGTTACGACATGTGGGGCATCTCGCACGAAGGAATCGAGCACTTCAAGACCGGGTTCGGCGGGCGCGAGATCAAATACGTCGGCGCCTGGGACCTCGTGCTGGATCCCGCCGGACGACTCGCCTTCGACAGCGCGCAGGTCGTCCAGGACCGCGTTGGGGCCTGGCGGCACGGAATACTGAAGGTCCGCGGCCGGCCACACGCCCCGGTTGGCGAACGGGCCGAAGAGAAGGCGCGGGAGCCCGGCGAGTGACGGGCCCGGCGGAGGCGGCCGGCCGGGATAGGTCCGAATCGGCGACCGGGGCGGCCCCAGACGAATCGATTGATGCCCTGCTTGCGGCCGCCGAGCCGGCTGGCTCCCGACCGCTCGGAGCGCTGATCGATCGGCTGGCGGCGTCGGGCCAGCTGACGTCGTCCGCAACTGCGGGCGGGGCATACGTGGCAGAAGTCGCGGTTCGGGGCGTCACCCTCGACTCTCGCGCGGTCCGACCCGGACACGTCTTCGTTGCCGTTTCGGGCGCCCATTCCGACGGTCACGATTTCGTAGCCGCGGCGGCAGGCCTCGGTGCGGCGGCCGCCCTCGTCGAGCGGCCGGTGGATGGCGTCGCCATCCCGCAGGTCGTCGTCGCGGATACGCGTCGTGCCCTCGCGACGGCCGCGGCGTGGTGGTACGGCGACCCGAGCCACGAGCTCGGCATCGTCGGCATCACCGGCACTGACGGCAAGACGACGACCTCGTTTCTGGCCATTGCCTTGCTGGAAGCATCCGGCATATCCACGGGACTGATCACAACCGCCGCAGTGAAGGTGGGATCGCTCCAAACGGCGAACCCCGAGCACGTGACGACGCCGCAGGCCACGCAGCTTCAGAAGA
>Ga0182027_10010701_pt1 | contig 13016 bp, 12 predicted proteins | sample 712E1DmetaG_FD_121300 | JGI IMG/M metagenome (GOLD analysis project Ga0182027, IMG submission 121300) | Permafrost microbial communities from Stordalen Mire, Sweden - 712E1D metaG (Illumina Assembly) | ecosystem: Environmental > Terrestrial > Soil > Wetlands > Permafrost | place: Sweden...
CTACTATGAAATCGGCCCTCCCGAACAGAATGAAATGTTTTTGAATGCCGGCGATGTCAATGAGGCGGCAAAACTGGCGTATCCGCGGGATCGAAACCAGGAAGTTGTCGTCCACGATAAAGATGTTTTTCTCGGTGATAGACTTGATTTCCCTGACTACATCGGCAATATCCCGCTCAAAATAGGCGTGCCGTGTTATTTCGATGCAATAGCAGAACGAGCAGCGATACGGGCAACCGAAGGAGGTCTTGATTGTTGCGCATTTTTCGTGGAAGATGTAGTTGTAGCGGCCGCGGTACCGGGCGGTCTTCTCACGATCGGGGAAAGGATAATCCCAGGCCGTTTCGAGGTCGTACGTCTTTCCCGTTCCGTTCCAGACGCCGGGGATGGCTTGCCGCGCGGTTTCGACGGCCGCTCCGGCGGCAACCGCATCGGCGATGGCCACCATGGTTCTGATGCCATTTACCTTTGCGATGAAATCGAAAGCCCCATCAAAATCGCCGGGGTTCACTTCGGCATGCACGCCGCCGGCAACGGTGATGATTTTTGGGTTGCGCTCTTTTATGGAAACGGCATATTGTTTTACGATCTTGACATGCGGTAAGTATGCCGTGAATCCGACAATGGCGGGTTTGAACGAATCGATAAAGCGCAGAAGGCGGTGCTCCGGTTCGAGAATCATGTCGAGTATCTCGGCGTGGTGACCGGCGCGTTCCAGAGCGGAGGCGAGATACTCGAGCTCAAGCGGCTCGCAGACCATGAACTGCTGCAGGCCGATGGAATCCCGGTGCGGCTTCGGCCTGATAAGGGCGACGTTCAGGCCCATTGTGCGCTCGTTTCTTGCGTGACCAGGCGTGGCAACGCCGGTTTGAAGACGTGAAATTTTTGCTCATCGAGCGGTTTGTATTCTATCCTGCGGACAAACGCTCCGGTGAAATTGTGGACAAGCGGATTTGAATGGTGCAAAAGCCCGAAGAGCGGCTCATAGCGGCACCCGATTTTGAGTTTCGCTTCGTCCGCGGTCTGGCCGAAATCGATGCGCTCGAACCGGTGCTCGATTCCGTATTGGACGATTTTGAGGAGCAGGCTGATATAGATGTCGTACTGACTGTTGATACGGTGGTCGAATCCGACGAATTCAAAAATAAGCTCAGGCCCGTTCTCGATCAGCTGGATGAACCCGACCGCAACAGACCCCTTTTCGAGAATGCCGATTTTGAAAAAGGGCCCCTGGAAAAAGCCGACGGGGAGTTTTTCGATTTTATAAGGCGAACTTTTGTAGACCTCCTCGTAGAGCGCGTAGAGCCTGTGGTCAAACTGCCTGTTATCGTCAAGCATCCGGAAGGTGAGCGGAGTTGATTTTGCGAGGGCTTTTTTATATCGGTGGCGGTAGCCGCTTCTCAGGTCGCGCATGTAGTGGTCAAACGAGTTCCAGCGAAGATCAAGAACGCACCGGGGAAAAGTTCTCACCTGAATAAAGCCGGGAAGACGGAAATCAGTTGCGGTATTGAGGAACAGTTTATATCCTTTGATGCCCTTGATATGGGCGGCTAATTCCTCCCGGGTTTCACCGCGGCAAATAATACCGGGCCGCGTGACCGACAGCGGAACGTAGACAAAGGTGACGCGGAGGGAAACGTGCACAGGAGTGAACATGAACAGATTGAAATTGTGCCTCACATACGTCATCAGGATGGTGTCGATTGCGTCGGCAGAGTTGCGGAAAATGCAATAGGTTTGTTCACAGGCATCAATCGATTCAATAAATTGCTGGAATTCCCGTGTCAAATAGAGATTGTCTCCGCAGAGGTCGTCCCACTCCGGAGGAAGTTCCCTGGCTGAGCGAAAAAGCTCTATAAACAACCCCCTTGCGCGATCTCCATGCAATATACGGCATACCTTCGGTCGACAGTGTTCCCCAGCTTGAGGTTCAACATCCGGGAATTGCGGTTGCTGTCCCAGACAAAATTGGTTTCTCCGCGTTTGAATTGGGCGGGGGCGCGCCGCAGTGCGGCGTCGAAGAGGCCGACAATAGCGCCGGTCCGCTGATATTCGGGAAGCACCCCGACGGCGTTTATTTTCACCGTGTCTATCGTCGATTTAAGCAAGAAATACCTGGCCATGAGGGCAACGAGAGAGTTCTTCCTGCCCGGCGGCAACACGGCATTGTAATCCGGGTGCCAGAAGAAAAAGCCTGCTTCCCGGCCGTTTTTGAGGGCAAAAATGAGGTGCTCCGGACGCAGAAGCGGTTTGAGGCCCGACATGAGCTCAAAAAGATTTTCGGGGTCGCGATCAAAGTAGAGGAAAGTTTGACGCAGGCACCCGTTGCAGAGCTTTCCAAACAGGATCATTTCGTTTTTGTAATCGTTGAGGCGCATAGTCCTGAACGAGAACTCCTCATAGGTCCGGCCAAGCCCGGTAATGCGTTGCCGGACATCGTCGAGCTTGAACGTGTAGGTCGATAGGGTGTGCCTCTCAAATCCGGGAACCTCGAAGTAGTCGCAATAGTAAGGTTTGTTGTAGAGGCTGTCAAAAGAAATCCTATTTTCCCTGCCGGGCATAAGAATTCCCACGCCATAGCTCACATGCCCGTGCAATCCGATAACAACCTTGTCCACGCCTGTGATTCGCGCCGCATTTTGCGCTTCGTCAAGAAGCATGCCGACAGCCTCGGTCTGGTCCTGCAAAGCGTCAAAAAAGCCGATTTGCAAATAGGGGAGCCGGGGATCGTGGATGAACATGCACTGCGCGAGCGTCCGGCCGTCTTCCCGGACGGCGATCGGCCGGATGAAATTCTGTCTCGTGAAGGTGTCGGTCTGATACAGGAACATTTTCATGACAAACAGGGAACTGTCGACCCAAGAGCGGTCGCCTGCGTACAGACCGTAGATGAATTCCACAAAACGCTTTTTCTGGCCTTTTGTATGCAGTGCAACGAGTTTCAGTTTCATATCCTTTCGTCTGTCAATCCCAAAGTTTGCGGATTACAGGCTGCTCACTCGGGCGTACATCCGGTTGTAATCGCGGTCCCCGAAGGTTCGCTGTCGCGCCTACTCCTGTAGTGTTGTATGCAGTCCTAGTCGTGGTGCTGTGAGGTTCTTCACTCCTATCGTTGCCTAAACGGAAACCACCAGTTAAGTGGTCCCAGCAGTTTCATGAGAGCCGGGACGAGTACCACCCGTATGAGTGTTGCGTCAAGCAAGACCGCAAACGCCAATCCCAATCCCAGCTCCCGCGTAGCGGTGAGGCTGGTGAACCCGAACGAAGCGAAAAGGCACACCATGATAAGCGCGGCGCAGGTGATAAGGCCGCCGGTATGCTTCAACCCGAGCGCGACGGCACGGCTATTGTCGTGCGTTGCGGAATATTCCTCTTTGATGCGGGCCAGGAGAAAGACCTCGTAGTCCATCGACAAACCAAACAGTATCGTGAACAGCATGAGCACCAGAAAAGAGGACAGCCCTCCGGGCGGTTCCAGGTGCAAAACCGACGCCCCGATGCCGTATTGAAACACCAGGACGAGAAATCCGTATGAGGCAAGCACCGAGAACAGATTGAAGATCGTAGCCTTCAGAGGAATAACAAGGGATTTAAAAAGGATCATCAGGACCAGAAACGTGAGACCGAGAACAGCCGGAATGACGCGCCACAGGCTGTCGAACATCTCCCTGTCAAAATCGGACACCATGGCGCTCACACCGCCAACCTGCATCCGAAGGCCGGCGGCCGCCGCTTCAGGCCATTGCTGGCGCCTGAGGTCTGTCACCCATTTCATGATATCTTTACTTTCGGGAGCCTGTTTCGGGACCAGAATTATCAGCGCCGATTTTCCATCGTCGCTAACGGCGTTTGCCGCGGTGGGCTGCGTCCCGGCGGGAAGATCGCCCACCGAGTGTACAAGAGACCGGAACATTCCGAGTTCGGTCAGCAGCCGGGGAAAGCCTATTTCGCAGGCAATGTCGTATTTCTTCGTCAGCTTTGCAGTGATCGAAAGCAGCGCATCCTGCGCCTGCGGGGTCCATAGCGTGCCGTCACTGCCGCTTTCTGCGAGGAGAAGCACCGGTCCCATCCAGCCTTGCGCAAAGTTCTTCTTAAGCACCTCGAATCCCCGACAGGTTTCCATGGAAGGATCAAGGTCTTTGCAGCCGATGTTCCAGGCCTTCATGCGCAGTGCCGGGACCATAAGCAGACCCAATATAACCAGCGCGAATACCGTGAAGAGAAGCGGCCTTTGCATAATGCGAAACGAAATCTTCTCCCAGAGAGTCCCGGCGGTACGCCCGGCAGGTTGTGTCCGGATTTTAAAGGGCCAGTTCACGGCCGAGCCCATGAGAACGAGAAGTGCGGGCAGGAGAGTAAGGGCGACGCCCAGTGCGGTCGCAACGACCACAACACCGCCGAATGCTATGGTATGGAGGAACCGGGCTCGGGTGAGGAACAACGCCGCGAATCCGACGGCCACAGTGATTCCGGAAAAAAGAACGGAATGACCTGCGCTATTCATGGCTTCCATGCACGATTCCGTCACCGAGGAGCCGCGTTGCAATGCAGTGCGGTACCTGCTCAGGATGAACAGTGCATAATCCACTCCAACGCCAAGGCCTATCATGGAGACCGCGTTTTGGGCGAAAATGCCTACCGGCATTGCCATGCTCAGAAAGTAAAGACCGGCGAGCGCGATGGTCATGGCGATAAACGCAAGCAGCAGAGGTACGCCGGCCGCAATGGGCGAACCAAATACAACAATAAGAACCACCAGTGTGAATGGAATACCCCAGCTCTCCGCCTTGAGCAAATCGTCAGAAGAAAACCGGTTCATGTCATGGTACATAGCGGCCGTTCCCGTGACATAAACGGAAAAGGCGGAATCAAGCCCCGCATGTCGGATTGCTTCCCTTACCTTTGGTGTAATCATTTCGGCCTGCGTATATGTGCGCACATCCGGGGTAACGAGCAGAAGCGCGGAATGCCCGTCTTTCCCGAGAAGTTCCGGGACATTGCTGTTCCATGCGTGCATAACCTGTCGCACGACGCAAGGGTCTTTGGTGAGGGAGGCGGAAAGCAAGCGTGCAGCAGCGGGAAACCTTGGGTCCGTGACTCCGATCACGGAGCTGGTCATCACGACGGGAAAGGTATAAGCTTTTCCCGCGCCGAATTTCGCCTGAATAGTCTGGGTTACCAAATCCGAAGGACTGTTGGGAATGATATCACTGCTTCCCTGCAATACTCCCGGAAGCTTCAGGAAAAAGACGCCGCCCAGCAAAAATGCCGCGCTCCAGGCAAATATGACGATGGTTTTATGGTGAATAACGAATAGGGTGAGTTTTTTCATCAAGGTGTTTTCCAATCTTCCATGTAACTTGGCGGGCGAATCGGATGTTTCCCGCTTGTCATACGCAAAGGATATGCCATTCATTACTTCAAGGGAGATTAGCTGAAATACCCGTTGGGGGTTTTGTCGCTGCCGCTTGGTAAGTATAAGGTAGTGCAGTGCTTTCAGCAATTATACAGTAACGTCTTTGCCCTTTCCAGCGGCGAACACGGCCTTTGACCGTGATTGTTCACAGGGAAGATACGCTTCGGAATAGTCGCACGTCCACAACTTTTCCTGCCGGCGGCCTGCCAGAATCGCAATAACGCGCCTGTCTCAGTGAGGCTGAATCGAGATTTGATTTATGAAAGCGGGTGTGTTTGGAGGAGCTTATTTGCAAATCGGTTTGAAACGCAGCAATCTCTCAGCGCATCCGTGGACCGCGCCTGTGTTGACGCCTCAATTTCAATCCCACAGCGAGCGCATTACAGGCTGCTCACCGGGGTGTCGGTCCGAACGTGCCCGGATTGCCGGGCCCGCCCGAAAATAGACCTTCGCTATGCAAACGTCAACACCTACTGCGCGTTGCCGTCCTGCGAAGCGGGCCTACCATGTCCTTGTCCCTGGGCGCCCATTTCCTTTTGCCGCTGCGCGATCAGGGCTTCATACTTTCCCCGCTGGACGCCGGTGAGCACCGCCGAGATCTCCTTGTCGAAGCGTGCGCGAAGCGCTGTCATCGCCTGCCGCATACCTTGACGGTCGTCGCCAAATTTTTGCCGCAACGTCTGCATAGTGTCGCGCTGGCTCTGCATGATCGCGGTTATTTTTGTGACTTGGTCCGCAGAAAGATCAAGCTGAGTCTTGAGCTGGTTGACCCGGTCCTGCACCGACATCATCTGATGATGTGATCCCTGGGCGCCCTGCCCGGACTGGGCAGATATACCCGAGAAATAACCTGCGAGCAAACATGATGCGAAAATCATAACCCTGCGCATGAAACCCCCGATGAAAAAGGTGAAGAGATTCAATTCAGGCTCCCCATGACCGGAGCCTCCGACCTAATCGTACACTGGCATTTGACGGGATGAAACGGTGCGGTGTTACAGAGCGATTGTCGTTCTGTAATCCAGTCGTGGTGCTGCGGGGTCTTTCAATTGAGCCCCTTGCACTGAAGTATCTTTTATCACTATGCCGACAAAATCAGAGGTCGACTGCGTCAAGTGCAAGCATTTCCATGTCACCTGGGACCCGCATTTCCCCAAGGGGTGCACGGTCTTCAAGTTCAAGTCAAAGTATGCTCCGTCGCAAACCGTGTATGAAGCGACCGGCAAATTCTGCGAAGAGTTTGAGGAAAAACCTAAGTCTCGTGAAAAAGGCGGCGCCCGGCCGTAATTGCCGCATGCGGGAAATCCCGCTGCAACGATACTCTGCAGAAATCGCGCAGATATCGTCCTCTCAGGGAAAAGTCGGCGTAACAACGAAAGGCCTTCGAATGCCCAGACTCGCGTCAAAGAAACCCGTCAAACAGCCTCCATTGCTCTACGAGAAATCGCAGGAACTCATAACCAGGATTCAAAGCATCATCGGCACCAAGCTGCTCATCTACTGGACGTCGAATCGCGGCAATGTGTGCGACAACGATGTTATCGCCCTGTACGAGCTTTTCAAAAAAGTGGGCTCTGGAAAGGAAATAGCAATCTTTATCAAATCGAGCGGTGGGGAAGTGGAACCATCGCTTCGAATGGTAAACCTTATCCGGGAGTACTACAAGAGAGTGGTGGCGCTCGTTCCCATGGAATGCGCATCCGCAGCCACAATGATCGCCGTGGGCGCGGATACAATCAAGATGGGACCGCTTGCTCACCTTACCGCCATCGATTCGTCCCTCACGCACGCGATGTCGCCCGTGGAACCCCTGGAGAACCGCAAGGTAAGCGTGAGCCAGGACGAACTTTCACGTATCGTAAAGTTATGGAACGAGAACAGGAAACCGTCCGACGGCAATCCTTATTCGGATATCTTCAAGTATATCCATCCTCTGGTGGTAGGAGCAATAGACCGGTCGAGTTCCCTGTCGACAAAGATCTGCAAGGAAATATTGTCGTATCATATCAAGGACGAGGCGGAGGCGGAACGGATCAGCAGGCACCTCAACTCCGATTATCCGTCCCACAGTTACCCCATCACCATCAGGGAAGCGCGGCGTATCGGGCTCGATGTGAGCAAGCTGGAAAAGAACGTGAACGACCTGCTGCTTGACCTCAACAGGATTTACTCCGAAATGGCGCAGAAGGCGCTCACCGATTTCGACGCGCTCAACTATCACGACAACGAGATTCTCAACATTCTCGAAGGCAAGGACATCCAGATCTATTACCAGAACGACAAGGATTGGAACTACATCAAGGAAGAGCGGCGCTGGCAGGCGCTCAACGACGAAAGCTCGTGGCGCCGCATAGAGACGATAAACGGGAGGCAAAAGAGGTCGCAGTTCCACGTGCGTTAAAGAAGACGAGGAAATCCAATGTCGCTTTTCTGTCCCAACTGCCTGTCCGAATACGTTGAAGGCTACAAAACCTGCCCCAAATGCGAGCTCACGCTCGTTACTTTCGCAGATCTCCCGCCGCATTGCGCTTCGTGCGGAAAAAAGTACGCCAAAGGCACGCTCATGTGCCCGATGTGCGGGACGGAGCTGGTGTCGTACAAATCCGTGGAGGATTTTCTGGAAGGCAACCCCCGGCCGGTGGACGTCGCATTTGTCACAGTGTACGAGACATCGTTGATGCCTGAGCTCATGCTCATTAAAGGCGCCCTGGAGGCGGCCGGCATTCCCTACAATGCACAAGGGGAAGAGTTACAAAGCCTGTTCGGCGCCGGGCTGCTCGGCGGGTTCAACCCCGTCACCGGGACCGTAAAATTCATTGTTGAAAAAAGGCGTGCGCGGGAAGCCCGGGAGATCATCGAGGATCTGTTCAAGAACAATGACGGTGAGTCGCAGGCAAAATGAGGCTCGCGGAAAACGCTTTTCCGTCGCACATTGACATAAGGAGGTTGACATGCGTGAAATCACTGCTGACGCGTCCCTGGTCGCTTTTTGCGGCCTCTATTGCGGTGCCTGCGGTTCCTATCTCAAAGAACGCTGCCGAGGCTGCGCCGGCAACGACAAAGCCGCATGGTGCAAGATACGGTCGTGCTGCAAGGAGAAAGACATCTCGTCGTGCGCGGAATGCAAGGAGTTCACGGATGCCATGGAATGCGCGAAGTTCAACAACCTCATGTCAAAGGTTTTTGGCGTTCTGTTCCGGTCCGACCGGGCAGCCTGCATACGTCAGATAAGGGAAATAGGCAGGCAGGGCCATGCGGAAAAAATGGCCGCGTCCGGAACGCAGACCATCAAGCGCTGAAGCCCAAAGAGCACCCCAATGCCCGTTTTTTGTCCGCAATGCCTTGCCGAATTCCGCGAAGACAAGGACGAGTGTCCCGACTGCGGTGTGGCGCTCGTTTCTTTCGACAACCTGCCCTTGCATTGCCCTTCGTGCGGAGCAACGTATCCCGCAGGAACAAAACGATGTCCGGATTGCAAAAAAGATCTGGCTTTGTTTCGCAGCATCGATGAATTACGGGAGGGAAAGCCGATCGATGCCCGGTATAAGCGCCAGGCCCCAAAGGGCGCTGGACCGGTGCGCGAGGCCGGGGAGGAGTACTTTGGAGACTTTCTCGATTTGCCCTAGCTCACGCTACCGTGCTTGCAACGTTTCGGTCAAGGATTGCAAAGACAAAGCCGATACACATAATAGGCGGCAAACCTTGATCGAGGGTTCGACTGATGACTTCATCGTCCATCAACTCCGTCATTCAACAGTACCAGAGCCTGCTCAACAATTCGGCGAGCGGCAACAATGGCTCCAATCCGTTGATGACGTTGCTCGGCCAAGGTGTGTCCGGCCTGCTTCCGACCACGCAAAAACAAAATTCCTGGATTTCCGATCTTCTGAGCTCGCAGGCTTCTTCGAATATCAAGATCAACAAAACCGCTGTGTGGAGCAACCTTTGGCAGAACCTTGAAAAGAAAGTAAAGAGGTACGAGTCGCTTCACCCGGAAACAAAAGGCCAGTACGTTGTGGCAATAAATCCAAGCGGCGCCAACGGGCAGCCGGTTTTCAAGGTCGTGAAGAAAGGCGATGTGACGGCTTTGGTCAATGCAAAGGACCAGAAACAGTCCGATGCCTATATCACCGATCACCCGGTACAGGCGTTTGTGAAGTCAAACATTGACGTAAGCAGCTTCCAGGATGCAGATATTCCGGGGCTTGAGAACGTAGTCTCGCAGTTCATGACGAAAAATTCCAGCGTGTTCCAATTTTTGGCAAATACCAACTGATTTTCGGAATACACAACCGCAAATCAAAAAGGCGAAGGACTTGCATCCTCCGCCTTTTTTACTATTCGATTCGCGTAGTTCGCGATAATTACTTTGCCATTGTGCTGTCTGCTGCAGCGGCTTTCTTGGCCTTCTTGGCTTTCTTGGCCTTCTTGGCTTTCTTCTTTGACTTCGTGGTGTCTGCCGGAGCGGTTTCCGTGCTGGCAGGCGCTACTGATGTCTGCGCTGCAGGAGCTGCTGCCGGTGCGGGTTCTTCGGCCATTGCTGCGACCGCGAACGTAGCTGCCACGAAGGCTGCGAGAACCATTTTGATTGTGACTTTCATGAAACACTCCTTTAAAAGGTTGAATGGATGGTGAAAAGAAACGCGTACACTTTTTTCGGCATTTTTTGTTGAATGTACTGCCGAATTGACTTCAATCTTATATTCTAAATTAATTTCTGCCAAGAAAATAATAGCAAGAAAATTGTTTTTGAAATGGTGTGCGGGCTGCCGTGAAAGAGAAACCTCGGGCGGCGCTACAATCAGTGTTTGCACAAGACAATACTGCCCTGGAAAAAGAGTCCGGCTTCGCAGAGTCGCAACATCTACGGTGCTTGTTCCCTCCCGTATATGCCATTATTTTGTTGACTTACTTTTCCAATACGTGTATATTATACATGTTTAATGTGGCTTTAATACATAGAGAGGGTTTGCGATGATCTTATCCGATGCGCGCATGGACGACAATGCTCATGGTGAAGCCGGGCTTACAAAAAAGCAGGCAATGGTTCTGGCTTTCATCGAGTCGCGGTATGTGCAAACCGGCAGTTCCCCCACCTACGAAGAAATCGCCCGGAAGTTCAAATGGAGTTCGGCGAATTCGGTGACCAACCATGTTGCGGTGCTGCGCAAAAAAGGCTTCATTGCCGAAACAAGCGGCAAAAATCGGCATGTAACGCCCACGCGCATCGTGCGCAGCCATGTTCGCGCAAGCTCGCGCATTCCGCTGTTAGGCAGCATCGCCGCGGGCGTGCCCATAGAAGCCATAGAAAACGTGGAAACATGGTTTGAGTGGGACGCGCTCGGCGTCACCAACGAGCGGGGAGACAAATTTGCATTGCGGGTGAAAGGCAATTCCATGGTCAACCGCGGCATCCGCGACGGCGATGTGGTGGTGGTGCAGCGCCAGTCGTTCGTCACGCGGCGTGACGTGGCGGCCGTACGCATCGGCAGCGACGTCACGCTCAAATATGTAAAACAGGAGGCCAATTGCATCAAACTCATTCCGGACAACGATTTCATGGGGCCCATCACGGTGGAGCCGGGAAGCGATTTTGAGATCATGGGGAGGGTGGTGAAGTTGTTCAGGGAAGATATTTAGATAGTCAAGACAGCATTTTGGTGTTGACATGTGCATTATCGGATGCAAGATTTTCTTATCGCCTTTCCGCCATCAGCGCCGCCCCTGAGGCCGGAGGTTTGGCCGCTCGTGCTGTCCGAGCCCGGCGTGTGTATGGCTTGAAGAAATTTTTACAGTTGTGCCGGTGCAATGTTTTTGACGGATAGTATTTGCCGGGTGAGTTCACGAGCGGCCCGACGGCATCAGGATCAGGCGACGCTGCAGGCGCGGCGCGGGGATCCAAGGGGTACTCGCTGCTGAGTACCCCTTGGTCTGGGTTCGGGAGTGAAGCTCCCGACTCAGTTTGAAGCAAGGGCTAGGAATTCGTGCGCCCAACAGAAAGGGCGCACTAGTGACAGCCTAGCGGTGCCCCCTTCAGACTATTAATAATAAGAATTAGCAAATGCAATTTACTCACTTACACACCCACTCCGAATATTCCTTCCACGCAGGCGTGCCAAAGGTAAAGGAGCTTGTCGCAGCGGCAAAGGCCCGGGGCATGGCTGCGCTGGCCCTCACCGACACCAATCGCATGAGCGGGCTCATCGATTTTTACGTTTTGTGCATGGAAAACGGCATTAAGCCTATCCTCGGCGTTGAACTCACCGACCCCAAACATCCTCGCGACAACGTCGTTGCGCTGGCGAAAAACAAGAACGGCTATGCCGACATATGCGAGATCATCACGCTGCGCCAATTGCACCAGGAAGCATTTACATTTGCACGGATATTCGGCAGGGAATTCCCCGACCTTTTCCTCCTCACGTCTTCGCCGCGCGTTCTGCGCGAGCTTGCGCTCACGCCCAATGTGCGAAATCTCTACGGCGAGGTATTGCATCTGGATGCCGCCTCTCGTGATGCGTCAAAAAAACTTTCGGTAACGGCGCAGCAGCTGGGGGTTCCGGTCGTGGCAACCAACAACGTGCATTTTCTTACAAAATCGGATTGGGAAACGCACCGCATCCTGAGCGCCATTGGCCATTGCTCAACGCTGTCGCGGCTGAGGCCAGAAGAAATGGCGGCCGACAGTGCGTATTTCTGTGACGCAGAGGAAATGGCGAACCGTTTTGCCGGCTGCGGCGAAGCGATTATGAATGCCGAACGGATTGCCGGCCAGTGCAGGGCCGATCTTGAACTGGGCAACTGGGTATTCCCAAAAATTTCCGTGCCGGACGGGTTGACGCCCGAACAATACCTGGGAAAAGTCGCGCGTGAGGGTTTGGACCGCAGATACGGCGCTACGCCGTCGTACCACAAGGCAAAGGAAATCCAGGAAAAGGAACTAGCGGTTATCAACAAACTCGGGTTTGCCTCATACTTCCTTATGGTAAAGCAGGTGCGCGACTGGGCAAACAGCCGCTCTGCATCGGGCCTGCGGCAGCCCACGGATTGTACGCTCATGCGCGGGTCTGCGGCAAACAGCATTACGTTTTACAATATCGGCGCAAGTGATTTAGACCCAGTGCGTTACAATCTATACTTCGAGCGATTTCTCAACGAGGAGCGTGCAAGTCCGCCCGATGCGGACCTCGATTTCGGCTGGGACGAGCGCGACGCGGCATTCGACTACTTTGTAAACACCTGGGGGCGCGACCGTGTTGCGGTTTTGGCAACGGTCAATCACATGAATCGCCGCGCAGCGTTCCGCGAGGTTGCCAAGGTGTTCGGCTACAGCGAGGAGCAGGTAAGCGGCCTCATCGAAACGCGGCTGCCACAGGACGATCCGGACATCCAGCGAATACTCGCCTATGCAAAGTTGGTCCAGGGGAAACCGCGCTTTTTGGGCCAGCATCCGGGCGGCATTATCGTCACCAATCTGCCCGTGTGGCGGCACGTGGCATGCGAATATTCCGGCGGGGTCAAGAACAGGATCATCACGCAGATCGACATGCACTCGGGCATAGACGATCTGGGCCTTATCAAGTTCGATGTGCTGGGCAAC
>Ga0182027_10010702_pt1 | contig 13016 bp, 10 predicted proteins | sample 712E1DmetaG_FD_121300 | JGI IMG/M metagenome (GOLD analysis project Ga0182027, IMG submission 121300) | Permafrost microbial communities from Stordalen Mire, Sweden - 712E1D metaG (Illumina Assembly) | ecosystem: Environmental > Terrestrial > Soil > Wetlands > Permafrost | place: Sweden...
CAACAAACTCGATTGCGTGGGAGACGTGCGCTCCATCGGCATGGTAGGCGCCATCGAGCTCGTTAAAAACAAAAAGACAAAAGAAAAACTCCCCTTAGAAAAACGTTTACCTTTTTTTATAGCCCGCAAGGCCTTGGAACACGGATTGCTCTTACGGCCTCTGGGCGACATTCTCTATTTTATCCCGGCGTATATAATCACTGAAGAGGAAATTGACTGGATGTTTCGAACGACGATACAAGCAATTAAGGAAGTTGTCTGAATCTGGACCTGTGCTGAGCATAGTCGAAGCATGGCCAGGATGGAAGGATGATCAGGATAATATGGATATTTGCATCCTCAAACCGGAGCAAAAATCGCGCAAGGGATGGGCTGAGTCGGCTAGCGAGAAGTTTGCACAGAAAAAATCACCTTAAAATGCCCTTTTTAAGCTGAAAACCGCACTTTTGTTTTTTGGGAAATTCGGATATAGCCAAAAAAATTGACAAGGAAAATCGGCCTTTTACAAAATAGCTCTGTGGTAAAGGTCAAGGAAGTCATTAAAGAAATGCTGGTCGATTAATCAACAGTACTGTCTCGCCTACCCGCCTTTATGATAGAGTTGTTGGATTTCGTTAGAGTCGAGGGCACGGTTGTAAATGATGATTTTTTTCATAATTTCTCAAACCAGTAGATCAAGTCGATTATCTTCGTGATCTGGGTCGGGTCCGCCCCTCGGATGCCGCCGAACGGCATGACCAGCGGCGATCGCGTGTCCGCCATCGACCCGGTTGATGTTTCAGCTGTAGTACCGGAAATGTCGGACGGAGCTTTCCCCGAATTTGAAATCACCCTCTTGCGGATAAGCTCCTTGAGGCGCCGAAGGTTGACTTCCTTTTGCCGCTGTTCTTCATGCTCGTTGGCCCCTTTTAAATCAAGGTCGTTACCAAGGTCGATACCGAGATATTCGGCCAGTTTTCTGGAAGACGGCATCATTGCGGCAGCTTCTTTTAAGGCTTTTACAAATGCATCAATCCCCTCGCTTCCCTGCGCCTTGGCATAGAGGCACAGTGCGCGATTGACGGCGACCCTACCGGAAGGATCCTTCCCGTAAATTGCGTCGAGCTCTTTAAGCGCTCCATCTTCGTCTCCCGATAGCAACACCGCGCAGGCATGATTGCTGCAAATTCCCCGGTCATTGCGCAACTTTATCGCCTTTTGGAAATATTCAGCAGCCTCTTTGTAGTTATTCTGTCTTACCATGAGTATGCCCATAGTGTTAAATATGCCTGATACGCTGTCGAGGTTTTTCGATCCGACCACAAGGCGCGATTGAAGTTCTTTGAGCGTTTGCGCAACCGTCGATTGCGCAAGATTCTCAAGTCCGGAGGTTTCCAGCGCCGTTTTTTCCCGAAGCTTCCCCAGATCAAAGGCCATCTCCACGGACCGGATCGGCGCCGGTGGATAGGATTTCCATGCCTCGTCCAGGTCGATAATGCCGATCCGTTCCCCTTCCGCAAGCGCGCTATGATACTCTTTCGAGGCCGCGCGCCAGGCCGCGACAAACCCGCTGCCGACCATGGTCGTTTCCACGGGTATCCAGAGCGTGCCCTGATAGGCAACGGTCAGCGATGTATCGGCCGATAATGCAAGTCTGTTTTTTTCAAAAATCCCCGTGTCGAACATGACCAGCACGTGGTCCGGATATGAAATGACCGCCGCGCGTATTCCTACCGCGGAAAGCAGCGCTGCATAGAGCGTCGACAGATCGTCGCAATCGCCGCTTTTGCTTTTAAGAGTCTCGACAGGATACTGCACCCTGTCAAGCAAACGTAAACCGGGCGACGACGCGGGGTCTTTCATATACACGATTCCGAGCGCGTTCATAGCGGTAAAGAGGGACATGCCGTTGAAAAGATCCGGGTTTGATCCGGTAGGCGACTGGACCATATGGACGACTTTTCTGGCAAAGTCATTGACAACCGGATCACGATAGGTCACGAAACCGCCCAGAGACGCCAAGACGTTCCAATCCATGGTATTTTTTTCATATATTTTTACCGGGACCGTCAGTTTTCGCTCGACAACTCTGCCATTTTCATTAAATGACACCGTGGCCTGGCCATATTCCGTTCGCGTCGAAACGATCTTCATTATCTCGTTGACATTAAAAACCAAATTAAGGGACAAGTCGCGCTTTTGCCCCGGGGCAAGCTCATCGACCATCATTTCCGCGGGCAGGATCATGAGCCCCGGAATCAAAACGCCGACCTTGACGTTTGTCAGGGCCTTCTCGCCCGCCTTTATGGCCACATGTGCAACGGGGTTATTTTCGTAATACCTAATGCGGCCCGGAAAAATGTCCTGTATGCTGAAATCCGATATTTCAACTTCGGGCATTTGTTTTTCAAAAGTAATCGGTTGTTTTTCCAAGCTGCGGTACAGAGTCATCCGGTGTTCCGTCATCGCCTTGATCGCAAGGCCAAGGGGCGGTTTTACGCCTATTTCGGCCCGCAAATCCTGAATTGTGCCGCGCAATTCCATGTCGTACAGCGCCTTTTCGGACTCAATATACCGCATCCTGAGAGCGCGAACCATCGAAAAACCCCGCACGGCATTCTCAAATCCATTAAGTTCCTTCTCGCGCAATCCGGCAACCACGACCTCGATCCTGTTTTCATTGAACGCTTCGCTGCGCCAATATTGATTGAGATCTGCGATGAGCTCTTCGGCGAGCGCGGCCCCACCCGTTGCAAGTCCGAAGTTCGCGGCGGATTTCGGTTCCTGTGAATTCTTTTTAATCTGTTTAATTTTAGAAGCGATGATCTGGGCATTGTCCGCCCGAACTATCCGCGCGTTCATCTGTATTGGGACGGTATAAAACTGCGTGCCGTAAATCATTTTGGGCGTGGCTTCGGAAACATCGATCGCGCCGCTGATTATCAGGTCGGCCCCGTTTTTGAACGCCGACGAGGCCAGGTCCTTGGCGTTATCCGGCGCGGCTTGGTCCGCTTTTTGGATCTGTTCCATGCGCTCCTGGTCCACGACAATGAAACCATGGGCGATAAGCGCTTGTTCGAAGGCGTGCGTCGCGGTTTTTTCGAATAACTGACGGCCTTCTATGCGTTCGTCAAGAACTACCATGATGCGTGGTTTGTTCTGTATTTCATACAGGATTTTCTGCGCGGCCAGATCGTCTTCCAATTTAGTGATCGCCACATCAGCCGAAAGCCGGACTTCAACGGCGCCGAGTTTATTGCGCTCGCTCAAAACGGTATACGATGAAACGAAGCCATCGGCCTGAGACACGATCTTGTCGGAGATCAGCCTGAAATTGTCGACGAGGGATCGTGAGCCGATGCGCACGCCCACGCACTGTTCCACGGCGTTGCGCAAGGCGTTTCTTATCGCGCCGTCCTTATTATATCCAACGCCATCGACGACCATTGTTTTTGCCGAAACAATGGCGACTAACGTAAATACAAAGAACAAAAAAACAGGCCGGGCGCACAAAACGTTCTTTTGATTGCGTCTATTTTTGGGATTTTTCATGCATGTCGATTTCATGGTCTCCTCACAGCGTTTATTTTAAATGAACTTTCGAATTCGGGAACAATTGGATATCGAGTTGGTATACCCGGTCAGAAGGTTTATCGTCATTTTGCACAATTGCCCGTATTTCTTCCCTAAATTTCCGCAACCGGTCTTGGACTTTTTTCAAACCGTCTTCCGATACGCTGAGGATGTTTGTGGTTATGTCTTGCGGCAAGCCGTGCTTATTCAGCATGTTCATCTTCGCCATCTCCAGACAGTGCAATTGATACTGAAGGATTAGTTCGTCCCGGACATGTTCATCGGTCTTGACGGTTTTGTCGGTCGGCTTGTAAAACCCGTTTTTGTCCTTTTGAATCAGGTTCAGCGATTGAAGAAGCAGGACCGATTTCTTGATTGTTTTGATCGGAAGGGGCGGCATGAGCATCTTTGCAAGAGCCGCGTAATCGTCCTTGAAATCGCCAACATCAAAAAGCGCCCGAATAACGCTGTGCTCCCAGCCGTTATAAAAAACATATTCATTTTTCCCAATCAGGCGTTTTTGCACCGAGGTCTGCTTCACCAAACGGTCGAAGTAATACTCTTTTTCCTTTTGATTCATCGCCTGATTGAAATTCACCAGGTCACGGAAATAGCGGGCCTCATCGGCAGTAAACTCCAGAAGTTCGATGAACCGGTTGATGAATTCGGCGGTCACCGTCTTCACGCCCTTGAGGACATTGGAGAAATAGCTTTTTGCGTTTCGCTGTCCGAGCCGATAGCAGATATACGCATGTGAAAACCCCGGTTCGGCCATTTTTCGCGCATGATAGTACTGCGCAAGGTACTTTTTAAAATCGAGATAATCAAAAACGGATGGAATATTTTTATTTATCATGGTAATAATATACATAGGACAAAAACAAAAGTTCAACCGTTATGGGTTCTATATGTTGTAGAACGGTAAGTAACACAATTGCTGTTGAGCACACGAAGGGATTTGCACTAGAGGATTTTTATCACGCCGAATCTAGTGGACTTTAGACGCAACCTATTATAATCAGAGAAGCACTTTTCATGGAACCTGAAGTTCATAAATCTTGTACGTAACTAAATCCGCAACCCAAAGGTGCTGACCATCCCAAGCAAGACCTGAAGGAGAGGTTCCCGGAGAATTGTATTTGTTGAGAATACGGCCTTGAGTATCAACCTTGATGATTCTTTGTGTTTCAGGGTCGGCTATCCATAAATATTGCCCATCCCAGGCGAGACCTCGGGGAAATGGCGTTGGTGAGGAAAAGGACATAATAACGTTCCCGGAATTATCAAACTGACAAATATAGCCGTCGGTTGCATTTGAACCCCAGTAAAAGTAGCCATCCCAGTCAAGCCCGGTGGAAATATCAGAATGTAAATGAATTGTATCCTGAACCGTTCCTGATGTATCAAGCAGATAAACCCGATCGCCAGTATCTCTACCTGAATCCGACCACGCCGCGATGACCCCGAGACCATGCCCATTCCAGCAAAGATCCAACGGTTCTAAACATGGGGAAGGCAGTGTCTTTGTCGTTTGGCCGGAGAGATTCATCCGGAAAATTCCGAGATCAACCGCGGAAATCCCCGAATACCATATGGCGCTACCATCCCACGCAAGACCGCAGGGAGGTGAAAGTAAATTGCCATACGTTTTAAGTACAGTCAATGTAGCCCCGAGGCTCCAAGCATCCTGGGTTATAAATGGGCAAAAAACGTTCGAGCCTGTATTTGAAGCGCCATTATATAAAATTTGGATGACATTTTGAGATTCGTTAAACAGGGTGACATAGATATTGTCACCTGGTTTTGCATAAAATGCGGAGCCATGAATGACGTTACTGTATCCTGCGAAACGGCCAGTCCCCTTAACATCAATTGAGTCCAATGCAACAAGACTGTCCTTTCCTTCATGGCTAACCACGAAAGCAATAATCAATTGGCTTTCGACAGTGGCCCCCGCATAGATACAATATCCAAACGATGGAACATCCCCGACGGTGCTATCGATTGTGGAATGCCAGGAAAACGAATTAGAGCCCCCGCTCGAGGGATAAAGAAATTGCGTAGTATATGGAACCGGAAGGCCTTCTTGAGGACTGAGAAGCTTTCCGTTTCTCAGATAGAGCACATTAGGAACAATGCAGGTAATTTTTAAGGTATCGGAGTCGCGTCCTTCGAGGCCACCTATGGTGACCGTTGCAAGCTTATAAAAATAGGACTGTCCTTGCTGAACATTTCTGTCAATAAAAGACATTTCCCCCGTCGACGAGACGACTTTTCCGATAATATTATAATTAGATAATAGAGAAGTGCTGCGATATACGACATAAGATGCAGCGGTTTGCACCGATTGCCAGAGCAGAACAATTGTGGTATCCTTATTGACCACGCCCTGCACTAATGGAGCAGCCAACGGAACTTGTCCGGCAAGAGGATGATCATTGGGTACGACACCCAATGGAGAGACTGGTTCCGGTGTACACTCAAACATTATAAATATGGCGACCGTTAAAACCACTTGAATTATTCTGGGTATCATAAACAGATCACGCTCAAATTTGTAATAGAAATACCTATGGAAGAATCATGGAAACACATTAAAGGAAAGCCCGATCCATCCATTACCGACCATTACTGTCGGGAAAGGATCAAAGGGTAATGAACCTATTCGCATTGCCTTTTTCTCCTGCGCCTTTGTAAGCAATAGTGATTCTATATATGCCTCAATAATGTCCCCTGCCCAAACTCCGGCCAAAACTCCAATGCTCGTATTTCTAAGCGCCCTATCTAAGTCAACCGTCGGTTTTAGTTGTTCTATCTTGGTGATTTTGGTTGCCGCGCAGTAGTCAGTGTATGATTTACTGTATGTTACCTGTTCATATATCAAAAACCCCACGGAAATTGCGGTCAATCCGGCGAAAAACCATCCTGTTTTTTGATTGTTGGCAAATTGTCCCCATCCGGGCAGCACTGCGGATCTCCAGGCGGCAGACAAAGGAGATAATGGATACAACCGAATAAGAATATCATCGGACACTTTTTCTATTTTATTTTTAATCTCCGATTCTCTGCAGGTAATAGACCACCCATCAATAATTCTACCATTTTCAACATTCACCAATCTGGTATTTAAAACAACAAGCCCCTGATTAGGGTCCGATCCGGCTTTGAATAATGAGATTGTCCCAATAAAAACGGCCTTTGCGCTGACCAATTTACCGATCCGAACGGCAGTTTCCGGGTTGGCAATGTCACTTGATGCAAGTTCGGCTTCGTCAATCAGGCTGGACATCTGCCCGCGCTCAACCAATGACAGTTTTTGGCTTGTAGCAAGTCTTGTGGAGATAATATCAGGAAGCGATTTACAATATTGATTCAGTAAAGAATCACCGGAAATGTTTTTAAAGTCAACGATTGCAATGTCATTTGAAAATGAAGTTACAGAATCCGACGTCTTTTGTTCGGCAAAGATACTGTTGGCTAAAAAGAAAAGGAAAATGATAAAACTGATTAATGTTTTTTTCACGAATGATCCCTAAAAAGATTATTCGCTTCAAGCGGCAAGGTAAAACGAAGGATTTCTTTACAGACGTACATTTTTATACCTGTTTTCAGCTTTGGCGAATATTATATCGGGCCGCTTATGTTAATAATATAATCATTTTCACTCCTATGTAAAAATAGAATCAAACGCACAAACATATTTTAAATGGTGATAGTGAAAATGAGACAATTCACCATAAACAAAACAGGTTTTTTCAGAGAAGCCTGGAAAGCAAACGGGTTTTATCATTCAAAAGTCAATTTGAAATACCGCTTTCACTAAACGCTTTTATTTGTCTACTGAACGGAATTAACGTTTAACGAGACAATTGTAACTGATTTTGGGCAACCATTATTGTTGGAAATTTGAAACTTATAGGAAGAGTTACTGTTTGGTGAGTTGAAAACAACAGTAGCGCATGGAGATACAATTGATGCGCTGGCGCCATTAATGCTTACATTGGCAACAGCTTTATATTTTTTACCTTGCTCAACAGCCAGAGTGTAGGTTTTTTTATTAAGAGTGTCATTTAGTAAATTAGCGGTTAAAGTTACCTCACCCGAATTATACAACACTTTGAATGTTTTTTCAAAATAATAACCAGACAATACTCCTGATGCATATTGATACACAATTACTACTTCCGCCGTATCATACCAACCAATCTCAATGTTGGAATTATTGCTGCCGCTTCCAATTATATTGGAGCGCTTGTCACAGGCAATAAATATTAATAAACTGCCAGCCAAAACCAATAGATATTTTCCAATCCTAAACGACCACGAGTTGATGGACATTTTTTTTCTTTCTCATAATGGTATAACAATGACACCCTTATTTTGAAATCAGAATATTCTTGATATATTCATCTTTTAAATGAATAGCATTCCCGACGGGTTGCCGCGCTCGCCTTAAGAGTAACATTTATTTTTTAAAATCTCGTTGATCCTTGCATTGGGTTGCAAATAATTTCATCACGTCAAGTAAATTTGATTCGATTGCACATGCCTTCGTTTTAGCCATAACGGTTCCTTTCTCAAGACTAATCGTTGACCATATTTTATTTAAAATATTTGTCTGGAAATTTGAAAAATCATCAGGAAAGCAGAATGCTTCCATAAAAAAGAGAGTAGAATTGTATGTAATCAATGTGATTACGTTTTTCACAGCCAAACCAGCAAGTGAGTCAGTATAATAAACTCTGGCCGCAGTATTGCCGTTTATAGTTGCCGTATCGGTTGACAGATACTGTGCATTGCCTGAAATGTAGGCAGAACGGATAGCTGTTGCCAGATCGCTCGCCGATTTCTTCGACATTGGCCATGAGACTTTCAGGTTGATTACGCCAACGAAAGTCGATGCGTACATTGACCCTAAATCAACATTGGTAAATGAGGATCCAGGAATGCTCAAAATCGAATCTTTTGCGGTATATTCCAAAAGATTTTCAGGGTATGAAAAACTAATCCCATATCTTGAATTTGAGAAGTTCCTATCATTGGAACCTTGATTTGTAGGCCCGGAACAACCGACAATGATCAGAAAAACTGCTGTAAAAACAATGATACCGTTTCTTTTAAGAAACATGATAACCATCCTTTATCTTAGGCATCAAAGCCACAATGGGAATCACCATGAGTCCGCCAACTATTCCGCAAACCAATCCAAATGAAATCTGATCCACAGTTAATACCTCCGTCTTTTTAAATGGTTTTAGAAAAATAGATCTTATCATTCTTGATTCTATATTTTATCTTCCCGCGCCACTCTTTTTTTGTCTTCAAACGGGTAGCATTGACGCCAACGTGACGCAGTGTTGTGCTGTACTGTTAAATCCCGCCTATTTAACCACAAGCATGCACATATAAGTTCGCTTACCGAGAAACCAGAATATTCTTGATATATTCATTTGACCCCAATTGCATTCTGACAGCATAGCATCCCACCGCAACACCCCAGGTACTCCATGATAAGGTATGCGCACCGGCCTCGAAATTTTTATTGACCAGCGTTGCAACTTCCCGACCGGAGAAGTTGTAAATCTTGAGAGTGACCGGCTGAGATTTGGCAAGGGAAAAACTGATCGTAACATTCCGATTAGATTGGGCAGAAGTAATCACCTTGAAGCCCGTTGACTCGTGAGGTATGGCTCGCTGCTTGTTGTTTGTTGCAGTTATCATTTCTGAAAGAGACCTGCGCCATACCCCGATATTGCTAGTTCCGGCAAAGAGAGTGCTGTCGACCACCGAAAGAGACACAATATAAGTATTCATGAGTCCGGAATCGACCGCGGTCCAGCTTGAGCCGTTATTGGTGGATAAAAACACACCACTGTGAGTCCCGGCAAAAATATTATCGCTGCTTACTACTATGTTAGTGACGGTATCATTAGTAAGACCAGAATTAGAAGCCGTCCAACTTGCGCAATTATCCGTAGATAAAAAGATGCCCTTATCCGTTCCAACAAAGATAGTGCTGCCAATAGCTGCCAGAGAAAAGACAACAGTATTAGTAAGTCCGGAATTAAGCGCTGACCAACTTGCGCCGTTATTCGTGGAAAGGAAACCACCGCCATTCAAAGTAAATAAAGTCCCTGCAAAGATAGTGCTGTCAATCACTGATAGATAATAAACAGCGCTATTATTCGGGAGACCGGAATTAATCGGGGTCCAGCTTGTACCGTTATTTGCGGAACGGAAAACACCCCCACCATTAGTCCCTGCAAAGATATTGTTGCCGCTTACCGCAAGAGCATCGATATGATTATTCATTAGTCCGGAATTAATCGCTGACCAGCTTGTGCCATTATTCGTCGATAGAAAAACACCGTCATAATTCCCTGCGAAAATATTGCTGTCGCTCACTGCAAGAGCACGGAAATGAGTACTTGTTAGTCCGGAATTAATTGCTGACCAGCTTATACCATTATTTTTGGATAAAAAAATGCCGGCATAAGAAGCTTCTGCAAAGATATTGCTGCCGCTTACCGCAAGAGCGAAGACATCAGTATTCGTTAGTCCGGAATTAATTGCTGACCAGCTTGTACCGTTATTCGTGGATAGAAAAATACCGCCACCATCAGTTCCCGCAAAAATATTGGTGCCATTCACCGCAATGCAATTGATAGTTATTCTCTTCATAAAGCCGGAATCAATTGAAGTCCAGTTTGACCCATTATTGGTAGATAGAAATATACCACCAGAAACTCCTGCGTCGCCAGATAAAGTTCCTGCAAAGATATTATTGCCACTAATGGCAAGAGCCCGGATAAAGGGATCTGTGAGGCCGGATTGTTCATATCTTTCTGACCAGCTTGTGCCCTTATCGATGGAAACGTAAACTCCTCCATTATAACTCCCTGCAAATACAGTATCGCCATTCACAGCAAGTGATCTAATATCCTCACCTTGATTGAAGATTCCAAGCCCGGAATCAATCGCTGACCAACTTGTGCCATTATTGGTAGATAGAAAGGCTCCTCCATTAGTTCCAGCATATATTCTGCTCCCGCTCACCGCAAGGCAACGGCACACGTGGTTAAGTCTACTGAGATAAGTAACCATAAGTCCGGAATCGACCGCAGTCCAGTTTGAACCAATGTCAGTAGATTTAAAAATACCAGTATCAGTCGCAGCAAAGATATTACCGTTACAAACTGCAATACAATTAACAGACATATTTGTAAGGCCGGAATTGATCGCTGACCAGCTTGTTCCGTTATTCGTGGATAAAAAAACACCCCTTCCCGAAGTCCCCGCGAAGATATTACTGCCATTAATGGCAATAGTGTTAATAGGCACAGTTGTAAGACCGGAACTGATCGCTGACCAGCTTGTACCGTTATTGGTAGATAGGAAAACACCTCCACTATTGGTTCCGGCAAAGACAGTATTACCGCTCACCGCAAGTGCCGTAATATTACCACCCCCGGGGCCATTTGTCTGCACCCACTGCGCGCTTACCATCTGCGAAAATGAAATAAGTAATCCAATGCAAATTGCAACCTGAAGCAGATGTTTTTTCATGTCAGATTCCTTTCGTAATTGTAAACCTTAGATTTTCATTGCAAAACATCTTTAGTTTATAGGCATGGCTTAACATTAACTCTATATTGAATTGTCAATTAAATTGAATCGAGTTTTCCATAGTATTAAAATCTAATACCGAATTTGGGTAATTGCTATTTAAATCTCCAAAAGTAAAAACAATAAGGTTGCTATTATTGAATATATATACCTGTTTCATAGTCAAAGCATTTCCATTCATTGTAACATTAACCACATATTCTCCGAATATATGGTTATGAATTGTCACTGTTTGAGATGTAACCGTGATTGCTCCAGGAAATTGCGAACCGATTTCTATTTTCGCTGAATCCAACATTACGTTCATGTTGGATGTAGCATTGTACAAACCGGCAAGTAAATTGAAATTGGCACCAGAAGATATTTTATGTCCTACAAGAAGATAACTTGATCCATTATCAACGGTATCCTTAGTTATTAACCAATTGGTCGGAAGGGTAAGCTGCATTTTCAAGTCACCGCAAAAGTACGTATTTCCTTGTATATAATTTATCGGTGTACTAGGGGATGTAGGACTTGTGCAGAAAGAGAATGTAAGAATAGAAATACAAATGATAATCCGATAATATGGCTTTAGTCGGTTATTAGTAAACATGGTATTTTCCTCCTTTAAGTTTTTTAACGAGTAACAACAGATTTTAAAAATCGTAACATAAGAAAAGCGCTTTCAAATGGTAAAATTAACTTTAAACCGGTTTTCAATCGAAAGATGTACTTGACATTAAACAATTAGTTAAAATTATAATAGCTTTGCAACATAAGGCTACACTCCCTTCTTTTACACTCCTGGTCGATAACAATGGAAACCCGGGGTCGGCCATTTTTCATGCATGATAGTACTGCATTAAGTATTTTTTAAAATCGTGATAATCAAAAACGAATGGAATATTTTTATTTGTCATGGTAATAATATATATATGACAAAAACTAAAGTTCAATCGTTATGGGTTCTATGTTTTGTAGAACAGCAGAAGACCATATGAACGACACTCCCCTCTACGACCGAATAGCAAAATCGCTTTCCGATAAAAAGCTCAATAATGTATTCCGAAAAACCGCTGTCCCCGCCGACGACCTGGTCATCGATGTTTCAACCAACAGTTATCTGTCGTTGCACCTTAACAAGCAAGTGGCCGACGAGGCGCACCAGCTACTGGGCGACCAACTTTACGGCAACCTGGCCTCCCGGATAATCAGCTCTAACTCGCCCTTGTATGAAGAACTCGAAACGGAAATTGCCTCTTGGAAAAACACAGAGTCGGCGCTTCTCTTCAATTCCGGCTATGCCGCAAACCTCGGCATCATAACCTCATTGTGCAACCGCGACACCGAGATATTTTCCGACAAATTCAACCATGCGTCGATTATCGACGGCATACAATTGTCCGGCGGCCGCCTGAACCGTTACCTTCATTGCGACATGGCCGACCTCGAAAATAAACTCAAGGCTTCCAGTAAAAAAGAAAAAATCATCATCACCGATACGGTTTTCAGCATGGACGGCGACTGCGCGCCGCTATCCGACATCTGCGAGCTGGCCGCGAAATACCGCTGCATTGTCATGGTTGACGAAGCGCATGCGACCGGCGTTTTCGGAAAGACCGCAAGCGGGCTTGTCGAGGAGCTCGGACTTGAGCAAAACGTTGACATTCGAATGGGTACGCTCTCAAAATCAATTGCCGGACTCGGCGGCTACTTTGCCGGCCCGGCAGCGATTCGTGATTATTTTGTCAATACCAGCAGGAGCCTCATTTATTCCACCGGACTACCCCATAGCGTGCTGGCGCACGATCTGGCCGCGATACGATACATTCGCAGCCATCCGGAAACGGGAAAAC
>Ga0182027_10010703_pt1 | contig 13016 bp, 17 predicted proteins | sample 712E1DmetaG_FD_121300 | JGI IMG/M metagenome (GOLD analysis project Ga0182027, IMG submission 121300) | Permafrost microbial communities from Stordalen Mire, Sweden - 712E1D metaG (Illumina Assembly) | ecosystem: Environmental > Terrestrial > Soil > Wetlands > Permafrost | place: Sweden...
AGCATGAGTGGCACAGACGCGGCCGGGATAAGCTGGATCCGTTCAAATTCTCTTTGAAGGTCCGGCCGGACACTCTCAGCCCACAGCACGCGGGCGAGCACACGCGGCAATAGTAGCGGGTCGGTCCAACGCTCGCGGCGCTTTGTTTGGTCGTCTTTCCAATCCTTGCGCCATTGTTTGCGGCATTCGTCGGCGGCTCGCTTGGCGCCTAACTGGCCCTCAATGAAGGCGGCCAGGTCGGCGTCTAGGGTAAACATGCGGCCGTGTTCGCCCAGCGTCGAAAGGTCGGCGGGCGCACACACGGCCTTGCGTGCCTCGGGTAGTTTCTCGCGCACAGCTTGCGCAAGGCGCCCCTCGGCCTCGTCCCTCTTTGCCAGTTCGTCGGTGGCCTTGGCCTCGGAGAGTACAACGCGCGCCGATAGCGGCTCGGCGTTGTCTGTTCGCCAGCGCTCCCACACGTGCGGCCAGCACAGCGGAAGTAGTCTCGCTAGGGTGTCGCTGTAGTTTTTGGACGGGTTCGATTCTGGCGGGGCCTCATATTCTACGTGAACCTTGGCGATCTGCTCATCCATCGCAAAGCGCCGTTCAAGATCCTCGCGCTCTATCAGTGTGGGCCGTTCCGGTTCCGGTAGCTCGGCGATTCGTGCGTCTACGAATGTGGCAACGGCTCGGCGCCAGAGACGGACCGTGTGCGTTATCAGCTCGGCCGGTGTTTTCGGGTGGCCATCTGCCTCCCATTTTTCCCACAGGGCTTGCATGTCTGGATCATCCACCAAGAGCGCCGGGCGTGGACCTTGGGCGTATGCCTCGCGGGCGATCTTCTTGTATCGCTTGTACCGCTCGAGGGCGGCCAGTGTCGTGTTGTCGTTTGTCGCGTCAATGGGCTCGACGGCCTTTGTGTCCGGGGTGCTCATACGTCAGCCCCTAACGTGAATGTCGGTTCGCCCTCTGCGGCGTCGCCGTCAGTCTTGGCCTTGCCGTTGTCGCCGACTTGCTGGCCTGCTTGTTTCTTGCGCTTCTTTTCCTCGGCACGTCTTGCAATGTCGGCCTTTCGCTCGGCCTCTTTGTATTCCTCGATCTCTTGCATCGTTGCCGCACGCAATGCCCCGTTGTGGTCGCGGACACGGTGCAGTGTCAGGGCGGGCGGAAACCAGCCATAGTTGTTTTTCACCACACGCAACACGGCCAGGTCCGGGTGTTGGGCTTTGGGGTTGTCCGGGTGTGGCACTGCGTCCAGGTTGGCTTGCCAGCGCACGCCGTCAGTGAGTGCAGACGAGCCACGGGCGGCCGTCGCGTCCGTTGTGCCTATGCGCGCCATTTTATTTGTGTGGTGCGCGACGAGTAGTGTCGGCCCCCCGCGTGTGTCGGTGAGCCGTTCAAGTGTCTGCACAAAGCGTGTTGCGGCGGCGTTGTCTATTTCCACGTCCGGGCCTGCAAAGCGGCTTATCGGGTCAAGGATCAACAGTCGCCAGTCAATGCCGGCGCCGTCCAATCGTTGCCGTAGCTCGCGGTAAAAGTCCGTTGCATAGTCGAGCGGTCCAAGCGGGGCGCCTTGGTTTCGGATCTCTTCAACGCTGTGCATGAGTGCAACGGGCTTGCCGACAAGTGGGAGTAGCCACAGGTTGCGCCGTGCTGCCTCACGCTCAGTCGGTGTCAGCTTGATCAATTGCGCCGCGTAGTAGAATCGTCGGCGCATTTCCTCGGGTTCCTCTTCACCAAGCGCCAAGAGCACGGGGCCGGGTTCGTCTATCGTGTAGGTGTCGAGCCAATCGCGGCCGGTTGCCACGCTCAAAGCCAGTTGCGTTAGCGCCCATGACTTGCCGAGCCCGCCCCCAGCCGCAAGCATTCCCACGCGGCCGAGGGGCAGCACGCCGCGCGGTTCCTCGGCGCCCTTGCGTGTGTCTTTGAACATTGTTGAAAGCAGGTAGCGCCGTTTCGGTGGTGAGTGTTCCAGCCAGTCGGCGCCGTCGGCGGTCTGCCATGCGTCCAGGTTGCGCCACACGTCGGCCAGCACGGGCGTCGGCGGTTCGTCGGCCTTGGGTGCGGGCGGCGTCATGGGCTCGGAATCTTCAAAGCGTGCGTCGCCGGCCTCGTTTACGTCTTTGGGCCTCGTGCCGTGCGGGTCGGTCGCGTCAAATGCGCTGCCGTCTTTGTTGAGTTGCACCACGGCGTTTACTCCTTTGGTTTCCAGCGTCGCACGTCGAGCGTTCCCGCGCGCATGCGCCTGGCCAGTGTTTCGGCAATCTTTGCGGCGTACCTATCGCCGTCTTTGTCTCTGTCGGTCGCAATCAATACGCGGCAACCGTCGGGCACCTTGTCGGCGTGCGCTTGTGTCCAAGAGCCCGACACAATGCCCAGCACGGCCGGCGCCTCGGGGTTGCCGTGGTTTCTGGCGATCTTGGTGAGCCAGTCCGGCAAGCCCTCACAGATCACAAGCCCGTGTTGCCTCACGCGCTCTATGTCGGCGGTGCGGCCGTACAGCATGCCTTGCGCGCACGGGCAGCACAGCACGAGCCCGGCCAGCGTGTGGCCCTTGGGGTTTGCGCTCTTGGGCTCGGCCGTGGTGACGGCGCGGGCATGCACGCTGCACAATGAGCCCTCGGCGTTCCACAGCTCGGCCAGTAGGCGGTAAGGCGTCGCTGGCCACGGTTTGCCCCCGATCATTGCCCAGCTCGGCGCGCTCGCACTCTTGGGCAACACGTGCACGCGGTCGGTTGCCGCAATCACGGCCGGGTCGAGCTTGCGCGACATAAGCCACGTGTTGGCCTCAGTGTCGGCGGCCTCGGCCAGGCCTCGGGCCTCGTATTGGTACAGGTGGTACACTTCGTTGTCGGGCGGATAGTCCGGCTCACTCGGCACGGGTGCGGCCACGGGTGACGGGGTGCGCCTCGGGTTTGAGCTCAAAGCCGGGCCGATAAGGCCGGCGCGCTCGCACAGCTCATAGACGGCCTTGTGATTGTCGCGCGTCAGCTTGGCCCCTTGGCCGGCCGCGTAGCACGCCAGCGTTACAGCGTCGCCGCTCGCGTCGCACTGGAAACAACGCCAGCCTTGGCCGTCACGTGTGAGCCCGACGGCACCGCGCTTGTCGCCGCGCTTGCGGTGCCTCGTGTTGTCGGTGCATGCCGGGCACGGCGTCCAGCCGGATCCGGGCCGGTCATCGCGCACGGGGTGCATGATGCCGGTCGCATTGGCCACAGCGACAACGCCAGCGTTGCGCACGTCGGCGATCCAATCGCGTTGCGTTACTGTCGAGCCCATATCGACCACCTAGGCCCTGGCCGGGTGCGCGGGTGGTCGCCACACGCACGCCAGCCAAAGCCGCAAACGTCCACGTGATCAGCGCGGACACGGTTTACTACTCCGATCGTCTGACAGGTCCGGGCGTTCACTTGCCGGGCTCCATTGCGGTCAGCACGGCGCGCACCACGTCGGGCAGTCGTGCCAGCTTGGCCTTGTCCAGCGTCGCGCTTGCGCCTGGTATTTCGTCGGCGGGTAGGATCGTGCTCACGATCACGACGGGCAGGGCCGGATAGAGCACGCGGATCCGTTTCAGTGCCTCGCGGCCGGGCATGTGTGGCATGTCCAGGTCCAACGTCACCAGGTCAAAGCGCTCGCGCTCGAGCATGCGCATAGCCTCGGCACCGTCGCCGGCCTCGGCCGTGGTGAAGTCGCAAAGGGTCCGGGTGATCGCGCGGCGCATTTGCGGGTCATCGTCGGTCACAAGGATCTTGGCGGTCGGGTGTTGGCCGGTTGTCATGTTGCCCCCATGCTCGTCAGCACGTCGCGGGCCGTGTCCGCTCGAGCGTCCAGTGTGGCGCGCATCTTTTCCAGTTCGCCGGCCATCGTGTCGCAAGCCTTTGCGGCGGTGTCGAGGGCGCCGACATCGGCGTGCAGCTCGCCAGTGTTCGGCCGTGGTGCGGGTTGCTTTCCGTCCACGTCGAGAATACGCGCCATGCTCACGGCCAGATCGTCGATTGCCCTGGCCGTCGCGTCTACGCCAGCGCGCACGATCCAGCCCTATGAACCGCAGCCGAAAGCCACAAAGACGGATTATTGAGGTTTTGCGCCAGCTTTTTCATACTATCTCCACCCACCGTGGCCGACCTTAGCGGGAGGAGCTTTTCCCTTTCCACGATAATAACCAGTAGACGCCGAATGTCTCGGCATCTGCCTTCTTTGCTGACATCAATCCGATATTTTCTCCGCGATTGTACGTCACCGACCAGTCTTGCATGAACGCAAGGCTGACGGGTGTCTTCGCGCCCTTGAAAGCAAACCATCTCGTGTTTTCCCGGAAGAGCAAATAGTTTTGCTGCGGCCGCGGCGAGAGGCAACTTTGTCCGTAAACCTTCTTCTTGTCATTGACCGCTACAAGGCAGACTAAGACATATTCTCCCGCCACGTTTTCGACCGTGACGTGCTTCTCGTTGTCGATTGTTTCGATCTCCTTTAGCTGCACTACCTCTGGTTCTGGGGCATCCGAAACGGGCGTTCCATCTGTGGGAATGAGGTGGGCGGCGAGTGGAATTGCTGGCTCGGACTGTTTAGGGGCGTTCGGGCATGAACAGAGGATCGCCACCAGAAATAGCGACGCGGGCATTATACGCGGCATGATCATGCTGCTTTTCTGCCGTCCCAAACGCATGGTGGATGGCAAGCACTCTCGGGTGGGTTCTTTGGACAACTGCTCATGATTGCATGATACGGGCTTCTTCATCTTCGCAGTCCTGCTAGCGCGGCGGTCATCGCCGAGATCAGGGTGTCTCCGGGGGCCTCGTGCGTCGTCTCTTCCTGGTCGCGGCCCCGGTTGGCGACGACGCGCCATGCGCTCGTCTTGCGGTAGACCGTCAGCCGCACCTCGTCGTCGTCGAAGAATTGACCGTTAAGCGCGTCCAGCCCATCAGAGGCGTGCGTGATGCCTTCCAAAATCAGCGACCGGATCGCGTCGCTTCGTGTGAGCTGTTCGCCGGGCATTTGCACCCGGATGCGTGCAAGCTCCTGGTCGACGGCTGCAAGGCTCTTGGTGTCGAGCTCAACGGTGATCTTTTGCATGGTGCTCTCCATTGCCGGTGCCTCAGATATTCTTGCGCCGCGGGCGCGTGGGGTAGCTGTCTGGCGTTACCGTGCGCGGTGTTTGAACGGGCGCCGGTGCCTTTGGCGCAGTCGGCACAAGCTCGCCGGCCAGGTAGCGCGTCAGGGCCTCGCGGCTCAGTCGCCAGCGCGAGCCGATCTTGACGGCGGGCAGCTTGTTGGCGCGCAGCATGCGCAACACGGTCTGCGGGGTGACTCTCAAAAAGGCGGCGGCCTCGGGCATCGTGAGCACGTCGGCCGCCTCGGAGGGCGGTGGTGTTTTGTTGGTCGTCATAGCTACTTGATAGCACCTTTCGGGCACGATCGCAACACCATAAAAACGCCTTGACAACGCCCGTAGGTAGGCTAGAATGAACGCAAGATAAGTAACGTTATCTTGCGTTCACTGGAAAGGAGCCCGCACCATGAACCCCAGCACAGCAATCGCGACCGTCGAGCGCACCCAGCTTGCAAACACGTCCGGGGCGGCCTCTGACGGCCAGCTTGTCGAGCTTTGGCTACAGGGTCGCAGCGAGCACACGCGCCGCGCCTACGCGGCCGACGTTGGGCGGTTCCTGGCCTATGTCGCCAAGCCCCTGCACACGGCCAGCGTTGCCGACGTGTCGGGCTTTGCCGTGTCCCTCACTGGCTCGGGCTCGACACGGTGCCGCGCATTGTCGGCGGTCAAGTCGTTGCTCACGTTCGGCCAGCGCACGGGCTATCTGACGTTCAACGTTGGCGCCGCGATCAAGCTGCCCCGGTCCAAGGGTACGCTTGCGCAACGCATCCTTGCCGAGCCCGACGTGCAACGCATGCTCGCGCTCGAGCCCGGCGCGCGTAACCGGGTGTTGTTGCGCCTGCTCTACGCCGCAGGCCTCCGGGTGTCTGAGCTTTGCGGGCTCACGGTCGCCGACTTGCAAGCTCGTGACGACGGCGGGCAGATCACGGTGTTTGGCAAGGGGTCGAAAACGCGCGCGGTGTTGCTGCCCGCTACCGTGTGGGCCGAGCTTGCCGCTATCATCGCCGGCCGCCAGCCGGCCGAGCCCGTGTTTACCAGCCGCAAGCATGGCGGGCAGCTCGACGCCTCGGCAGTGCACCGTATCGTGCGCAGCGCGGCCAAGCGGGCAGGCATCGCCGGCAACGTGTCGCCGCACTGGCTCAGACACGCGCACGCCTCGCACGCACTCGATCGCGGCGCCCCTGCTCACTTAGTACAAGCCACGCTCGGACATTCCAGCCTTGCCGTCACGTCGGTTTACGCGCACGCGCGGCCGTCTGACAGCTCGGCGCGCTATCTGGCCGTCTGACACGGCCGCACTCAAAAACAAGGGGCCTGCGTGCCCCGTAGACGCACGTGCGCAAGTGGGTGCGTGTGTTTGCATGGGGTGTTTTCGGGTCGTGGAATCGAGGGGGCGCCGCGCGGATCCGGGCGGGTGTGTTGCCGTTCCCCTTGGCCGTGGTAGGGTTGCCTCACTGTGACAGCCTGCCCGTTGGATCACTAGTCCATCGTGCAGACCCATATTGTTGCGCACACGAAAGCGCTCGCGGCCTTTATGGTCCGTGGGGAGCGCACCAGCGGGTCTACGGCTGTCACAGGTTGTAGGGCGCTTCGCACCTCACGGACCACCCGTGACGACATGCGCCCGGAAAGGCTTGTTGGTATGGCAAAGATCCAAGTTCATTCGGCCAGGGGGTTTCTCGAAGCATGCGAGGGCACGTTCACGCCCGATCTGTTTTCGTCGAGCGGTACACTGCAACTCAAAACGCGAGAGCACAAATGGAACGGGGAGAAGATCCCAACGTCGGCGCTTGCCTCGGTCGAATACGTCGACGAAAAGACAAACGTCCGCGGCATGGTCGGCATGGGGGCTCTCGGTGGCTTGCTGCTTGGTCCGATCGGTCTACTCGCAGCGGCATCGAAGCTCAAAAATCCGCGCGTTAAGTTCGTGGCCAAGTTCAAAGACGATCGAGAGATCGTGGCCACGACCGACGCAAGCACGTTTCGCAAGCTGCAAGAGTGTGCGGCCAAGGCGTAAGCGGTCCGCCACAATGAAAGGAAATGGGAATGGGCAACTGGCTAATCATCCTAGGCGTGTTATTTGTCCTGTTCGTCATCACTCGCGAATACTGGTGCTGGTATTGGAAGATCAATCTGGCGCTCAAAAAGATCGACGCCTTCACCGAGCAAGTGCAGCGTAACAACTTCTGGCTTGAACGGATCGCGGTGCAACTTCACTACCGCAATGACGCCAGCAATGTGCGTGTGCCAGAAAACTATAAGTACATTCAGGCAGAAATGCCTCCGCGCACGGTGTGAAGTGCCGGCCACGCTAGGCCGGCACTCGAAAACCAGGCCCCTGCCTGCCCCGTGGTGACGCGCGGCGCACCTGGCCCTTGTGATTGTATGGGTGTGTTTCAGCCTGCTATCAGGCTGTCAGGCTGTACGGTTGGCCAGCCATCCGGTCAGCAGTTCGCCTACCACGTCGGAAATATCAAGGCCCGCTTGCACGGCCTTGGCCTTGGCGTTGCGGCGTAGCTCGTCCGGTATCAGCACGCACAGTTGCGAGCACCCATTGGCGCGCTTGCCGGTCAGGTGTTTGTGTGCCGGCGCCGAGCCCTTGCCCAGCACGGCACTTAGGGCAACGTGTTTGCGTGTCATGCTTGCAGCTCCTTCCATGCGGCGCGGTATTCGTCCAGGTAGGTCGGCGCCGAGGCAAAGGCTTGCGCGTATCGGGTGAGCCCTCGGATCCTGCTCTTGAGCACAGGGAACCCGGCCAGGGCGTCGACGGCCTCACGGGCAAGGATCGTGCGCTCATCCCAGCGGGTCAGAATGATTGCAACGTCCAGCTTGCCGCGCGTGGCCTCAAGGTCGCGTAGCAGCTCGAGCGTAGGCGTCAGTCGGTCAATGTCCAGGCCGGTCGGCACGACGGGCACAACGCACGTGTCGGCGAGCATGCCGGCGCGCGTCAGGATCTCCCGGTTGTTCGGTGGCGTGTCGATCACGATCACGTGTCGCTTGTCCTTTGCCAGTGCGCGCACCTGTCGAGCCAGGCCGTCGCGCTCGGCGGCCACGACTTGAAACGGCAATGCCCCGTGTGATGCCCAGCGCACGGCCGAGTGTTCCTCGTCAGCGTCGAGCACCGTCACGGGCAAGCCCTCGGCGGCGGCTACGGCGGCCAGGTGCAAGGCCGTTGTGGTTTTCCCGACGCCACCCTTGAGTGAAAGCGTTGTGTAGATCATGGGCCGGTTGTACGGGCAGCCTGCCAGCCTGTCAAAATTTCGGCAGGTTGTCAGGCTATCCGGCGGGCATGCTGGCGACGTCCAGATCCGGGCGTGAGCTCGGCGCCGGGGCACCTAACCGACGATTCGCCAGCGGTGCCGAGCGGCCCATTGCGTCACGCCGGCATCGCCCCAACGTCTGACAATCTCATCCTCGGTTGTGCCCTCGGCGTCGACCATTGCCGCAAGCACCTGCCCTCTCGTGCGCTCAGTCCAGGGGTTGCGCGCCTCAAATGCCTCGCGCTTTTTTGCCAGCTCGGCGGCCTTGTCCGCGGTGCGCTTCTGTTTGTGCTCCCTCACGAGTCGGGCCGCAAGCTCGCGCACCTCGGCCGCGCGCTCACGTGGCACCCATAGGCGGATCTGTGCGAGCCCGTCAGCTTGTTGGCTCTCAAAATGGTGGCGCACCCTATCGGCGCCCGGCGTTCCCATGTCGCCTCCCACGGGGGCGGAGCCCCTCTTGGTTCCTGCAAGCACTACGTTGGTAGGCCGTTAGGCCTAACAATGTGTAAGTGCGCCCTACGGGGTTTGCAAGAGGGAGGTTCCCCAAGCGGGCTTTTCATGGTGCAACATTGGTGCGGGTGACAACATGGCCGTTGCTCGGCTCACTGTCGCATTTTCAGCGAGGGGGCCTTGTCAGTTCATGGGTGGACGCACGCGGATCCGGGCAGGCTCACGCGGCGTTGTCGGCAACCTCGGCTGCAACCTTTCGCTCGGCGTGACACCAGGCCCGGCCCTCGCGCCGCGGGCGCCCGACTGCGGGGCTGCATGGCCATCCGGCCCAGGCGCCACACACGGGGCACGTCACGGTAAACGCCGGCATGGTGCGCTCGGGGTGCGGCGTGTCGACCGGCTTACGGTTGTGCCGACACCGGGCGCCAGCCACGACCATACAGCAGGGGCAGTCGATTGCGAGCGGGTCGGTCATCGCCGGGGCCTCTTTGCCGGCGCCGCGGCCGGCGGGCGGGTCCATTGGCGGTCGGGGGCGAGCCGGTAGCCCGCGTCCTCGAGCGTCGCCGCGGCGGATTTCTTGAGCGCAGCGTTTACGCTGGCCATCAACGGATCTGGATCGACGGGCGCGGCGTCGATCCGGCGCCAGTCCGCGAGGGCCATCGCGTGCAAGGTTTCGGCAAGCTCGGCCGGGGCATTGGCCAGCATCCGGGCATATTCGGCGCGATCTGCCTCGGTTGTCGCCAAAAATCGGTCAAGTCCATCCACATTGCCGGCCAATTCCGGCAGAATCGTGGCGGATTCGGTGCGTTTTTTCATGGTTCAGCCTCCCTTTCGGCGGCCATCGGGGGCAGTTTTTGCCCCGTTCCCTCGGCGGGGGTGGCGCTTTCGGCCCTGTGAAAATTCGCGGACGTTGTGCTTTAGTGGCGACAATGTTGCCGCGGTTGCCGGCGGGGTTTCGGCCCGTGGTGAAAATGCCTGGGGGTTAGCCACGTGGGTTTATCCTCGCCGCAGTTCGTCGCCCAGGGCGTCAAGCGCATGCACTACCACGCGAGAACGGGTCACGGGGGTTTTGAAGCTGGCGGTCAGAACCTCCCGCAGCCGTTCAAGCTCGGCCTGGTAGTACGGTTCCAGCATAATCGTGACGGCCTTGGACTTTTCGCCCGGTGCTTTCGGTGGGCGGCCTATTGATTTTGCCATGGGGTTAAACCTTTCGCAGTGGGGGTTATTGTCCGGCCGCAGTCGTCTCGCCGTTTTCGCCAAGGGCATCCCAGGCCGGGCTTTCCTCGGGGCGGTCGACCTTCACGACATAGCGGGCGTAGTGGGGGTCCGCGTTATCTTCGAGCCGCTTGATCGCCACGGCCTCGCCCTTTTTCGGGCGCATGCGTTTGAACAAGTCGACAAGCACCTTGTGGCTCAGCCACACGCCGGCCAGGTATTCGCCGTGCGTCTCAGTCGGGGCTACGCGCAGCACCACGATCCAGCGCTCGCCGTAGGGCGTCGGGCCTTTTGCGTAGCGCACGACAACGCCGGTGATCGAGTCGCCGGGCTTGGGTTTCCAACTCTCGGGGTACACGCCGTTGTCGGCGTCGAGCTCGCGCTGCAAGTCACGTGTCGACATAGGGGGCCTCGCTTTTCCGCGGGTGCTTGTCGGCAGCTTGGATTGCTGCCCGCTCTTGGCGGTCGTAGTTATCGCCGGCCTGGGCGGCCATCGGTGCAACGGTGTCTGCCGGCGGGCGCGGTAGCGGCTCAGCATCGCCGGCCACGCGCACCCAGCGCACACGCCCGGCCACGCTCTCGATCGCCGCGTAGGGCTCGGCGCCGTTGCGCACGAGGCACCTGCACGGCGGGCCTGCCTGCACATACTCGGCGGCCGTCCAGCCTCGCGGCACCATGCTAAAAACGGCGCCTTTGATTTCGTTGGGCTTTTCGGTGCGAACTTCGGTGGGGGGCTTACGGCAATGATCGCCTATATTATTATAGGCGTTTGTTGCCGTAAGGTCAGAGGCGCGCAACGCCCCCCTGAAAACATTGGACAATTTTATACGTTCTACTCTGGGCTTTGTGTTGCAAATTTCCGCCAGCGTTTCGGCTGTCACGGCCAGAATTGCAGGGGGCAGGGCTGCCAGGGCCAGGTCAAGGCGGGTGCCGCCCCTGGCCAGCTCAGCCCAGCGGGCAGAACGGTCAACGGTCACGTCGACGGGGATCGACGTCAAGAGGTAGACGCGCTTGGGCTCGGCATTGAAAATGAGGCGTAGGCGGTCGACGGCCTGGGCGAGCTCGGCCTCGCGGATTTGCTCGAGCACGGCTTGGCAACGGGGGTCGGGGTGCACCTTGACGGTTTCGGCCTCGCCGGTGCCGTCGCGCATACGCCGGCCGCGTGTGGCGTCGACGTAGTGCCCCGTGCGTTTCAACGGCTCGGGGTCGGTCGCGGCGTAGGCGCCGGCCATGTGTTCGATCTTGGCGGCCTTGGGTTCCTCGCGGCCGATAATCAGCCCGGCCCGACGGTCTTTGTAGGTGTTGACGCCGCGCAAGTCGTTAAAGTGCGCAATGGCAACGCCGGGCACGTCGGCGAGCGCAGCGGTAACGCTTTCCTCGGCGCGTAGGGTCGTGACGACTAGCTTGGATGCGTCCGGGCACCCGGCCGCAACCTCGGCCAGCTCGGCGCGTAGGCGTGCGGCGCGTGCGGCGGGGGCGCCCTCTCGCGGGTCGCCGTTGGGCATGCAGCCCGTGATCGTCGAGGTGCCAAACGCCTTGCCGCGCACCTGGATCACTTCGGCGTTGCGCTCGACTGCGATCCGTACCTCGCGCAAGCGCCGGCCGAATATGCGCCGGTTCAATTCAAGGTTGGCGGTACCGTCCAGGGCCAGTAAGGGGCGCTTTGTGCCGAGCCGAAAAGTCTTGAGGTAGCCAACATAGACGCGCCCTTGCCGCTCTGTCTTGCCATCGGCCAGGCTCACGCGCGCGTGTTTGGCGAAGCTCACGCTATTGAGCCCGTCGCGGCCAGTGTTCCACTCGCGGGCGATCTGGCGCAGCAAGAGTGCAACAAGCCCGGCCTCGCTACCCTCGTATTCGAGCACACGTTGCCGGATCGTCGCATCGTCCAGGCGCCCGTCAATTTCGAGCCGCTCTTGCGCCGCTTCATCGAGGGCGCGCTTTGCTCGCCTGATTTCGTCGAGCGTAACGCCGCGCTCGCGCAGCTCGGCCAGCTCGCGGCCCGGTGCTTTCACGACGGCCGCGCGTACAAGCTGCATGGTGTTTTCAAATCCGGGGGCGATATTGAGTGCTCTCAAGGGGAGTGTTTGGCTCGTGAGTCGGTCGGGTGAAAACACGACAACGCCGGCCATCGTCGGCAAGATCGACTCGTCAACGATCACCAGGTCGGGGTGTGCCATCGTCGGCGGTGGGGGTAGCACGGCGTAGGCATGCGATAGGATGTAGAGGGCGCCGCCGCGCTCGCGTTGCTCGTCAAGCTCGCGCATTTGCCGCATGTACCCGCAACCGTCGTGTTGCGGGCATCGCCCGCAGATATTGCGCAGCACGTTGGCGCCGGCCGCTGCAGCCGGTTCTATAACGTCGGCACGCGGACACATTCGCTCGCCGTCCGGGCTTTGCGGATCCGGGGCGCCGCGGCCGAGCACCACGATTGCCGGCAGTGAGCCGGGCTTGCGTAGCGCGTTGTATTCGCCGGCCGCTTCCCATGCTCGTTTGTGGCTCGGCACAAAGAGTGCGACGTTGATCGATGGATCGGCGATGTTGGCTACGGCGCGTTGTGCGTCAGTGCTCTTGCCGGTGCCCTGTGCGCCGGTGACAAGCAAGCGCTCGCCGCTCACCTTGAGCTTGTCGACGCCGAGGGCCGCCATTGCCTCGGCCCGCGCTTGCCGTGCGATCTCGGCCTTGCGCTTGCGCACTTCGGCCTTGACGCTGAAAGGCCCGGCCAGTTTTGCGGCTTTGGCATCGAGTTGGGCAGCTTTCGCCGCGGCACGTTTGCCGGTGCGCTTGGCCAGCTCGGCGAGCTCGGCGCGGACCTGGGCGAGCTTGGCGGCTCGCACGGCCTCGATCTTCGGTCGCCACTCGGCGAGAAAATCATCAAGCGGGGCGTCGGGGTTGCGGCAAAGCCCGGCGGCCTTGAGTAGTGCACCCTTGCGCGTCAATGTCTCGCGCTCGACACGTGCGCGCAGCTCGCCGGCCGCAATGTGTGCCGCTATCATCTCGCGTTG
>Ga0182027_10010704_pt1 | contig 13013 bp, 15 predicted proteins | sample 712E1DmetaG_FD_121300 | JGI IMG/M metagenome (GOLD analysis project Ga0182027, IMG submission 121300) | Permafrost microbial communities from Stordalen Mire, Sweden - 712E1D metaG (Illumina Assembly) | ecosystem: Environmental > Terrestrial > Soil > Wetlands > Permafrost | place: Sweden...
CCCGGCTTGCCTCCGAAGTAGTCGTGGGCGTTCTGCAGACCGTGGGTCAGGAAGCCGCTTCCCATGATCAGGACACCTTCGTCGCGAAGCGGAGCCAGCCGCCTCCCGATCTCGAAGCGATGGGCGAGCTGCAGGTCCGGCATCGACATCTGCAGGACCGGTATCTCCGCCTTGGGGTACATCATGAGCAACGGCACGTATGCGCCGTGGTCGAGGCCGCGCTCGCGCTGGGATACGGGCTCGTTTGCCGGCATCATTGCCCGCACTCGCGCGGCCAGGTCCGGCGCCGCGGGCGAGTCGTAGCGGATACGGTAGTAGCGCTCGGGAAAGCCGTAGAAGTCGTACACGAGCGGCGAGGGGTTCACGGCACCGAGCGTCAGCGGCGCCGACTGCCAGTGCGCGCTCACGACCAGGATTGCCTTCGGGCGCGGCAGTTCGGCAGCCCAGGCGGCCAGCTCGACCGGCCAGAGGTCGTCGTCGATGAGCGTGGGTGCGCCGTGGCCGAGGTAGACCGCGGGCAGCCGGTTCGAAGCGGGCGGCGCGCCAGCGTCCTTGCCGGGCGCCGGTTCGTTCGGTTCGTTCGGATCAGGCATCGGGAGTCTCCGGGCCGGCAGTCGAGCAGGCCATTTCGGCGTGCATTCGGTCGTGGAGCATCTTGAACAGCCGCACCAGCGCTCGCCGCTCACCTTCACCGACGTCCGCGAACAGGCCGGCGATCGAGGCCTGATAGATCCCGAACTGCGCCGCGACGCCGTCCGAGTTGCGAGTCAGTTCGACCAGAGTGATCCGCCGGTCGGTCGAGTGGGGGACGCGCCTTACCATCCCTTCGGCCTCGAGACCGTCCACCAGGGCGGTGACGTTGCGCGGCGTGACGGCCAGGGCGTCGGCCAGGTCCGCCATCTTCTGGGGCCCGTGGCAATGGACCTCGTACAGCAGGCGCAGGCGCGGGATGCTCGCCCCGGCCTCCGCGGCCTTGCGGCTGGCCCAGTGATCGAAGGTGCTGACGAATGCCGAGGTCGCAACCGCCAGCGCCTCGGGTGACGCTGCCTCAGCGGAATCGACCATCGAGCTCGGGGCGGCCAATCCACTCACCGGGCTCATGTGGTCTTCCGACGACGGTTCCTCAGAAGGTGTAGACATTCACTATTTCCCTTGGTATTATTGCCTGCGCAATGTTACCACGGTAACGGTGCACACATACATCTTTATCGAGCGAAGGGCGGCCGGCAAGGTTCAGACCAGAACGTCGCCGGTGGTGCGACAGAGAGTCGACCGGGCCCCTCATTCGCAGTTCGAACGGCTAATCGATGAATGTCGTTAGCCCCGATGGCATCGATAGCCAGGAGACCGAAATGAACGCGACCGAGAGCAAGATCATCGAGCGCCTGCCTGTCAACGATGAGTTCGCCCGGCCGACGGGCGCCGAAGCCATCGAACGTGCCGCCGCGGCTCTCCGCACGCATGGTTTCGACGCCCAGATCGTCGAGGACGGCGAGGCGGCAAAGCACCTCGTCCTGAGTCTCATCCCCGAAGGCGCCGAGGTGGGCGAGGGCGCGTCGGCCACCCTGGACCAGATCGGCGTCACGGCCGCAATCGAGAAGAGCGGCTGCTACGAGGCCGTTCGGCCGCGGACTCGCTCGATGGACCGCGCCACTCAGATGCGCGAGATCCGCAAGTTGGGTGCGGCCCCGGACTTCCAGGTCAACAGCGTCCAGGCCGTGACCGAGGACGGCCGCATGCTGGTCGTCTCCTTCGGAGGCAGCCAGCTCGGCCCTATCGGATTTGGGGCCGGCCGGGTGATCCTGGTCGTGGGCGCCCAGAAGGTCGTTCCGGACCTGGCGACGGCTTTTCGGCGGGTGGAGGAGTACAGCTATCCGATCGAGGACGCGCACCTGCAGGAGGCCTTCGGCCGGCACAGCGCGGCCCACAAGATGCTCGTCCTCAACGGCGAGGTTTCTCCCGGCCGAACGACCGTCATCCTGGTGCGCCAGCCCGTCGGCATCTGACGATGCGCCCGAGCCGCGGGCCGGCCTCGCCGCGGGCCGGCCTCGATCTTCGGTAATCGCCCCGGCCTCGGGTTTGAGGTGGCCCCGCCCTCGGACTAAATCCCGGGGTGGTTGCGCCCGTAAGCGGTCCTGAGGCTTCCCACCCCTCGGCCTCAATCCTGCCCTGACCTCGCGACCGCGCGGTCGGAATCCCGGCGTGGACCACCGCGCTAGAGTTAGACCGAGCGAGGCCGCGTCCGCCCGCTTGATGGAGGCGAGAGATGAAGGCGAAGTCCGATTGCCGACCCGACTGCGCCTGCGACCGCACCGGCTCAGGCAGCTGCTGCGATTCGCGGCGAGCGATGGTCGCGGGAGTCCTGGGCGGGATCGTGGCCGTTGTCGTGCTGGGTGCGCTGGCCGCGTTGGCGTGCCGCCGCTTCGGCCCGCGGATGATGCGCGCCTGCGGATGTTCGGCCGAGATGAAAGCCTGCATGGAGAAGTGCGGCTGCGGATCGCCGACCGAGGAACCGCCCGCCTCTTGATCGCCGCCGCGCCCGACCGACCGACCGTCAGGCTGGAGTCGTTGGATCGGCAGGCGGCGGCTCCGCATCGTCGCCGGATTTCGGGGCGGCGTCCGGGATGGTGCCGGATCCCGGTCCCGGTGCTGCCTCCGGGGCGCCCCAGCCGGGTGCCTGGCTGCCGGGGCCGGCGGGCGTGGCTCCCTGCGGAGAAGGCATGCTGCCGGCGTTCTGGCCGGGGGGCCATGCCGGCGAGGTTCCCTGGGCGCCGGGCCAGGGTGCGGGCCCGCCCGGATATGGAGCGGGTGCGTCCGTCCACGGGGCGGGCTCGACGGGCCAGGCGGGGGCGCCGGGATATGGCGCCGGACCACCGGGATATGGCGCCGGACCACCGGGATATGGCGCCGGACCACCGGGATATGGCGCGGGCGGGCCGGGGTATGCGGTCTGGTCGCCGGGGTATCCACCCGGTGTGCCGGGCCAGGCGGGGGCACCGGGCCAGGCGGGGGCACCGGGCCAGGCGGGGGCGCCGGGGTAGGGGCCGGGGGCGTATGGATACGGCCCGGCCGAGTACGGTCCGCCTTCGTTCGGGTATGGTCCGCCGGGGTAGGGCGGCGGGTAGCCCGGGCCGCCGGCGTACCCGTACGCACCCGGGTCGTGGCGCGCGCGCTGGCTTTCGTACAGCGGCGCCATCATGAACACCACGAAGCAGGAGCCCGTCGTCGTGACCAGAGTCGTGGTCGCCTGGCCGAGCGCGAGGAGACTGCCGCTGCCGGATAGACCCCCGACGATGGCGGCGACGATGCCGAACCCGATCTCGATCAGGATGGCCATCAAACCCCAGCCGAACAGGCGCAGGACCGCCCCTCGCGAGAGCCGCCAGGCTTCGCGGATGCCGTCAACCGGCCCGTAGCCGTCGAAGATCGCGAGGGTGAAGAAGACCACGCGGATGGCTACGTAGATCGAGCCCGGTATCAGGGCGAGCAGGAGCACCAGCGCAACTCCGGGCACGCCCAGAAGGAGCACGACCCATGCGACGGCTGCGATTCCGACCAGCAGGACGAGCAGAATCGACGCCACCAGGGAGAGCAGACCGCGGACCAGGACGAATGAGGTCGTCATCGGTCGGTTTCTCAGCCCCGCGATGGCAGCTGCCGTGAAGACCCACCCGCCCACGAGGCCCACCAGGCCCGACGCGAGCTCGACACCGGCGAGCCGCGACAGCTGGTTGCCTGCGTCCGGCTGCCACACGAGTTGGCCCGTGGAGGCATCTATGTAATACAGGCTCGCGGCGCTGACCGACCCGACGATCAGATACAGGAACCCCGTGATCACGGCGATCACCACCACCGCGGGCAGCCACCTGCGCCACGAAGCCTGGAGGTAGTCGAAGGCGATCTGCAGCCCATCGCCTATTCCGATGGCTGCCGGGTGCTTGCGGAAGATGAACACGGACCCTCCCATCAAGCCCGGCGTCGTTGACCCCGACGATCCGTGCCGGCTTGCCGCCGCCGAGTCTACTCTGGCCGATGGGCGATCAGGGCAGCGCCGGGTTGCGTGATCCGTCCCCGCCCTGCCGGATGAGGAGACCTGCCGGCCCGACGAATCCGCCGGCGGAGGCCCGGCTCTCGTCTAGAGCACCAACTGGGCGAGGAGTCCGGCGGCGACCGCGCCTGCCCAGAGCGTCCCGACGACGATGGCGATGACCCGCCAGCGGGCGATGATGAGGCCGCCCGAGATTGCTCCGATGCTGGTCCCGGCACCGGTTATGAGGAACGCGATCGCGGGCCCCGCTCCCATGCCGCCGTGCATGAGCGTCGAGACGAGCGGCATGCTCCCCTCGGTGAGGTACATCGGCACTCCCAGCGTGGCGGCGAAGACCACGGAGGGCGGGCTGGAACCTCCCAGCAGAGTGCTCATCCAGGACGTGGGGACCAGTTCGATGGCGGCATAGCCGACCGCGGCGAAGCCGAAGTACATCGCCACCATTCGAGGGGCGGCGGCGCGGAGCTCCGCCCACAACGCGGGCACTCGCCAGCGGATCCGGCGCGGCGCGAACTCGGCCACGCTGGCGGCGCCGGGTCCGATCGACGGTGACGGCGCCGTCGAGCCGCAGCCGCAGGCCGGCCGCGGTTCCGCTTCGGATGATGCGACCGTGATGCCCCGCGCCTCCGGACCCCGGGCACTCTCATTCGATCCGCGGCCGGCCGTGAGCGCCCGGTCGACGAAGCGAGCCTGCCCCTCGAGCAGCCCCGCCCTCTCGGCCACGTACGCGACTGCGCCCCCGGCGATGCCCAGGAAGATCGAGGCCGCGAAGAAGTAGACCGCGAAGGGCCAGCCGAATAGACCGGCCGAGTAGACGAGGCCGTCCGGGGACGAGAGAGGCGAGGCAACCATGAAGGCCACGATCGGGGCCCAGGGCACAGCAGTAGCCAGCATGGAGATCACGACCGCCGTCGTTCCGCACGAACAGAATGGCGTGGCGACCGCCGCCGTCACCGAGCCCGCGACCGCCACCGGCGTCCGGCGGCGCATCAGGGCCGCGACCCGGTCGGTGCCCACGTAGACCTTCAGGGCAGCCGCGATGAGCATGCCGAGAAACAGGAACGGCCAGTTGTGCTCGAAGCTCGTGAGGACCGAGCTGCCGATGTGGTTGAAGAACGTGACGGCGTTCATGGGAGGCTCCGAGGAGGGTATATATTGACGCATATCGATATATTGGCCGCGCGAATCCCCGCCGACGACGCCGCCGGCTAGAGGCGCTTGTACAGGACGGCGGCGCTCTGCGGACAGGCGCCGGAGAATTCGGGCGAGGCGGTCAGGGCGGCGGGGACCGCGTCGCGCGTCGTGGCCAGGTATCCCAGCCGCGGAAACCAGCCCTCGGCGGTTTCGGTCAGCAGGAAGAGTTCGACGACACCGCGAGACGCCGCCAGCTCCTCGGCCGCCTCCACCACCCGGCGTCCGACGCCGGTGCCTCGCAGATCGGCAGCGACGCAGACGGAGCGCAGGAGCCCGACCGTGCCGTACGGTTCAACGGCCGCGCAGCCGACCACGGATCCTCCATCCCGCGCCACGACCGCGGTCGCGAGCGCGATCTCGAGCCCGTCGAGGGGCAACCCGGACCCGGTCAGCAGGCCTTCGATGGCCGGTCGGTCGGCTTCCAGCGCGAGTTCGATCGCCGTCACCGACATGCCCCTCCACAGCAGCATGAAGACCCGGCGCCAGCCTCTTCGGCGCCGGTCCCGGTCGCCTCGGTGGCGACCCCGGCGGCGGTCTCTCGCTCCGTGGCGCTTGCCTCGGCGCGAGCCGGTGCGCCGGCGCCTTTGTGGGCCTTGACGATCACGCTGAACATGCGGTCGGCGACCTCGTGGGTGACGGTCAGCGAGACACCCTCGAGGCCGACCGCCTCGAGTCCGGACCGGAACTCGGAGAAGGTGAGGGCGCCGGCGACGCAGCCGGTGTAGGTGCCCCGTTCGGCCCGATCCTCGGGCGTGAGGGAATCGTCGGCGACGATGTCGGTGATACCGATCCGGCCGCCCGGTCGCAGGACGCGCGCGATCTCCCGGAAGACGGCCGGCTTGTCCGCGGCCAGGTTGACCACGCAGTTGCTGATGACGACGTCGACCGAGGCCGCCGGCAGCGGGATCGCCTCGATGTGGCCCTTGAGCCACTCCACGTTGGTGGCGCCGGCCGCGGCGGCATTGCGCTGGGCCAGGGCCAGCATCTCGTCGGTCATGTCCAGGCCGAAGGCCCGCCCGGTCGGCCCGACTCGCCGGGCCGAGAGCAGCACGTCGATGCCGCCGCCGGAGCCCAGGTCGAGCACGCGCTCGCCCTCGTGCAGATCGGCGACGGCCGTCGGGTTGCCGCAGCCGAGCGACGCGAGAACCGCCGCGTCGGGCAGCTCGGCGCGCTCCAGCGCGGAGTAGAGCTCGCCGCCGTAGTCGCCGGTATCGCCGCAGCAGGAGTCGCCGGACGCGACGCTGAGCGCCGCCTCGGCGTAGTGTCGACGCACCGTCTCGTGAATGTCGGTTGTCATCGCTGGCTCCTAGCACCCGCAGGCGGCGCGAACCTGGTGGCGGACGAGATCGAGGATGAAGCGCTTCGGCCCTTCGACGAGGTTCGCCCGTTCGACCCTATTCTGCTCGCCTGCGCGAACCATGCGGGCGCGGCTCGCCTCGCGCAGCCGCTCGTTCACGAGCAGCCTTGCCAGCTCCGGACTGTAGTACGTAGACACGCTTCGATCTCCCTTTCGGCGACGACATTGCCTGCTGCCGCATTCCTGTTTATATCGACAGACATCGATATCATTTCCAGATGAAACGCCCGGCCACGGCAAGCTGGTCGCCGCAGCCGAGCGGGATTGAGGACACGTCCGGCGGACCTATCGTCTCCCGCGTTTGGGTCAGGTCCGCCATCGAACGGGTCCGCCTCTAGCAGTCCGCGCAGGCCGCGTCGGCGGATCGAAATCCGACCAGGCGGCGAGTCATCGCCGTCACCCGGGAAATGCCGGCAATGGCCAGTTCGACGATCGCCGAGGGGCAATCCTGGGCGATGTCACGCCGTCTTTCGGCGTTCAACGCCAGGACCATCTGCGGGGGGTAGTTGAGCCACATCGTGGGCCTCCTTTTGTTTGACGAACGTCAATATAGCGTCGATATCGAGACTTGTCAATATCGAGAGGATTCGATATCCTTCACGGCATGAAGCGCCCCACCGATCCAGACGTCAAGCTCCTCCAGGCCGCCGCCGACCCGACCAGGCTGGCGATCCTCCGCCAGCTCAGTTCCGATGGATCGGTCTGCGCCTGCGACTTCACCGACTGCTGCGCGGTCCATCAGCCGACGGTCTCGCATCACCTGCGGGTCCTGCGCGAGGAGGGCTGGGTGAGCGCGGAGCGGCACGGCACCTCCATCTACTACGCGATCCGGCCGGAGGCGGTGGATCGGTTCCGCCAGCTGGCCGGCGGCCTATCGGTCGGGCTGGGGGCCAGACCGATCGCCGAACTCGAGGTCGCGGCCACGCCCACCCCCGGCGTCGCCGTCGCGCGGAATGCCCCGGTGACGACCGATCCGGCCCACGCGCTGCCGCCGACCGAATCGGTGTCGATCCAGATCGAGCGGACTCACTAGTTCGACTGACGGTTGAGGTTCGGCCTCGACCGTCACGCGGCCGCCCACTCGGCCGCCCACTCGGCCGCCCCACTCGGCCGCCTCGAGGCCCTTCGGGATCCGCCCTCAAGCCTTGACCTTCAAGTGCCTTGAAGGTATACGGTGTGCTCATGAAGGTTTCCGAGCTGGCCAGACGTGCGGGCATCGCCCCTTCCGCGGTGCGCTTCTACGAGGAGACCGGGGTTCTTCCGCCGGCGCGGCGCCGCGAAAACGGCTACCGCGACTACGCCGACGACGCCCTCGCCCGCCTTCGGCTGGTCGTGGCGCTGCGCCGCCTCGGGCTCGCGCCCGTCGAGGCCGGCCGTCTCGCGGCCCTGTGCATTGAGCGGGGCGAAGTCGACCTGGATCTCGCGCCGCTGATTTCCGGCCAGCGGGCCGCGATCGAGCGCCAGCGGGCCGACCTGGATCGCGTCGACTCGGAACTGACAGACCTGGAGTCGACTATCGCCGCCGCCGGTCGAGCCCGGCGCAACCTGGAGGAAGCCATGTCCGCCGATCCGATTCGAGTCCTGTTCGTCTGTACCGGAAACTCGGCCCGCAGCCAGATCGCCGAGGCCCTGCTGCGTGACTTCGGCGGCGCCGACTTCGAGGCCTTCTCGGCGGGTACGGAGCCCAAGGGCGTCAACCCCTATGGCGTCAACCCCTATACCGTTCGCGTCCTGGGCGAGATCGGCATCGACTGGTCCGGGGCGCACAGCAAGTCCGTGACGGAGTTCCTCGGCCGGCCCTTCGATTACGTCATCACGGTCTGCGATCGCGCTCGCCAGACCTGCCCGGTCTTCCCCGGCGAGCACAACGCGCTGCACTGGGGACTGGACGACCCGGCCGAGGCCGAAGGTTCCGACGAGCAGAAGCTCGAGGCGTTCCGGCGGACTCGGACGGAGGTGGCCACGCGGCTGCGGCCCTTCGTTGAGCTGGCCCGCCGGGCCCGCCGGGCGCAGTAGGGCACAAGCCCCTGGATGACGCGTCCAGCTCCTACTTCGGCGGTGGCCCGATCTTGGCGCTTTCCTCGGCGCCGTCGTCGCGTACCTTCGAGCGATCGAGATAGGGCTGGGCCCGGTTGATCTGGGTCGTCAGGGCGTCGACCGTCTTGGACATCGTGTCGATCGCCTTCAGCTTGTAGGCGTCGATCTCGTCCAGCGTGGCGTAGACGTTGTCGAAGGCGGCCTGGAGCTTCTGAAGATCGACCGTTGAGGTGCCCGCCTGCTCGTTGATCGCCGTGGACTGCTGGCGCAGCATCGCGGAGGTGCTTTCTATCAGGTTCGAGGTCGTCTCGTTGAGGGCCGTTATCTGGTCCAGGACCAGCTTCTGATCGCCCAGCGCCTGGGCCACGACGACGGCCGTGCGCAGAGCCGAGATCGTCGTGGTGGTGGCGCGGTCGACGCCGCGTATCAACTCGATGTTGTTGCGGCGGATGACGTCGAGCGAGAGGTACCCCTGCACGCTGACCGCCAGCTGGGTCGAGAGGTCCTGGACCTTCTGACGGACGTAGAAGAGCATGTCCTCCCGCAGGATTCGGCCCCGCTCCGGATCGGTCGCCTCGACCGTCGCGATGCGCGCCTCAAGGCTCGAGTCGAGCTTCTGGGCCAGGTAGATGTACTGGCGCAGGCGCTCCATCGTCTGCCAGAGGTTCACTTTCTCCTGCTCGAGGTCCTCGTTGTCCTTTGCTAGGGTCTGCTGGCCGTTCTGCAGGCCGGCGACGATGGCGTTGATGTGGCCCTGGCTCGACTGGTAGCGGCCGAAATAGGCCTTGAGCCTGTCGCCGAACGGGATGACGCCGAGGAGCTTGCGGGGCCCGAAGAGGTCGCCCTGGTGGCTGGGATCGAGCGCGTCGATCTGGCGGCGAAGCTGCATCAGACTGTTGCCGACGGTCGACGATGTCGACAGCGCGCCCTTCCTGAGCGTGTTGACCGGGCGGTCGAGGAGACGCGAGGAAACCTTGGCCGAGGCCTTGATGTCGTCGTCGCCGAGCTTGCGAATGTCGGAGATGCGCTGTTCGAACTTCGGATCCCTGACGTCGAGCTGGGATATCGCGACCACGTAGTCGGCGACCATGGCGTCGAGCTTCGCGACCGCGGCCGGGTCGAGCTTGATGGCGCCCGCCGCTTCAGGCTCTTCCACGACGGCCACCGGCGCGGGCGGGACGAGGGCGAGGGACGAGCCCTCGGGGCCGGCATCAACGACCGGCGCCACGACGCCCGTGGCTTTCGCGGTCTGAACCGCGGCCTTGTCGATCTTGAGCGAGTCGCCCATTCCCGATGCTCCTCCCGTGATCCCGCCTTCGCGGGCTATATAGAGGTTACAGCCACCGTCGTTCCCCGACATCTGGATTCGCGGAGGCGATGGGCGCGGCGATGAGGCCGGCGACGCAGGCGATCTGCTCCAATGGCAGGAGAACGCTCTTCTCATATGTTCGGGACCGACCCCGGCCGATTCCCCATCAGAGTCTGAAACGCCGGACGAGCGCGCGACCCGCGCACCTCACAGGGCAGGAGGTCATGGCAACAGTACAAGCCGGAGCCGGCGACGAACCCTCCGGCAGCACCTCGGCCCGCGCGCGCCTCGCCGGGAGATGGTGGAACCTGGCGGTACCCCGGCCCATCGTGGACCCACGCTATCGGGTCCTGCAGCGCCGCGACATGCGAGAGGTGGTCCGAGTCCAGATCATCCTCGTGATGGCGTGCGTGGTCGGGGATCTGGCCCTCATCGGGGTGAGACCCGTCTTGATAGACGCCGTCGCGCTGGTCGCCCTCATCGCATCCGGTGTGCCACTCTTGAGCCGGCGAATCGTCCGGCGTCGACCGCACGCGACGGCGGTCTTCTCGGGCGTCGTCCTGAACCTGCTGATCGTGACGGCGCTGATATACGCCCCGCACCAGGCAACCCTGTTCATCGGCTCGTACGCGGTCGTGATCGTCGCGTCGGCTCTGTTCAACGGGTTCGACCAGCGGCCTCATCTGGTCTGGCTCGCGCTTTCGCTGGGGCTGTGTCTCATCGCGCTGGCGCTGGCGCCCATCGACGCCGAGACCCGCTTCCAGGGTGAGATCCTCACCGTTGGCGCGGTGGTGGCCAGCGCGGCGGGCAACCGGCTCGTCCAGGCGCGTCGCGAGCGGATGTACGCGACGGAGGTGATGCTCCGCCGGGAGCGCCGAGATCTGCGCGAAGCGGTGGCTCGCCTCGAGGCGGCCATGGCGACGATCGACAGCCTCGAGGGAATCCTGCCGATCTGCGCCCACTGCAAGCAAGTCAGGGAAGCCGACGACACGTGGGTACGAGTCGAAACCTACGTCGAAGCGCGATCGAGCGCCCAGTTCAGCCACGGCATCTGCCCCGAGTGCATGGAGCGCTACTACCCGGGCGTAATGGCCGAACCGTAGCCCATGGTCGGGCGCCGGCGGCGAGTCGGTAGGGAATCCCCGACCCTCTGATGCGAAGTCCGCTACCCGTACGTGAGCCTCGGAAGGTGAATTCGCCAACCGCGTAGCTCGGGCAGCCTGCTCAAGAGCCACACGGGATCCTGGCGGCCACCCGAGGTGGCGACTCAGCGGACGTCAGCGTGGCCGTGCCCAATGGCGGTAGGCGTCAACCCATTCCGAACCGCCGGGGCGCGGATCCGGCAGGGGGAGGTCCAGCAGCGAGATCATGAGCACGTCCCCACTGCGCCGGCAGACGGCGACGATCTGGTCGTCGTCTGTGAGGTCGATGGCGGTCACAGTCACCGCAACGCCGAGCACGGTGGTTGCGAACGGGGTCTCGAGGTGCTCGTGGATCATCTCGAAGAGGCCGGTTCGCTCTTCGGATTCGTCGTAGCAGTCCACGGTGGCCGCATCGACCAGGCGCTCCAGGATCGCGCGTGACGGGCCCCGTGGCGACGCGACCGGTCGGCGCAGAGCGGCTCGGCGGGGAGGCTGGCTCCCGTTCGGCTCTACTGGGTCCTCGCCAGCGGCCACCCGGATGGCGGCAGCCGCGATCACCGAGTAGGCAGGTGCCAGGAGATCCTCGAGAAGGCGACCGCCGGCCAGTAGGCCAGATGGCCCGAGATCGCGCAGGATTGCCTCAGGCATGACGGTGCCCAGGAACTCCTCCATGTCGCAGAAGCCGGCCCGCGAGCCGAGGGAGTCGAAGTTGAGCCAGCGCCTCTCCTCCTGGCCATCGTCGAGATCGCCCAGCCAGCCATCCTGCTCGTCGTCGGGCTTCCCGAACTCGTCGTCGAAGTCGCCCTCGTAGAGCGGCCCGATCTGGTGGACGTCACCGGTCCGAAGGTCCAGCCGACCACCGGTCAGGAGTGGGTCGCCCTCCAACGCGAGTGACAACTCGTCGAGGTCAACCGGGATGTCGCGCAGTGCGCGAGGCTGGACGAGCCCGAGCGCCGCTTCGAGCTCGAGCGTCAGGTCCTCGTCGCCATCGAGGTCGCGTCTCCGAAGCGCCGCCACGCATTCCTCGGCACGTGTTGTGACGTCCGGGATCCCCTGGGCCAACGCCATCAAAAGGCCGTCGCCGACGTACTGGAGCGCGTCGAGATCCAATGCGCGCTCGATCGCGCCCAGCGCCGCCCGACCGTCGCCGCGACAGATGGCCCCGCGCAGATCGCGGAACGGTGCCTCGGCCGGGTACAGGGCGGGCTGCTTCGACATCGTCGGCCGACTCTAGCTGGGAGATGTCCGATGGCGCGGCCCTGCGTAGCAAGCCGGATCGGCCGGTCCTTCGCGCTCGTGGGCCGAGTCCCGCGCCGAGCATTTAGGCCGCCGTCACGAGCGAAATCTCTGCGTCTCCGCAACCGTCCGCAGCCGGTCCATCGCCGCACCCGGTCGCGGACGGGGCACGCGCCAAATCGACGGTAGGGCCGGAGCATGCTTGCCAGGCGTTTGCTGTGTGAGTACCATGCTCTCATGAAGACAGCGGTGATTTCAAAGGGCGGTCAGATCTCCATGCCAGCGGAGGTTCGGCGACGCTGGCGAACGAGCCGCGTCTCTGTCGAGGATAGAGGCAGTGCCATCATCATCCGCCCGATTCCCGATGATCCGATCGGTGCGGCGATTGGATCGCTTCGTGGCCGCGACCCGGACACCGACAGCGCGCGCGCGATCGTCCGCGGCGAAGAGTCGGCTGGAGACGACCAGAGGGCCCGACGCTGAGCGTTCTCGACGCCCAGGCCGTCGTCGCAGCGCTGACGGGCGAGCCGGCCGCCGGCGAAGTCGAGGTTCTGCTGCGTGACTCCAGCGAGGCGGCCTGCATCAGCGCGGTCAACGTCAGCGAAGTACTCGACGTCCTCATTCGCCACCAGGGCTGGCCTGCGGAAGATGTGGAGGAGAAGGTCCGCTGGCTGACGCTGGGAGGCCTGC
>Ga0182027_10010705_pt1 | contig 13013 bp, 18 predicted proteins | sample 712E1DmetaG_FD_121300 | JGI IMG/M metagenome (GOLD analysis project Ga0182027, IMG submission 121300) | Permafrost microbial communities from Stordalen Mire, Sweden - 712E1D metaG (Illumina Assembly) | ecosystem: Environmental > Terrestrial > Soil > Wetlands > Permafrost | place: Sweden...
GTGAACAATTTTCGTTTTGACAAACAACAGAAATTTTACCTCTAGGTCTAGCCATAAAACCACCTCAATACAAAAACTAAAGAAGAACTAATATATTAAGCTATCCATTTCGATACAGTGCCATATTATATTCTAACACTAATGGAAACAAAATATAATCACACTACGGATTTAACACCTACGAATGTTCATCCAATCATAGAATTATTCTTTGAATATGCCCAACTAAAAAATCTATATAGGCAAGGATGGATTAAGCATGGAGTATCTAAAGAACACTGCGAAAGTGATGCAGATCATTCTTTCGGCGTAGCATTATTATCATATATCATTGCAGAAGAATATCGCCCTGATTTGAATTCTTTGAAAACTTTGAGATTAGGATTATTCCACGAACTATGCGAGATAACACCTGGCGATTTTACACCTACAGATAATATTAGTTCAGAAGATAAATTTAATAGAGAATATAACTCAATAAAAAAAACGTTCTCTAAATTTCCAAACCCTGACAAATATATCAGTCTGTGGATGGAATTTGAGAAAGAATCTACTCCTGAAGCAGTATTTGTTAAGCAGATAGATAGATTAGAAATGGCATTGCAGGCTAATTTATATGAACGACTAAAGTATAATAATCTGGACGACTTTTTTCCATACGTAAAAGAAAGAATCAAGTCTCCAGAACTAAAGAATATTCTAGAAGACATAATAAAAACAAGATAAAACCGCGGTATTACATCCTCATACACCATAAGGTTTTTATACTAGTTATTTACTTCCATTCCTAAAGGGCATTTTTCCGCTTTCATTGTTAATCTTTATTTTGGATGTGCGCTTTAATCAGTATGATAGTTTAATGGATAGATGTTGCTAATTTTCAATAATACATAATAATTGAATGAAAAGTCGTGATAAAATGGGTTTCATGGATAATGTTAAAGGATTGTTTTCTAATTTTAAGGCGGACTTTGTTGCAGGGCTCATCGTTGCGATTGTCGCATTGCCTCTTGCAATCGGTTTTGCTATCGCGTCAGGCGTTCCGCCAGTCATGGGAGTATATGCTGCTATTTTCGGAGGGCTCGTCGCTGCAATATTCGGCGGTTCAGAATTCCAGATAACAGGTCCGACAGGCGCAATGGTCGTTATAGTTCTTGCTATCACTGCAAAGTATGGTGTTGACGGATTATTGCTTGCAACATTCGTTGCTGGAATAATATTGCTTCTTCTATGGATATTCAAGTTAGGAAAAGCCATAGAATACATACCTTATCCGGTAATTGTAGGATTCACCGCTGGTATTGCGACACTATTATTCTTCGGACAATTAAATAATTTCTTCGGAATAAGCCCAGCATATCCTGCAGGCGCAGGTTTTTTTACAAAGACTGTTGTAAGTCTTGCAAATTTCATGCATGCAAATATCTATACAGTAATACTCGCAGTCATATCCATACTAATATTGGTATTCACGAAAAAGTTTACGAAAAAGATTCCAGGATCAATCATTGCAATAATTCTAGGACTTGCAGTTGCATTCTTCTTTAACGGATATTTTCACTTAATGACTGTGGGCGATGTTGGAGTGATACCTTCAAGCATCCCGATGCCTCACGTCCCGCACTTCACATGGGAACTTCTGATGTTTGTAATGCCTGGAGCATTGACTATTGCTGCGCTTGCAGCCATTGAATCACTCCTTTCAGCTGTCGTCGGCGATGGAATGACTGGAAAGAAGCATGATTCGAACAAGGAACTGCGCGGACAGGGTCTCGCAAATATCGCTTCAGCATTATTCGGAGGAATTCCAATAACAGGCGCAATTGCAAGGACAGCAACAAATGTTCGAAGTGGAGCTAAGAGCAGGCTTGCAGGAATAATACATGCGCTAATACTGCTTGCAATAATATTGGCATTAGGACCAGTATTCTCGCTCATACCACTCGCAGTAATTGCAGGAATATTGATGTATGTCGCATTCAACATGGTAGAATGGAACCTTGTATTCGAGATATTCAAGATGCCATTAAGCGATGTTGCAGTGATGATAGTCACATTCGCACTCACGATATTTGTAGACTTGACAGCAGCAATTGAAGTAGGCATAGTGCTTGCAGCATTATTGTTCATGAAACGAATGGGAGACTTGTACCAAGTCGAGGAACATGGGTTCACTGACCCTGATGAAAGTTATGATTCCAAAAATGTCGTGCAAAAATTCCATCATCCTGACATAAGCATATATACACTGAATGGTCCGTTATTCTTCGGAGCTGCAGCAAAGCTCGACCAGGAATTAGGCAGTACGCCAGGAAGCCACAAGCCAATAAAAATAATCAGGATGAAATATGTGAGCGTAATAGATGCTACAGGAATAACGGCATTAAGGGCAATAGTCAAGCACCACAAGAAGATGGGCGGAACAGTACTATTATCAACAGTACAGCCTAACGTTTATGGACTAATGGAGAAGAGCGGACTTATAGAAGATATAGGACCTGAACATATATTCAGGAGAACAAGCTACGCATTCAAGGATGCATTAAGGCACTCGCACGAACTGCATAAGCTGCCTCTAAAGATAACTGATGAAGAGATGAAAAAGTACGATCTGACAGCTATAGAACATGATGACCGGCATATAATAAAAGTCAATGACAAGGATCCTGTCCAGGAAATGCTTGACAATTCAGGAATCACAAAAATACATAGGACAACAGTACATGCAGGCAGAAAGGTAGGAAAGGCAGCAGTCACAATATCAAAAAGACATCAGAAGAGACTGCACAAGGCGCGAGACGACATTGTAAGTACGGCAATGATCAAAAGCGAGAAATTGGAAAAGATGGACAGAGTAAGATTCAGAAGAAGGCGCAACAACCTTTAAAAATCGTCTTCTACTTCTCTAGACCATGAAGATATTATTCTTTGTAGATACGCATGAATTGAATAGGTTGAAGAAGATAAAGGATAAATCCAAGAATGTAGATTTATTGGTGTGCGCAGGAGACTTCACGATATTCGAGCGCGACATGGCAAAAGCGTTGCACGAACTAGACAGCATAGGAAAGCCTGTACTGATAATACATGGAAACCACGAGACTGCGTCGGCAGTAATGATTGCATGCGAGAGATTAAAGAACCTTAAATTCATACACAAGAAATATCACATAATTGAAGACATTGTATTCTATGGTTTTGGCGGAGGAGGATTCTCTTTAAGGGATGAATCGTTCACAAGGGAAGCAGAAAAGTTCATCCAAGAATTCAAGACGCTATCTGAAAAGAATTTCAAGGAAAATCACAAGCATTACAGATTAGTCTTGGTAACGCATGCTCCGCCATTCGGAACAAAGGTCGACGAGATTGGAGCGCATGCAGGAAACCAGAACATAACAGAATTCATAATACAGCATCAGCCAATCATTGCAGTATGCGGACACATACACGAGAATGCAGGCGTTGAAGACAAGATAAACATGACTCGAGTGATAAATCCAGGATGGGATGGAATGATACTAGAACTGTGATTGAACATGAATATAAGAAACACGCAACCAAACGATATTTCCAAGATAGTGATTCTTGAAAAAGAGATTGAAAAGGATAATGCTGCAAGTTTAAATACATTGACTTCAAGATTCAATATGTTCAAGGAAGGATTTTTTGTATCTCAAGAGGATGGAAGGATTCAAGGATATATAGAATCATGTTTATGGGACAGAAAGGATATTGAAACTTTCGATGAAATAAAAGATTTTCCAAAGAATCATGACCCGAATGGAAAAACATTATATGTGATATTTCTTGGCGTCGGAAAAGATTATAGAAGAAAAGGCATTGGTTCGAGACTTATTAGGACAGTGCAGGAATATGCGCGAAAAAACGATCTTGACAAAGTTCAATTAGTGGCTGGAGGAGGATTCCTCGTTGATTTCTACACTAATCTAGGATTCAAGAATATAAAAGAACTCCCAAAATTCTTGCCATACAAAAAAGGAACATTGATGGAATATTATTTGAAATAGAAAAGCCATAATCTTTAATATCACATCCAAACAAGAAACTATATAAAATCAGGCAGGTTCTCTTCGAGTATGGACGATATGGATTTCAAGCATATACTAAGGAAGATTGAAGTTTCAAGAGAATACAAGGATTTCGTCAATGACAATTCTGACTATTATCTAGTGCACGTCTTTACACTCACTGATTCTGAACATGATAATATTTGGCAGATAGGATATTACAGCAAGGAGACGGACAAAATAATAGTATTCGAACATAATATCGATAATCCTTCAGAGATAATAGTCCATCCGCCTGCAGAAGCCTTGAAGAAGGAAGAATATATACAGCCATTAAGTGTTGAAGCGGTGAGCGTTTCAAAAGAGGATGCGAGTGTAATATGCAAGGAACTATTGAAAGAATATTATTCTAGAGAGATATTATCAAAGTCAATATTCTTGCTTCAGAACCTTCCGGAATTCGGACAGGTATGGAATGTGACAATGGTCACGCATGCATTCTCAGTAATAAATGCAAAGATAGATGCAAGCAACGGAAAGATACTCAAGCATCATAAAGAGAACTTGATGAACTGGAATAGTAAATGAATCAAGTTGGAAAAAACTTAATCCAACCAATAATTCTAAGCACAAATTCTCTTATAAAAAACCATAAAACAAAAAACAATTATTCTTAAAACCTTTAATCAAACAAGGTATAAATTCATTGCATAGTAAAGATAATCCGTAAAGACGTTTGTTACTAACTGATGAACTGGAAATTTTGTGCCTAAGTTGTTACTTACCAATAACCCTTAGTGTTCTCCAAACTATAAATCTTAAACTAGTCTTTGTCTTGATTATGTTTCTAAATAGAATCTTTGTGACAACAGTCTTTATAAATAAGTTATGCCAAAGTATAGTTCGCGTGATAACATCGACGATAGTTAACAGTGATTATTAACAGTTATTGCACAAATAGACAAAGTACAGTTCAGGGGTTGGGTTAAATGGCAAAGATAAGTTACGAAGCGAAAATCAACAGCAAGCAACTAGCAGGATTCTTCAATGTGGAAGCAGTCACGCCAGATATAGTTGAATTAAAGGAAGCATAAATTCTTTAAATATTTTTTTTTAGAAATTCTATTGACAGATTAAATTTTTTGTTGACTTCATTCCAGACCATTTCATGGATTCTATTCTATCCGCAAAAGTTTCTCCCTGTTTCTTAAGCCACTCTTTATAATGATCTTCTTCTTCAAAATTTTCGAGAAATACTTGACGACTTCAATGTTCGCTTCATTATCTTCAGGCTTTGCATGGATGTTTACACGCAATGCCTTCTTATCTTCGTCCCATCCGATTATTTCAGTCTTAGAACTATTGGGCTTTACAAGAATCGAAAGATAATTATTTTCGATGTATTGATTTATGTTTATATCCGCGCCTTTTGCCATTGTCATTTCCGATTAAATCACGAATTATTAAAAATTTTGCGGATTTTTCCGGAAAATTTGCGGTTTTCTCGTCGGAGGGTTTATTAAGGAGTTAATTAACCTAAAAGACCCTATGAAAATACTTGACATTCCAATAGACAACAGACCTCGCGAGAGGCTTGAGAAATTAGGCGTTAAGGCATTGTCCGATTCCGAGATAATAGCATTAATCATACAGACAGGTTCTAAGAATGAGAGCGCTATCGACGTAGCGAATAATCTTATAAGAAAGTTCGGAATAAGCAAATTGTCAAACCTGAATCTAAAAGAATTAGAATCCGTGAGCGGCATAGGAAGGGCTAAAGCCGCGCAATTGATATCAGCGATAGAACTGTCGAGAAGACTCAAAGATCCTGAAAAAAGGAACGCGCATATACAATTTGCGTATCAGGTGTATAAGCATACACAGTCTATGTCTGAACTAGAGCAGGAACACTTCAGGATATTGATGCTCAATACAAGAAACAGGATAATAAAAGACGAGATAATATCTATAGGAACGCTCGATACAACACTTATACATCCTCGTGAAGTGTTCAAGAATGCAATCAAGGAATGCGCGAGCAGCATAATAATAGTGCATAATCACCCGTCAGGCGATCCTGAACCATCAAAGGCTGACCTAGCGATAACAAACGATCTTGTAAAAGCAGGAGAGATAATAGACATAGAAGTTCTCGACCATGTGATAATAGGAAAGGGAAGATACTGGAGCTGGAAAGAAGACGGGAATAAATAAATCATAAACTTTAAATACTAATGTAAATTCTAGTTTACAATTAGTTAATTTAAATTAACTACTATGAATGAAGCGATAAAAGAAGTATTAAAATTGTTGCTGCACAAGCACATTATAGGACATAAACATTTTCCTGAAGATTTATTAATAAAGAACAGAATCAGACATCTTCCAAGATATGAACAAAGAGAATTTTATGAAGAATATTTTACGCTCGTCAATAAAGGATACTTTTGGAGACTAAAGAAACGCACTGGCAAAGGAACAGAATGGCATATAAGTCTTAATCCAGAATATCTTCATGAAATCATAGAGATTATAGGTGAATTAGAATGACACTTCCAATAGGACAATATTGCATGGTTTATGGAAACACAATTCCTAACAGGATTATAGAACATTTTTTGGAATGCGAATACACGGGTGTCGCTGTCGGCGATATGGCGAAAGATATTGGCATAAGTCGCCCAAAAGCGTACCAGATAGTCGATGAATTCCTGAAAAAAGGATACATAGTTGAGAGCAGGATTGTCGGCAGGACACAATTGTATGCTTTGAACAAGGAGACTCCTGTCGTTAAAATATTCATCAGGAATTTCAATGAATGCCTGAAGATGGTCGTCAATGAATACAAGACCAAGAAAGACGTGAAAGTTCCTGTAATAGTCAAGTCCAAATCTGTAAAGACCATAAAAGCATAATCATTTTATTCCCGCCTGTTTCTCTATATATTTCTCGACCAGAAGCATAACATATGCATGCAATGCTTTCGAATGCTTGCTGTCTTTTACGGACTCTTCATACATTCTTTCTATTTTTTCTTCAAAGGATAATGGAAAGTGCGGGATGATTATGTCATTCAATGATTCTATATTGATTATCTTCCTGCACAATATTTCGTGCAGCTGCAGCAACCCATATTTTGATTCCAGAAATAACATAGACGCCGAAACATCCGTGATTGATGGTTTTGGACGCAACAGCAAAAAATTCTTCAAATTAACTTTATAGTTGGCGATAATATTTTTCGAATGAATCATATCAGCATCCACAATCATTATCTTTAATGGTTCATCGATAGATATCATGATATCACCGCGTTTTATACCGCGCATATCCCTATCCTGCATCGAATGTATCGAACCCGCATCGTATGGAGGTATATTGAATAATTCTCCGAGCCTGCGATATTTTATTCTGCATAATACTTCCTGTTTCATACTCTTGATTATAGAATCATAAAATTTTCTGTCATTATTCTTTATGGAAATTATTTTATTGCAGCTTAATTTGCACACCCACACCATTCTTGCCTCCACAATATTCTGGAATCATATCGATAAATGATATACTAATCTATACTGCAAGTATTATATACTGCAATATAACTACCTACTGCAATATGCTGAGTTAGGTATATTTAAAGGTTACGGTAATATTGCAGTATGGTCAAACGAAAGTCATACGAAGTTAGAAAAAAGATATTGATGGCGTTACGCGAAGAGCCTCTAAGCTACGCGCAGCTGGAAAGAAAAGTCAATACAGGCTTTAGGACAATCAAACAGAATTGTGAAGAATTGGAAGTATACGATATAGTATCGATAGATACAATCGATAAAGATCCTTCAAACGGCAAGCCGTCATACAAGATAAAGATCACAAGCCAGGGAATAAAATCCCTCGATAAATTGAAGAAGAAATAACAAAATTTAGTTCTGAATTCTTTATTTCCCGCCTCTCCATTGGTGAGAGCATTGTGTGCATTTGAAGAATTGCGTCTCAGGTTCATCTCCAGCGCGCATCTGCTGGCTCCACGTATATGCCTTTGGATTCTTGCATTTCGGACATTCTTCATCAACTATCGGATGTATAGATATCTCCTTCTCTACAACTTCAAAATCTCTTACAGGATCGTCCTTTTTCTCCGTAAATTTTACTGTACTTGAGGCTGCCTTGTCAGCAACATATCCGCAACTGCATCCCATGACTTTCTTGTCTCTCACGATTTTTGGTCGCAGCATCGATCCACACTTCGGGCAAAACATCATTATAATCAATCCTCACTAATAAAAACTTTTAATATGAAACTTATCATCCAAAATTGCATCCATTGAATGTAACGCACTGCATCGCTTCTACGAAGAATATTTTTACGTATCCCATGTAAGGTATCTTTAGCCACGCCCTTCCTATCATCTGGTCCTTGGTTATATACCTCTCGTTCAACTGCGGATTAAGTATCTGTTCCTGGTTATGGTCTCCCTTCGTTTCTATGACATCATCCTTCTGCACAACCCTGTGTATTACAGGATATGAAAGTTTTGACTGGTATACGAGCACTTCTCCAACCTTCAGATCGTCAAAAGTCGTGCCTCTTAAAATTATTATATCTCCTTTGTTGAATCCGTTATGCATTGAGTATTTTTCGAATTCATCCTTTGATATTCCTTTCAGCGAATACCAATCCGCTTGACTGCACGATTTGGAAATATTGCCATAAGTGCATATCGCAGGGCTGTTCCACCAAGTATCAAATGATCCATCGTGCGACATGCTCTCGCTTATCACAGCGACTACAGGGAGGTTTGTTCCGAGCACCAGTCCAATTCCCGGATATAGCAGGAATTTTATTATTATGAATGCGAGCAATATATTGACTATCCAGCTCCATATACTGTCTTCGTTCCACAAGAAATTCCAGAATAGTTTCAAGTAATCTTTTACTGCCTTGTCTTTCATGCTCTAATAATTAGAGAGTATATTATAAATATTGCGGATTTTGGGAAGGTTTTTTGCAGGATAAATTTATAAAGGATATTATCTACACGATAATTATGACAAAAAAACATGTAAAGATTACCAGTCACAAGAAAACAACCGTCAAGAAGGTAGTCAAAACTTCAGGGCATAAACAGTTGCATAAATCTGCAAAACATGAGGCTGCCAAACATTCCATAATCCACAGGAATCCCTCAAATAAGCAACATTCACACAAGCATTTTTCAAAGAAATTCTGCCCGAAGTGCGGCAATCTTATAACTGACGACAATACATTGTGCAAGAACTGCAGGACTTCCGATTTTGATTTCAAGGACTTAAAATTATTCGTATGCAACAATTGCAGTTCGTACAATCTTAAGAATAAATGGAAGAAATTCCATGACCTAAATTCCATCATGAAAAAGATTGTCGAGGATAGTGTAAAGCACAAAGTTCAGTACGTAAAATTGAGTGATGAGAAAGTCGATGAATTACTGTCGTATAAAGCAGGCGTTCACAAGGATTTCACAGTCACTGTGAGTCTCGGAAAGGAACAATTCGATCTTCCGGCAGTCATTGACGTAACACTGTGCCCTAAATGTGCCAAAGAGGGAACAAAATATTTTGAGGGGATACTTCAAGTAAGGAATGCATCGAATGAAGTTCTGGATTTTATCAAGAATGATCTTGCAAAGAACAGATCCAAAGGTTTTCACATAAACAAGGAAACATATATCGACGATACAGGATTGAATGTAGATTATTTTTATACCAATAAAGGATACATGAGGATTGTCGCCGAGAAACTCAAGAACCATTTCGGCGCCGTATTGAAGCAGAATGCGCAATTATTCTCGATAAACTGGGAGACGAGCAAGAACATATACCGATTGAACATCCTCGTCGAGCTTCCAAAATATCACAAGAATGATGTGATAAAGATTGGAACACAATTATTCAAGATAGTGAGCATGGACGAGAAGATACACGTTCTGAATCTCGAGAATAATTCCAAGACTCTTATCGCGCACAAGGATTCTTATGACGTATTAAAGCCAGTCGAAGTGATGCTCATAAAGAAATATCCTGAATTCGAGATACTCGACCCGAATACATACTATCAGGCAAGGCTCATGAACCCATCGGAAAACTTGCAGATAAACCAGAAGATACACGTCATCATCGACGGCGGAGAAGCATGGATGGTAAAAGAGTAGAAAAAGCATGTAGATTGTCAAAATTTATTCTTTAAATTTTATATTTCAATAATCCCCAAGATTCTTCTGTCCTTTCCTCTTGTGTTCCTTGACCTGTACTTTCTCGTCGGATAATTCCTGCCCTACTTGTTTTTTTATGTCGAGAGCCACATTCTTTCCGACTAATTGTGCAAGTGTCGTCACATCAACTGTCTTCACATCGCCTATATCGCGTACCTTGTTGTCGTAAAGTTTTCTCGCCCTGACGCGACCAATGTTCTTCAATTGCAGCAGCGGTATCAATTCTTCACGCGCTCCATACTTGAGCCTGAACCTTAATTTCGATATATCCTTTAATAGCGCATGCATCTTTAGAAGTTTCGATAATTCTTCCATCGCATACAAGAGCCAGTCTGCCCTTTCACGCTTCGCGTGCAATTCTCCCGGGCGCACATCATATTTCTCGAGAAGGAATTCTTCATCCTTCTCATCTAGCCACTCGATGAAAAATTCGCATGTCTTTATGGAGTTCAAGAATTCTTCATAATTCTCGTCGAACATTTCAGGAATGTCAGTTATTAGGTTATCGGATTTTTTGTTCAATATCTCGACTATATCATCAACTTCCTTCGTCTTTACACGCAGAAGAGGACGCAGTTCAAGGCAATTGCATACAAGATGCATTATCGAATAGTCGATGAAGAGTCCTTCAGGCTGTTTCTTCAGCCCATTCTTTAATGACTCGATGATATTATGCGCTGTGTATGGATCAAGATATAATTCTGATACTCTATGACCAAGAAGTGTAGCCGACAGTTTCTCGTCGCTGTCGTTATCTTTCGACACAGCCTTCGATTTCTTGAACGTCATCTTCAGCGCTGAAACGAAATCTTTCGATGCATCGACATCCTTGACTTTGTCTTTGGAATCCTTCTCACCTACATCGATGAATTCCCATTCTTCAAGCTGTTCTATCATCCTGAATATTATCTGCCTAAGCTTTTCCGTGTCGCCAAAATGTTTTGCATAGAATGTCTCGCTGAAAAATTCTTCAAGCTCTTTTTTTGTCCGTATGAATTCAGATGCTATCAGACTTAGAATATATGTTCGCATTATAGGTTCGACAGCAAGTTTCGAAACTATCGGCTCTGGAACTCCTGTGATATATGTGTCAAATATCTCCTGCTTTTCAGACTTGTCGTCGGCAACGCATATGGCTTCGCCGAATGCATCGTATGAAGGTCTTCCTGCTCTCCCTGCCTGCTGCTCATATTCCAGCACCGGAATATATTGCATGCCCCAATTCCCGAAGCGCTTCAAGTCGCGGATGATGACGCGAATGCGGGAAGATCAAGTCCCATCGCAAGTGTCGGCGTCGCAACGATAATCTTTATCGTTCCTTCCTTGAAATTATCCTCGACGATTTTTCTCTGCTCAGACACTAGACCGGAATGATGGAATGCAACGCCATATTTTACAAGTTCCGAGAGCTTCATGCATTGTTTCGTCGGCGATGCAAGAACCTTGAAGATGCTTGAAGAAATATTCGAAAGCTTCAACGAATCAATTCTCGACTTATAATCATGCTTCTTATCCTTAGAAATTATCTGCGAAAGCTTTTCAGCAAGACTTTCAGCGCTCCTCTTCGTATTGACGAATATTATGCACTGTTTTTTTATAAGAATAGTATCTAACGCGATATTTATTGATGGATCAGAATTACGCTCCTCGAAACTTGTGATTGAAGACTTCATGATAATGGAAGGGAATATTCAAGTGTTTAAATAGTTTGATTATGTAATTATTCTACTGGACACACTGGACAGACAGCCGTAGCGTATATAAATGACTTAAGATTTCTCTCCAACTACTCCTTTCGATAATATCTTCCAAAAGAATTGAGAAAATATTCTCTTCGGAGGTAATTGATTATGAAATCGTTGAGTCAAGAAAAAATTGCGCAGATAGGTGAAATCTATAGTGAATGCAATTCTCTTAGAGAAACATGCAGGAGATTGAATATATCGATAGGTTCGGCGCATAAATATACTACACAATTAAACATTGTAAATACACAAAATATTGTGAATGAATTAAAATCATGCGATCAGCGATTGATTGGATTATACATCGGTCTTTGGATGGGCGACGGAACGCAATATTATGACGAAGGATATACTGTCAAGATATGCAGCAACAAGAAGAATGTGTTGTTGAATAAATTCATACAAGAGAGCATTTTCCGATTGTTTGGCAAGAACACGCGCCTTGAATATGAAAAAAGTAGAAACAACGCGTATATAAGATTTGAATCCAAATTCATCTTCAATTTTGTATATAAGTATATTTCAAGAGGAGAAAGCAAAACGCACACAGTCAGATTAAGGGAAGACATTGAAGCATATAGTGTAGATTTTCTTGAAGGATGTCTTCTAGGATTGATACTTACTGACGGATATCTCAAGCGTATCCTTAGCTTCAGCATAACTTCATCAGGATTGGCAGATAATCTTGATAACATATTGAAGAAATTCGTATTTCATCCTTACAGATACATCGATAGGAGAGAACAATATACACTAGGACAAATCTACATAGTCAAATTAAGCCCTTTTGAGAGCAGGACACTACGACTGCTTCTTGATAATGTATTGAAGAAACTCGATTGCAAAAACACATTCCAAGAATTAAAATATGAAAAATGAGCCCGCGGAGATTCGAACTCCGGACCTTGCGAGGTCTGTATTATCGTCCATATATACAGGACTGACACATTTATCAGTCGCATGCTCCACCAGGCTAAGCTACGGGCTCA
>Ga0182027_10010706_pt1 | contig 13011 bp, 9 predicted proteins | sample 712E1DmetaG_FD_121300 | JGI IMG/M metagenome (GOLD analysis project Ga0182027, IMG submission 121300) | Permafrost microbial communities from Stordalen Mire, Sweden - 712E1D metaG (Illumina Assembly) | ecosystem: Environmental > Terrestrial > Soil > Wetlands > Permafrost | place: Sweden...
AGGATTGCTGGTGGCCGCGACCGAAAGGCGCACTCGTGCGGAGATAGACGGATTTGCGGCAGCTTTCGAGAAGGCGGTCCAATGAGCGCGCCGATGCCCGCCGGTCGGGCCTTGGGGGCGCCATTGTTGGCTCGTGACTATGAGCCGACCATCTTCGAGTTCTCGTCGCCGGGACGCTACGCGGCCTCTTTCCGCACGACGGACCTACCGTCATGGACGGCCGAAGAGCTCGTTCCGGAGAGCTTCCGTCAAGCCGCCCCAGTTCCGTTGCCCGAAGTCTCCGAACGCGACCTCGTCGCTCACTTCACACGGCTGACCCACCGCCAGTACTCCGTCGACCTCGGCGCGTATCCGCTCGGGTCATGCACGATGAAGTACAACCCGAAGTCAGCCGACGCGGGCGCGTCGCTGACGGGATTCACTCAGGTGCACCCCGCAGCCCCGGCGTCTTGCACCCAAGGGTGGCTCGAGCTCCTCGTTGAGCTCGAGGAGAGCCTGTGCGCGATCACCGGAATGGAGGCTGCCACCTTGCAGCCCGCGGCGGGAGCCGCCGGCGAGCTGACCGGCCTGTTGTTGATGCGGGCGTATCACGAGTCGCGCGGCGAGCACAGGACCCGTGTCATCATCCCGGACTCTTCGCACGGGACGAACCCGGCATCGGTGACCCTGAGTGGATTCCAGATCGCCACGGTCGGCACCAATGAGCGCGGTGGCGTGGACATCGACGCACTGCGCGCGTTGCTGGACGATGACGTGGCAGGGATCATGCTGACCAACCCCAGCACGCTTGGCCTTTTCGAGGAGGAGATCGTCGAGATCGCCGAGGCAGTGCACGAGGTAGGTGGCCTGCTCTACTACGACGGAGCGAACCTCAACGCGATCTTGGGGATCGTGCGCCCGGGAGACATGGGCTTCGACATCGTGCACCTGAACGTGCACAAGACCTTTGCCACCCCCCACGGTGGCGGAGGGCCCGGGGCAGGCCCGGTGGCCGTGTGCTCCAACCTTGCCCCCTTCCTTCCCGGCCCAAGGCCTACCCGTACTGACTCTGGTTACGCGCTGGTCGCGTCGGAGAAGTCGATCGGGCGGGTGCACTCGTGGCACGGCAATGCTTTGGTGCTGCTGCGGGCATGGATGTACCTGCGCCTGAACGGGGGCGACGGACTCAAGCGCGTGTCGGAGATCGCGGTTCTGAACGCGAACTGGTTCAAGCAACGTGTTCGCGACTACTACGACATCGCCTATGACAGGCCCGTGATGCACGAGTGCGTCGTTTCGGCGAAGTCGCTTCATCACGACGTTGGCCTGAGCGCCCTGGACGTGGCAAAGCGTCTCATGGAGCTCGGATTCCACCCGCCGACTGTCTACTTCCCCCTAATCGTCGAGGAAGCCCTCATGGTCGAGCCGACCGAGACCGAGAGCCCCGAGACCTTGGCGGCACTCGCCGATGCGTTCATCCAGATCGCGCGCGAAGCGCGCGAGGCCGGGAATGCCGAAGACGCGAAGGCGGCTCCGCGGACGACGCCGGTCGGCCGTCTGGACGACGTACGGGCAGCACGCAAGCTCGTGGTGACTTTCGACCAGCGCCGCGAGGACTGAGAAAGCGTCGTCGCCGCGCCAGAGCTGAAGTCTCTGGCGCGGCGGCAGCGGTCGCCTACGAGAGGTGCTCGGCCAGGTAGGCGAGTGAGAGCGGGTAGCGGTACTCGATCGCAGAGTGGGTTCCGTCGAACAGGTCGAACGCGACGTCGGTGACCCCGATTGCTCCAAGCTCGGCTACGAACGCCTCGGCGCCAATGTCCAGGCAGTAGTCGTCGGATCGCCCGGCGTCGACCCAGATCGCGCGTTGGGACCTCAGGGCCTTGGCGTAGAGCGGCGCCATCCTCACTGGGTCCCAGGCGAGCCACCGCGCCCACACCGCCTCGTCGACGCGTCCGGAGTGCAGATCGAACGGCACCTTCACCGTCCCATCGGGTTCTGCCGAGAAGCACGCCGCTATCGCCCAGGTCGAGAGCACCTCGGCGTCGTGTGGCCGCGACAGGGCCGGCCTGGCAGCCATGTCGGCGAAGAAGGCCTCGAAGCTCGAGTCGTAGTGATCCCGAAGCGTCCGATAGACCACTGCGAACCCGGGCAGATAGCAGTACTCGTACAGGGAGTCGCCGGCATGGGTGGCCAGGCCCCCGAACAGGTCCGGCCTCATCATGGCGGTGATCATCGCTCCGAACCCGCCCGATGACTTGCCTTGCAGCCCGCGATGGGCCGGGTCGTCGAGCGTGCGGTAGGCGGCATCCACGAAGGGAACCACGTCCTCGCACAGGTAGGTGTGGTAGCGGCCCGTCGCCGGCGAGTCGACGAACTGGCTGCCGCCGAGGGAGGTCCAGGCGTCCACGAAGACAACGATGCAGGGCGGGGCGCCCCCGGACGCGAACAGCTCGTCTGCCATCTCGAGATAGGTGGGACGCAAGGTGTTCGAACGGCTCTGCCAGGACGGCAATGCCCCGAAGAATCCTTGGAGAACGTAGATCGAAGGGTAACCGCGGGCCGGTTCGTCGTCGTAGCCGGGCGGGAGATAGACATAAAGCGGCCGGCGACAGGCGTCGCCGAGCGCGTTGGCTTGCAGGGCACGGCTCTCGATCTCCAGTTCCTCGAGACGGCCTGTGTATTGCGATGACCAGGGACGCATGGGCCAACCCTATGCGCCCGAAGTGGTTCTCAGGCGCCCTGCACAGGTCCTCGTCGCCGACGCCAGTTCCGCAGGAGACTGGAACCGGGGGAGGGCTAACCTCAAGATGTGGGTCCAGCGTGGTTCTCGCGTCGGGCGGTGCTCCTCCATCTGACCGCGTTGATCGTCGTGCCGGGCTGTCTGGTTCTCGGCTGGTGGCAGGTGCACCGCGCACTGTCAGGCAACACCCTCAGCTGGGCGTACGCGGTCGAGTGGCCCTTTTTCGCCGCGTATGGCGTGTACATGTGGTGGAGGGTTGTGCACGAGCAACCCGTTGCCGCCTCGGCCAATGTCCCCGAGCCGGTCGCCGACCCGGCCGTGGCGAGCACTCCGGACTTAGACGCGGAGGAGGACGAGGAGCTCGCCGCTTACAACCGCTACCTCGCTGAGCTCAACGCCATGGACCGCCAGAAGCTACGTTGATCCGTTCGTGGACCATGCGCAGTCGTCCAGCCTCTTGCGGTACCGGGTCATGGCCTACGTGGTCGGAGTCGGCCTGCTCGTGCTCGTGCTCGTCGGTGTGCCTCTCCAGTACGCGGCAGGTCAAGCGGCGGTCGTGCATGTCGTCGGCCCGATTCACGGGTTCTTGTACATCGTCTATCTGGCTTGCGTGCTAGACGTGGCACGTCACTTCCGCCTTGGGCTCGGTCAGCTGGTCGCATTGGTGGCGGCAGGATTCGTTCCCTTCCTGGCTTTCTTTGTCGAGCGCCGCACGACGCGGCGAGTCTCGCGCGGACAACAAGAAAGCGTGGCACCCGCCACGCCTCTGGCGCACGATAGGCCCTAGGCCTGCCCAGATGAGCGCGCCGAGGTGACGCGAGCCGAGGTGACGTGCGAGTCGGGTGAACTTCGCATACCCGCGGTCGTCATCCACGGCGGTGCCGGCGACTTCTCGGGCGTTAGTTCGAAGACCCAGCGCACTCAACTGGCAGACGGAATGTTCGCGGCGCTCCAGGCTGCGTGGGAGGTGCTCAGCGAAGGTGGGCCGGCCCTCGATGCCGTAGTCGGGGCCGTCGCGTGCCTGGAGCACTCGGGGCATTTCAACGCAGGAAGGGGTGCGGTCGTGACCTCGCAGGGTACGGTCGAGACCGACGCTGCGGTCATGGACGGCGCGAGCGGGACCACCGGCGCGGTCTGTGCCGCGACATGGCCTGACAGCCCGGTTCGTGCTGCTCGGGCGGTACTCGGGCTGGGGGGTCCCGCCGCGGGCCCGGTGCTGCTTGCCGGCTCGGGCGCCGACCTGTTCTGCGAGAAAGCAGGGCTCGCCAGAAGGGATCCGGCCCTGCTCAGGAAAAGAGGCGTCGTGCCGGTCTCTCCCAGCGGCACCGTCGGGGCCGTCGCACTCGACAAGGACGGTCACCTTGCCGCGGCCACCTCCACCGGTGGTCGGCTCGGCAAGCTGCCCGGGCGGGTCGGTGACTCGCCGATCGCCGGAGCGGGAACGTGGGCGAACGACAACGGTGTCGCGGTCTCGGCCACCGGTGAGGGCGAGTCGTTCCTCGTCGTGGGCTTCGCACATCGCCTCGAGTGGGCAGTGAAGACAGGAGGGACGCTCGAGGTGGCGTTACGCGACGCCCTCGGCTGTGTCGAAGCCGTCGGTGGCTGCGGCGGAGCGATCACGCTCACAAGAGACGGCCGCTTCGTCGTCGGGTTCGACACCTCCGCCATGGTCCGCGGCTGGCAGGACGACAGCGGCCCGGTGCTACCGCCTCTTGGTCGAGGTGAGGATGAGTCCAGCGGAGCCGCGTTCTAGATCTAGAAGGCGGCCCGCGGCGGTGAGTCGAGCTCGGTACCCGGTGCGCTGTTAGGCCTAGGCCTCACGAAGGGCGGCCGGAGCAGGCTCGCTTGTGGAATCGGGTGCGAGCACGATGCGATCTCGCCCGTCGGCCTTCGCCTGGTACATGGCGATGTCGGCGACGTTGACGACGTCGTCGAGCACTGCACCATGGCGCGGGAAGAACGCCACGCCGATCGAAGCTGTTACGCGTGGCACTGCGTTGCCCGGTGCCGGCAGCTTTGCCAGGACATCGCGCACGGCTTCGGCGACCCTTATGGCGCCGGGCTCGTCGGTGTCGTGAAGCATCAGGAGAAACTCCTCGCCGCCGTAACGCACGGCGGCATCGCCTGTCCGCAGTGTGCCCTGTATCGCGCGTCCCACGTTACGCAGCAGGGTGTCGCCGGCCATGTGACCGCACTGGTCGTTCACCCGCTTGAAATGGTCCAGGTCGATCAGAAGGATCCCGATCTGAGTGCCCGCTCGGCTGCTCAAAGCTGCTTCGCGCGTGGCCAGCTCGTCCCACCAACGGTGGTTGAGCAGTCCGGTCAAGGTGTCGGTCATAGCACGCAGCTCGAGCTCGGCGTAAAGCTGCGCGTTCCGCCATGCCGCAGCGGTGATGTAGCCGAAGAGCGCGCAGCGCTCGAGGTCTTCCTCTGTGAACTGGGACCTGCCGTTGCGCCACATGTCGATGACGCCGAGCCGGTGATCACCGGCCATGAGAGGCACGACCAGGAGTGACTCTTCCAAGGTCGACTCGTCCTGTCCGGGAATCGGGACGGCCTCTGAATGGCTGCGCGTGTCCGGGCAGTTGTACGGGTAGCCGCGGAGGAAGGCCCACCCGGTGATGCCCCGGTCCATGGAGATGTCCATCTCGTTGAGGCCTTCGAGCTCGGCGCCGGCGAGCACGCGTGCCCGGAGCCGGTATCGGTCCCAGTCAGCCTCGAATATGGCGAACCTGTCGGCTCGCACCGCGAGCGGCAGGTGTTCCGCAGTGACCTGGAGGATCCGGTTCGGATCGTGCTCGGCCTGCATCTTGCGGGCCGCTTCGCCGAGAGACCAGGCGAAGCCCTGCGCGTCGACCGGCAGGTCTCCTGCGACCGGGAGCCTTGCGACAAGAGCCGGGGCGTCGAGTGCTTCGCCGGGGGCTGTCAGCACCCGTACTCCCTGCTGGCGGAACCACGCCGGCGAGACGATCTCGTCACCCGGTTCTGCCGCCGCGGCGTTGAGCACGGCGGGGGTTCCTAGGTGGGGGCCGATCCCCAGTCGAACCCCTAGGCCGATCAAACGCTGGGCGATGGCGTCATCGTCGATCCCGCGGGGAATCACATGGGCATTCAAGCGCGCGCAATAGGCGAGCAGGCCGGCAAGCTCGGCGCGTTCGCGGACACCTGTCGAGACGTAGTCGGTGAAGCTCGGGTCCAAGAGCACGAAGCTCGGCATGAGTTCGCCAACCAGCCCGCGTCCCAACACGCCTGGCAGGACGTCAGCGAGGGCCACCAGGAAGCCCCGATCGCGCAATTGGGCGACTCGCAGTTCTACAAGCTCGGCCAGGTCCATCGCCGTCGCCTCGGAGATGAGCCAGGCGATCTCTCCCGGTGGTGCAACGATGTTGTCGGCCTTGGTGAATGGGTCGAAGTCCCCGTCTTCGAGCAGATCGGCGGTCAGCGGAACGAAGAGCAATGCGGGACTGGTGTACTGGACAGCCGGCAGCGCGTCACGGACAAAAGCCCTCGCGTCGCTGCGCATCGAGCCTCGCGGCAGCGCTTCGTAACCGAAGACCGTCCGGTCCTGCAGGTCCATCACAGGCTGCAAAGCAAAGAGAGCGGCCCAGTCGGCCGAACCGCCGCGTTGGTATCTGCCACTGAGCGACCCGTCTCGCACAGCTCCAGCGTAGAGCCATCGCGAACGGCGTTATGCAACGGTGACCGATCCGCCGAGGTTGGCTGCCCGGTTGGGGGTAGAGTCCCGCGACGTGAGCACCCGGGGAGCTTCGCTTGACGCGTCGCGACCGGTGGAGGTCTCGGGGATCGTGACTCCCGACGACGCGATCACCAGTGGCTCGGGCATCGGGTCCGCGTTGTCGAGTCATAGCGCTGTCCGGTTCGCGGTGAGCTCGGGGGCCACGATCGCTGCCTTCTCGGGCTTGGTGCTCCTCTTCTACGCGAGGTCCGCCCACTACCACGGCGGGACCTCCGACAGGGCGACGGTGATACTCGAGGGTCAGGCGATGGCGGCCGGCCACCTCTTGCTTCAGAGCTGGAACCTGACCTTTGCGTCCTATTGGACCAGTGATGTGCCTTTCTACGCCGTGGCTATCCGCCTGGTAGGCCTTCGGCCCGGCCTTCTCTATGCGGGGCCTGCCGTCATTGCTGCTCTGGTTGTCGTAGTGGGCGTTCTCATCGCCAGGGAAGGCCACCATCGCGCGCCGGGGTTCGTAGCGGGCGCGACCGTTGTCGCGCTTCTCGGCTTTGCCACCCCTGCCATGGCCTTTTTCTTCGTCGGAATGGGCTTTCACGTCGGCACGGTGCTGTACTCGCTTTTGGCGTTCGCCGCGCTCAGACGGGGACGCTTCGGCTTGGGATGGGCGTTGGCCGTCGTCTTGCTGGCGGCCGGGATGCTCGGCGATCTGATGATCGTCGCCTACGCAGTCGTGCCCTTGGCACTCGCCGGCATCGTTGCTGGGTTGCGCCGGCGAAGGTGGCAGAGCGGTATCGCGCAAATCTCCGCGGCGGCTCTCAGTGCCGGCATAGCGGAGCTGACGCGGCATTTCGCCGAGGCGCGAGGCGCGTTCGTGTCCCGGCCGGAGCTGTCGCTCGTTCACGCGAGCGCCATCGTCTCAAACCTTGCGCACGTGCCTGTATACCTTGCGGATCTCCTCGGCCTTGCCAATGGCCTGGATCACAATGGGGGCGTTCCCTTCGGTCTTCGCGAGGTCCATGTCGTGGGCGCGCTTTGCGTGCTCGTGTGCCTGCTGGTCGCGCTCTACAGCCTCGTCAAAGGGGCAGTCCGTGGCGAGCCGGAAGCACAAACCGCGGGCGAGTCCGAACTTTGGAGGCTCGACGACGTCTTGTTGATAACCTTCTTCTGTTCGGCCGTCCCCTTCGTGGCTTTCGCCCGGGGCGATGGAGCAAGCGTCCGCTACCTCAGCTTGACCGTCGTGTTCGCAAGTGTCCTGGCCGGCCGTCTGGTGGCCAGAGGCTGGACGAGGCTCCCCTCCGGTCGGATGCTCCGTGCGGTCGCGGCCTTGGGCGTCGCTGTCTCGTTGAGCTTCGCGGCCGGAGCGGGCTATGCGCTGTCTCGCCCTGCGCCCCTCAACGAAGTTGGCACGTTGGTCTCGTGGCTCGAGGCCCACCATCTCAAGTACGGCGTCGCTGACTACTGGGCGGCCAGCGTGACGACTGTCGAAAGCAAGGGAGACCTGATAGTGAGGCCGGTGTCGGCCTCGGCCGGCGGAGCTCTTCAGCAGATGACCACCCTGTCGTCACCGGAGTGGTACAACGGTCAGGAATGGCAGTTCCTCGTGTACACCAAGCCCTTCATTGACAACGTCGACCTCGATGCCGCGTTGAGGACTTGGGGCCCCCCTGCTAGGACCTACCTGGTCGGCCCGTACCACGTCGTGATTTGGAGCTATCTGATCAGCCTTCCCAAGCCCGCGTCTGCTGAATAGAAACTGCAGGGGACGAGCGGCTGATGCGAGCGCTGACGGGCCAGTTTGCTGCGATATGCGATTGCTAGGCTCGAGCCGGTCGTGTGGATGGGGCAGAACCGGCATCCAGGTGGGTGACGCCGCGCGAAAGGGCTCGGCGTGTCAGGTCGAAAACCGAGACGGAGAGGGCGGGTCGGCTGCAGTGAGAGCGAAGGAAGGTCGATCTTGACCGCCACCGGCTCATGGGTCGTCGTCGGCTTGGACAACGGTGGCAACTGCAACAGCGCAACCGTGCTCGATGGATCCGGCCAGTTCTTGGTGGACAGGCTGATCGAGAGTCCGAGCCGAGTCCTCGAGGGTCCCGACATTGCCATTGAGTGCCTCGTCGAAGCTCTCGACGGGGTGCTCGAGCTCACGGGCGTCGCCAAGGAGTCGGTGCGCGCGGTCGGGCTGGGAACGCCGGGTCCAGCGAGCCCCGATGGTGTGATCTCCTCGAGGGGAGCGACGAATTTCTCTGAAATTCCCTGGCGTGGGTTCGCGATTCGCTCCGTGCTCGAGAGGCGTCTGGGCGTCCCTGTCATCTACAACAACGACGGCAACGCCGCGGCTCTTTATGCTCATCACGCTCATTTCGGTCGCGAGTCCGCCTTGCATTCCTCGGTCTCGGTGATTGTCGGCACGGGCCTAGGGGGAGGAGTGATAGAGGCCGGGCACGTCATCCGCGGCGCCGCAGGGATGGCAGGCGAGCTCGGTCACGTCCACATTCCGATGCTGGGCCTTCTCGCCGAGGGCCAGCCCGTTCCGCGGTGTAACTGTGGCTTCGACGCCGACGCGGAGAGCGTCGCCTCGTTGACTGGGATAGAGAAGAATCTCCTGCCCTACTGGTTGACGCGTTTTCCGGACCACGATCTGGCCAAAGTGCGCCCGATAAGTGATGCCGCGAAGCTGGTTCGCAGCTACGCGGACTCCGAGGACCCGCTCGCGCTGGCGATCTTCGCTCAGCAGGCGGCTGCGATCGGGCGACTTTTCACCATTGCCGTCAACTTCGTGGATCCGAGTGCCTACTTCGTCGGAGGCGGAGTCGTCGAAGCTTCGCCGAAGTTCCGCGAGTGGTTCTTTGCACAGGTTCGCGAGCACACCTGGATGCGCGAGGAACAGCGCAAGGCGGCGATCTTCGCGCTCATTCCGGACCTTGACATGGCAGGTGCGCGCGGGGCGGCTCTCGCCGCCTTCGACTCCCTGGACGCGTCCTGAGGCCATTGCGCGCCAGCGGGCGACTGCCGTTCGGGCGCCTTTGAGAGCCAGAGCTTGGAGGCGTTTCAGCTCAAGCGGGGACACTCGAGAGGCCGGCGCGCGAGACACGCTGGTCCCCAAGCCGGATCCCGATCGGAGTTGATCACGGGCACGAGGCCCTGGACGCTCCCATGTTCAGTCGAGTCACTCGGTGGCACCTTGAGCCGACCACCACACATAGCGCCCAGCACCTCGACAAGCAGCGAGACCGGGAGACTGGACTTTCATGAGCCGGCACCGAAGCTGGGTGTTGGGCAGTGAAGTTCGAAAGCGTGTTGTCAGAATTGCAGACGCCGGTTGACTAATCGTCTCGGGTTCGGCTCGAATGCTCACGGTCTGATTCACCGCGCGCAGCACCAAAGCCGGAGGGCTTCTTGTTGTCCCCGGTTAGAAGATGCGCGGAGGGAGTTCCCTTTAGGGAAGCTTCGTTCCTCGTCACGACCGCCGATGGGTGCAGAGATCGGCATCAAAACAGGTTGGTGAAGAGGGCGACTACAAAGAGCCGGTTCCATTGAGATCAGCCGAAGTCGCAGATCGGAATCAGGCCAATCTGCTTGAGAGTCTGGAGCATTGCCCAGGTCCTTGACTCTTGATGAATGTTGCTCGGTCTCGCGCGGATTTACTGCCGGCGTGCACAGACAACCCATGCCGCAGCTCATGGATCGTCGACCAGTCATATAAATGACCCGAACGCCACGGGGAGTAGTGTTTTCTTAGACGGCGGCGGGCTCGAGGCTCTTTTTTGGAGCCCAGCCCAGTTATTAGGAGGAAGTATGTTTTCTCGAAGCCGGATGACGCGGTGGGCCGCGACACTTGTAGTGGCGCCGGTGGCAGTGCTTACGGTCATGAGTGGCTTTGCCTCGGGCGCGGTTGGCTCGACACCTAGCACACCGCTTCCACTTATCATGTCCTTCAAGGCGTCACCGAACACCTTCTCCAACCTCGGAGGCAAGCTCAAGCTGACAGCAGGCTTGAAGTTCGCCACGACCTGCACGCTGTCGGTGTCGCCGAGTGTGAACGGACTGCCTGAGAGGAACTTCTCCTGCGGCGGCAAGACGTTGTCGAAGTCGTTCGCAATCGGGAAGAACGCGACCGCGAACCCCCGCACCTACACGTTTCACCTCTCGGTCAAGAACAAGGAAGGCAACGCGACCGCCCCGAATGTCGTGGTGGCAGAGGGTGGTGCTCCTCCACCCATCTCCTTTGGGATCAAGGGCAAGAATTTCGGCACTGTCGGTGTTTCGATCCACAGCAAGAACGTCGAGGTTCAGGTCACGAACAACAGCGTGAAGCCGCAGGTTCTGGGCACCTTCACCGTCGTTGGAATCAACGCGAGCGACTTTGCCGTGCCGAGCAACGACTGCGCAGCCACTGTGCTGTCGCCTCGGGGCGAGTGCTCATTCGCTGTTGACTTCGTTCCAACCGGCACCGGCAGACGCGCAGCAACGCTCGAGCTCGCCGACCAGAGCTGGGGCGCGAGCGGGACCAACGCCGGGTTGCCGTTGTCGGGGACGGGGGTCTTCTCGCAGATCTCGATCAGCGCATCGTCACAGTTCTACGAAGGCGGCAGCATAAACTTCGGTGTCCAGGGTGTCGGTACCACGACGGCTCCTGACTACATCACCATCTCCGACCGGTCGCCGACCGTTCCCCTGTATGTGAGTTCGATCGGCGTCAGTGGCCAGAACTACACCGATTTCGGTGTCGGTGCCGGCAACTGTGGACAGACGGTGATCGGCCCCGGAGCGGCGTGCCTGTTCACCGTGGACTTCGTACCGTCGGGATCTGGCCTGCGCAAAGACGAGATCGACGTTTACGGGAACATGTCGGGCGGCGTGTGGGCGATTCCCGAAAGCGGGACCGGAGCGTACGCCTCGTTGAGCCTGGACAGTCCTCCGGGCACACCGATCACCTCCATCGCCTTCGGCTCCACCAAGGACAACCCCGTGTCGGTTCCGGTCACTGTGACCAACACCAGCTCAAAGGTGTTCTTGGCTTTCAGCGGAGCGTCCGCTGTCTCGGGTCCCAACGCCCCGGACTTCACCTGGCTACCGGGCTCGTGCGCGTACGCCGGGGCTGAGCTCGGCCCGTCTCAGAGCTGCACGTTCAATGTGATCTTCCAACCGCAGGCGCAAAAAATCTTCTACCAGGCCGAGTTCTCGCTTTTCGACAACGCTCAATCTGCGTCGGAGACACTAAGTCTGACCGGTCAGTGGACATCGAGCTGAGCTCTCGGCTCGATGTCTGACCGCAGGGCGTCAGCACCCCGGTAACAGCGGTTCGGAAACTCCGTGCCGCTCGAGGCGGTACGAGACAGGGACATGGGCAAAGAGGGGTCCGACGCGAAACCGGGACAAGACAATAACCTGCCCGACCGCTTGCTTACCGCGGCCGGGAGCTCGTTAGGAGACCAGAAGACACCAGAGGCCTAGCTGAGTTGGCTCCTGTTGACGACCTTGTGCTTGCGGACGATCGCGAGCCCGTATCTCGCGAGCAATGCCGGAAGCTCGCGCTGGGCTTCGAGGTCCAGCTCCCTCCTGGAATCGCTCAGCTCGCTCCACGCGACGAGGTCGGTATGGTGCTTTGACTGCACATTGCTCTCGTCCCCACGGGTCCATCCGTTCGCCCGTCGTTCTTCGCACCAACGTTGGTGCTCGGACTCGGCGAGACGCCTGATCTCTTCCTTGCTGAACGAAGGCAGGATGACCGCCCAATCGTCGGAAACCTGCACGTAGTAGCCCGCCTCGTCCAGACGCCGGCTCAGGTGCATCGCCGCGTCCCTGTTGGACTCCCGGAAGGTCTCCTTGAGCACGTCCCATGGTTTGTGGCTCTCCCGCGAAGGGTCGTAGCTACCGTCGACCCGACGGTGACGGAGGTAGTTGCCGTGCAAAGCCTTGGCCATCTGCTCGGTGACGCTGTTGACGAACACATCCGGTCTGCACAGCCGGTCGAGGAGCGGGAAGGTTGTGACGTTGGAAAGGTGCAATTGGGTGGCCGCCCGGTCTAGAAGAGTCACCGGGCCCGTCTGACCGGTGGTGAGCGCTACGACAGGCACGCGTGGCGGCACGCTTGCGGCCATTTGCATAACGGCTTCGAGGCTCGCCCGCTCGTCTGGGTAGCTGACGAACACTGTGGTCCGGTCCGAGTCGTCTTCGTTCACGAGCGACGGTGGCGGCGACGAGGTCGGATCAGCAGGATCGCAGCTGACAGCGACGAGGTGGCACGCCTCGTCGAAGTGAGGGTAGCGACGATGCAGCGCGTGAATCCGCCTCTCGGCGTCGGCTGCTACCAACGTGAGCTCGAGACGCCGGCCGTCGTCACGGTGGTCGAACCACCACTCGCGCACCGCGCCGACCACGAGGAGCAGTCCCGTCCGGTCGGGCCCCACGACGACGATATGAGGCGCGCGGCCGTCGCGCTCGGCGAACGAGTTCGGGAACTCGACCAAGAGCGCAAGCCCGCCAGAGCGGAACACGTTGACGTAACTGAGGGTCACGCCGCGCCTGTTTGTGTCGGCAAGGCTCGACTGTTCGAGACGCTCGCACATCTGGTCGTCATCGACGTGCAAGAAGC
>Ga0182027_10010707_pt1 | contig 13011 bp, 12 predicted proteins | sample 712E1DmetaG_FD_121300 | JGI IMG/M metagenome (GOLD analysis project Ga0182027, IMG submission 121300) | Permafrost microbial communities from Stordalen Mire, Sweden - 712E1D metaG (Illumina Assembly) | ecosystem: Environmental > Terrestrial > Soil > Wetlands > Permafrost | place: Sweden...
ATTGATTCTAATTGTTTTTTATTTTGCAGACTATGTTTGATGCGGGTTTTTTGAAGATATAATTTCTTCGATTCTCCTTCAATGTGAATCAGGGCCTCCTCCATCGCATTCACCCTTGATGCATGACGGGCAAGTTGATTCTCCAAAAGAGTCTGGCTGAATAGGGTCGCCATGATCTGCGTTTCAAAGAAATGAAAAATCTTCTCCAAAATAGGTTCGAAAATGAACCTGTCTTCACGGGGAACATTAGACGGCACTTCCGTTTCAAAAATATCCTCACCGGTAATGCTGGTAGAAATTGCATCTTGTTTGACAACATTACCGAATTTGCCGTAATAAACATGCACCCTTTCATACTGCAAGTATTTCTTCATGGCAATTTTTATATGGCTTATTCCGATATTGCTATCCGGAATTTCAAAATATTCAAAAGGTTCTTTGGCGCTTGAATTCTCAAACATTTCCTTGCCTGCGCTGCCGATCACCAATATGTCAACCTTGTCTGCCGGATATTTTTTGAGATCCTCTGTAAACAGATCGAAGGTTTTTTCGGTAACGGAACCATATAATCTTCCGTTGGAAGATAAATAAACCATTAATAATTTATTGTTTTTCTGCAATATGGGCATAAGTGTTTTTCCTCCCTGCTTTATCTTGGTCATCAGATCTTTTACTTCTCTTTGATAGGATGACTTCAGGTCAACGAAAATATCGGAAATGTCCGACAAAAAATCACGGGTTTTGAGAACCGAGTCTTTAATTTTTTGCATTTGGGTAGCTGCAATTTCCTCATAGCTTTCAGCCAACTCTTTCAAGCTGTTTAAACTTTCCAATTCTTCCAAGATTATTTTTTTCTCTGCCATAGATTATTATTGAGACAGATTAAGTAATGATTCTTTATTTTTCATAACATTTTCATTAAAGGTAGCGAAATTGTCGGTATCCGTGATTTCATGTAATATTTTTTGCTTACCGCGGTTATAATAGGCATCAATCAGATGCCACTTTACTTCTTCCAGAATATCTTTACTTTCAATAATGCCCTGAAGTATCATCGACAATATAATTAGCTGTATCGGTGTCGGCACTGTTTGGTGATACGATTGATTGAAAAATTTATAAATTATATCCCCCGAATGAAGATCTTTTTTAACATCATCCGTTAGCTCTTGTCCGAAATGAGACAGGTTTTGCAGCTTGTCGTAGTGTGCCAAAAAGGCCGTCAGATTTTTATTGGCTTCCCGCGCAAGCTTATCTAACGTCTGCCTTCCGACCCTCGTGACCGACAAAGGGATATTGACCGCAGGTCTCATTCCCTGGTAGTAGATATTGCTGTCAAGATAAATATGTCCGTCGGTAATACCCATCAGGTTAGTCGATATATAACCGGTTAAATCTCCTTCAACAATTTCAACCACCGGCAGGCAGGTAATCGAAACTTCTCCGGCGGTTTTATGCTTAAAATTACCGGCTCTTTCCAGAAGTTTTGAATGCGCATAAAAAATATCCCCGGGATAAGAATCACGGCCGGGAAATCTTCTCGCCAGTAAGGATAATTCCCGATAAAATTTGGCGTGAGTTGAAAGATCATCCAATATAAGCAAGGTATGTATCCCCAGATCTCTAAAATATTCGGCGATAGACATTGCCGCATAAGGAGTCAGATAAATTAAGCTTGGGGAATCGTAAGAGCTGGTTGCAACAACCACCATTTGATTCATAAGTTTTTCATCGATAAAAAATTGCTTCATTTTCTTGATATCGCTCTTCCTCTTACCGATGGCAACATAAATGGCAACCACTCCTTCAAAGACTTGTTTTTTGATGATCGTCATTAAGAGTGAGGTTTTCCCTGTCTTGCGGTCTCCGATGATCAATTCCCGTTGACCTCTCCCCAAAGGGATAAGTAAGTCAACCAGCGAAATTCCCGTTGCCATACGTGTGGTTATTTTTTTCCTTCCCGATATGCCCCCCGGCCTTACGTCTAAGTAGCGGAATTCTTTGGGCGTAACAAATTGCGCTGTTTCATCAAAAGGCTCTCCCAGGGGGTTAATTATTTGTCCCAAAAGTTCTTTACCTACGGGAACTGACAACAGCTGATCCGTCCTGGTAACTCTTGTCCCGACCTTTACCGGTTCGTAAGAAAAGATTCTGGCCTCAATTTTTCCGCGGTTAATAGTAAAAACCTGGCCCTTTTGCCCGCTTTCAAAGATAATTACCTCATTAACTTTCGCCGTCGGCAATCCCTGAATGAAGACGATCGGGTGGTTTACCTGCTGGACAACTCCATATTCTTTAGTTTTTGCTAACAATCTGTTAAATAATGAATCCATATTCTAAACGGCTGAAATTTCTTTGTATGTCCGGTCAAAAATCGGCCTGACGGAAGAATCCGAGTATTTTCCGTTAAAACTGATATATGCTCCGGCGATAAGATCAATATCGACTTTAATATCAAGCAAAACCTGCCTGTTTATATTCAAAGGGAACCAATCGGATAAAATTTTAAGGGTTTCCTCCCCCGGCTCAAAAGCCAGTGTCAGAGAAATTACGGGCATTGAAGAGATCTTTTCCCGTATTTTATCGAAAAAGTCTTTTAACGCCGGATTTGAACCCTGCGAAATCTTATTATCTCTTAAGAGAATCGCGAATTTGTCTTTTTTCCTGATTCCCAATTGCTCAATTAGGGCTTTTTCCAGATCAAAATCGGTTCTATAAATATCCTCCGAAATGGCGGAAATGCGGGTCAGAAAATCGGCCGCCTCGACATTGGTTGTAAAAAATCCTGATAAGTCCAAATCTTCCATTTTAATCAAAAATTCCTTCTTTTTTAGCTCTTTCTAACGACTCGATTATTAAATTGTTATGATCTTCGGGAGGAATTGATTTATTTAAAGCTTTCTCGGAAACTTTTTGAATAATGACGTTGACTGCTTTATCCATTGCTTTAAAACGTTCCAGCTTGTAATCTTCTATTTCTTTCTCAATGTTGGGTAATAAAGTTTCGCGGAATTCCTTAATTTGTTTCTCTAAATCTACCCCAAATTCCTTGGCCGTATTTTGAAACTCGCCCAAAGACGTTGTGGAAAGTTTATTTAGGAATATTTCATAATCACCGACGAATTTCCGCCCGATATCATTGGATTCTTTTTGAATATCGAAAGACATCTGCCGCAAGGCCCTGTTAATCGTTTCTTTGGAATCCTGGGTCACAAACTCGGTTTTGGCAATTATCGTTTGCGCCTGAGCGGTGGCATCTTCGATGATTTTCTTCTCTTTGGTCAAGGCATTATCAACTACCTGGTGGTAATCTATATCAATTTTTCCTTCTTTTTCCCTTATTTGTTTTTCTTTTTCCTCTAATTCTTTTTCCCTTTTTGCAAAGTTCAGGAAGTAATATCCCGCGATGAAGAATATTATTAAATCGGCTGCTAAATTGACTATTTGAAACGGCAGTATAGGCATTATATCTATTCTATATCTGTCTTAATTTTTTAACAATATGCCAGATGAGCGACAGTTGATTTCGTATCTTATCAAAAAGTAGTGCGTTCTAATTTAATTGAATTTTCTCGTTATTTAGAATTTGATTATAATAGTAGTTTGTTTGATCGGTTGGAAGCAATTGTTTCATTTTACCGGCCGCATTAAGTGCCTCTGCTTTGTTCCCTAACCTATTTTCACTGACTGCCAAATCAAACCACAAATTTACCGAATTCGGATATAGCTGCAGAGCTTCCTTAATAAATTTTACTGATTTCTCCGGACTATCTATTCTGATAGAAAGATATCCCAGCCTCTCATAAGCAAGAGCCAAAACAAGATTGCGGGTATTGGAAGATTTATATTTAGCCGTAATTGATTCGGTGTAATATTTTCTTGCTAATTCTTTCTTTCCTATTTTATCGTAAGCTTGCGCAAGATTGGAGATGGTTGCATCATAGGGATACATATCCACTGATTTTTCATAATGTATTATTGCTTCCTTGTAATTCCCTATTGCTACGTACTCCAGTCCCAAATTGTTCTCAATGTCATAATTGGTATGTATTTTACTATCGTGAATATAAAGAGTTAAAGCATCTTTCCAGTCGGCATTGCGGTTTACTGTCCGCAAAGATAAAAGAATTAGAATAATAAATCCGCATAGATATAGCGCGGTCTTTGTCTTTTTATGAACCGTAAAAGTATTAATAATTACTCCCATTACTCCCAAAAGTCCTACTATCGGAAAATACATCCACCTGTCGGCAACCGTTGAATCCAAAGGGAAAATCTGCGAATGAAAGGCAAGTCCCGCAATAAACCATAAAGAAAAGAATAAATATGCGCGAATTGCTTTTTCATTTTTTTTGAAAATAAATATTCCTATCGTAATTAAGGAAAGAAAAAACAACGTATCCAGAATAAAGGGTATGTAGAAATTTTGAAAGTTAAGGTTGTTTATCGTCCACTGCTGATCAATTGCTAATTTTATCGGGAAGAATAGTGCTTTCAAATAATATAATATAACCGCCGGAATATTAATAAGCCGCTGAAAAAATGTAAGCTGTGCAATTGATGCTGCCTCCGACTTAACGGAGAGTATGTGCGCAAAACTTAACAATAGGCCCGAATAAAGAATTGAAATTATGACTGTGCTAATCGTAAACAATATTTTCTTACCTTTTTTTAAAAATAATTGATACAACAAGATTACGAAAAGAAAAAGAATGCCCGTTTCTCTTGTCAAGATACAAAGTAGTAATAAACCGAAAATAGCAATAAGCCTTTTGAAGCTGCTACTTTCTTTCATATTCAGAATCAGAGCCGATATGCCCAATATGAAGAATAGCGGATTATTTGACGAAGAGATGTAGGATACCGACTCTACCTGAAGCGGATGGACAAGAAAGATAAGCGATAAAAAGAAAGACAACTTCTTGTTGAAAAAATGTTTAAAAAACAAAAAAAGAAAAACGGCATTGCAGATATGAATTGACAATTGCAGAAAGTGATAATAAAACGTTGTTCTCCCAAACAGATTGAAAACTAAAGCATCGTAGAATGCTGTCATCGGTAAATAGCGGCCATTGCTATTAAAAAGTGAACTTGAAAATAATGAAGAAATCGTAAGGGAATGTAATTCCGGATTTGAAGCAATGAAGGTTTTATCATCTAAAACAAATCCGTTAAAAAGCATGTTTCCGAAAACAATAAAGCCGATGAGGACAATAAAGACAATGACTTTTTTGGTTGTTAACGGGACAAACAAATTCTTAAAAGAAAACTCTTCTCCCTTCGGCATGGTCTTATGGTAACGGTAGCAGTTTAAAAATTCAACAATGGGGAATTAGAGTCTTAGAATGAGGAAGGCAACGATTAAACCGGTCAAGACTATTGCAATGACAATGGTGACATTAAAAATTATTCCTATGTAAATTATTCTTCTGGCGGCCGGATTTCGTCCTAATGCTTCAACTCCTTTGGCAGCCGTTCTGCCGAAGCTCATGAAACCCAAAATAAATGATCCCAGAACTACGGCCGCAGCCACAATATATTTAAAAATCGCGGTCGGCCCCTCATTTGTAGGCAAAAGCGCAATTTTAAAAATATCGGTTAGAGAACCGGGGAAAGTCGGTTTGGAGTTGAAATAATGAAGATCCAGATCGACCGCTATCGTATCTATTTTTTTAGGATCGGAGTTCGTATAATCCTCCAGTGCCGTACCCAGGACATAACCTGATTTGACGGCTTTTACCCCAACGCCGGGAATAGTTGATGTCGCCAGTAAGTCGCCCTTTTTAATCAACCCCTCCTTGGAGGAGACCAGCATGTAAACTTGGCCGCTGGAGATTACCGGAATGCCTGAAATTAATTTTTGACTGTTGCTTAAAAGAATAGCCGCGTCTCTGGATACTACTCCTATGACTTGAGAATCATAAGCAAAACTGGAAAGAATCAAGCCTTTTTCCGAGGTAGAGATAATACTACCATCTTTTACATCTTTTTCATTTACTTCAACCATTTTAGCAACTCCCAACGTTACTTCGCCCGATGATGAAGATGAATTAGGGGTAGTTTGAGCGAAAGCAATATTCGTTAAAACAGAAAATGCTATTAAGAAAATAATTAAAAAAATATATATTTTTTTATAAAAAAACATATTGAAGTCAGGCTTAAACTTTATTTTTTATATCATAGCAGATTTTTAAGAAATGTAATTATTTATAATCTTTGCTGGGGACAAGAACATCGGTTAATGTTTTGAGGGGCATCGTTGCTACACAAGTAACTGTATCCGCGCCTCCGTAATACAGATAAACTACATTATCAACCACAACTGCGCCGCAGGGGAAAACAACATTCGGAACTTGCCCCTGTATTTCATAAGGCTTTTCCGGTTCCAGAAGAGGATCATCGGTTCTGGCCAGTATATTCCGGGGGTCGGCATAATCCAAAAGCATTGCTCCGACTTTATAGACAAATCCCGGATCCGAAACGGCATGATATAACAAAATCCAACCCTTTTCCGTTTCAATCGGCGGAGCCGCGATTCCCACCTTTACATTGTCCCATTTGTCTTTTCTGGCTTGGGCAATAATTCCTCCGGTCAGGTATTTCCTTTGGGGAAAGTCCAAATCTCTTAAGAAATCAAGCCAAATCACGTCTCCCAGACGGTGAAAAGCGATATATCCGTCACCCTTTATTCTTTTGACAATACAGGCATCTTTGTCATCTACTCCGGGCGGCGAGATAAGTTTCGGCTTTTCCCAAACCCAATTTTTTTTAAGAAAATCCGCTAACGCAATTGAGGTTAAGGCGGTTCTCGGAGGATTTACTCCGTCATAGGCGGTATACGTTATGTAAAGACGGTCGTCTATTTTGGTAATTCTCGGATCCTCGCATCCGGAATTTCCTATTCCTTTTGCTTTTTGTTCAAAACTTTCTCTGGGCGTATAAATCGGATAATCCAAATTTTCATCCAGATGAATCCCGTCACGACTTGCGGCATAACCGAAAACCGATGTTCCGTCCTCCCCCTGCGCCCGGTAAATTATGTGGATTTTCCCGCCCTCGTAAATGGCAGCCGGATTAAAGGTTCCTAATTTTTGCCAATTTAAGTTTGCCGACGGAGAAATTATGGGGTTTCCTTCGAAACGGGTAAACTTCCCCAAATCGGAGGATATTGCGGTTAAATTATTTCCGATTGGTTTTAACTGATCCAAAAGTGAATCGAAATGACAGCTGGCAACCGCTACACAAGTGTCTGCTGCTCCGTAATAGACAAAGATTTTCCCGTCTTTAACAATGGTTCCCGACGGAAAAACTACATTGGGAACATTGCCGGAAAGTTCATACTTTTCTTCCGGCGTTAACATCGGAAGATTTGTCCGGCCTAATACTTTACACGGATTATTTAAGTCCAAAAGTGCTGCTTCAATACCGAATTTTTTCTCGCTGGACAGATAATTCTTAATATAGGCATAAATTATTACCCAACCAAAGTCTGTTTTGATTGGAGGAGCTCCTAATTCAATTTGGTCATTCATGCTCCGAAGCAGATGAACAATATAAGAATTTGCGTTGTCATACCACTTCTTCCAGAAATCAGGCGACCAGATATCTTCTTCTTTGTCAAATAAAGCCAGTGTAATTTTTGCCGGAGGAAGATCGGTATTAATAGTCAGAAGAGCGGCCATTTTGCCGTCAACTTTTTCCGGAAAAAGTGCCATGGCCTTAGAATCAAAGGTTGTGACGGGATGTTTTTCAAAATTCTTAAAATCGGAAGTTACGGCCACCCCAAGCCTGATTCCTGAGAATGTAAAAGGATATGCCGAAAGAGCGGTATAAAAAATATAAAATTTCCCGTCAGAATAAGTAATTCTCGGATCTTCACATCCGTATTTTTCCCATTCTTCAACGGGAGCGATTAATTGCCGATTGTCTTTGAAATGTATTCCGTCTTCACTTTTTGCATACCCGACCGATGAAACTTGCAGTTTTACGCCGTTAATTTCTTTCAGAGAGGACAGGGCCCGGTATATCATATGATATGTGCCGTCTACAAAGACGGTGCAGCCGTTAAAAGCGCCGCTACTCTCCCATTCATGTTCCGGATTAGGCTTTAGGATTGGATTTTCGGGAATACGTATCAATGTCGCCATCTTAATTCATTATTGCACTTTTACTTTTTAAATTTTAGATATAATTTTTTCTTCTACCTCATGCCAATTTTGTGTTGTGTTTTCCAGAAAACGGTAATGGAATAAATAAGCAACAAATAATATGAGAAGAAATAATACAAACAGAAGAAGATCCGGTTTTTGAGTAATTATGATAATAAATGCTCCTATTGACATGACTAACCCGACAAACATTGTAACAATAAGATGAATGAGGCGTTCGTGCTGAATATGCGAAATCATCCTCTGGTGCTTTTCTAATATTTTCTTCCAATCGGTATCCGAAGATTTATCCGAAATAATTTTTTTAATTTCTTCATCGTATTTTTTGAACATATAAATACATAGTAACATATTGTAATTCCTATCACTGATTTATTAAGTAATATGAAACATCATTAACCTTGGAAAGGATGAAAAAATAATGGCTACAATAGTTTATTTGTTGCTTATAATTTTTGCTCCGAAAAGAAGAAGCATTTACTCTTAATTTTGTCTGGAATTTCCCCCGCAACGGAAAATCATATAGTGCTATAATCAGTTTATGGAAAATTCAGGAAATTCTCCCGTTAAATCTTCCTCATCAAAGGGTTTAATTATTTTTCTGATTATCATCATATTCGTCCTTCTAGTTTCCTTGGTCGGAGTCGGAGGATATATGTTGGGACAAAAAAATAATCAGCCGAAGGAGCAACCGGCAGCACAAACCATTCAGCCGTCCCCGATTCCTACCCAAGAACCTTCGATTACTCCTTCTGTGCCCACTCCTACTATTGACGGAGAATCGGTTCTTAAACAAGCTATAAAAGATGCTTTAATTGCCGAACACGGAAGTCAGGCCAATTCTCTTAATATCACTGTTTCAAAAATTGAAGGAGATTATGCATCCGGAGCGGCGTCAGAACAGGGCGGCGGAGGGATGTGGTTTGCAGCAAAAACCAACGGAATATGGAAATTAGTCTGGGACGGAAACGGGGTAATTCTTTGCTCCAGTCTTACTCCTTATCCAAACTTTCCAACAGATATGATTCCTCAATGTTGGGATGATAAGACAATGAATCCGGTTAAGCGCTGAATTTTATTTAGCCCACCTTTTAAGTTTCGGTAAATTTTCACTGGCCATTTTTCTTGCCTCTTCTTCGGTCATTTCCATCTGATCATGCATCGCAGCTAATCTTTCAATCATCTGCTCAAGCGTTACATCCGAGGTGAATTTTCCGTTCTGAAGACAATATGCACAATACTCTTCATTCTTACTACCGTTAATATCTGTACCGAAATCTTCCGGCTTCATCATCGGCATGCCGCAGCTTTGACAAATTTGCATATTTATTTAATTATTTTTACCAACATCCAGGAATTTATGGTTAAAATTATAAAACTGGATATAAACCAACTGATCAAGAGTCCCGGCGGAACATTAAACATAAGATAGACGGGTAAAGTAAAGAATACAAAGGATGTCCCGATCATGAGATCCGCAAAATAAAGTATTCTTTTTTTATTCTCTTTGGGCAAATGGTCTTTAAGATAATAATAAATTAAAGCCAGAGAAATGCCCGTCGCAAAAGTGAAAACCAGAGACGTGATCATAAAACCGGCGGGCGGAGGTCCGGCTTTCGGCATCATTAATTTACTCCAGACGCCGAAGAACTCCGGCATTTTATAGTAATTCATTGTCAACATTGCCTCAATTTGCCTTATGATAAAAGATATTATCGTAAACAAAAAGGATACGAGAAATACCTTTTTCCACGAAAGTTCTTTTATCCAAAATGCCATATTATTTACTCCTCTTTTATAATATATCATGTTGTTTAAGTATGCAAAAACTAGTATAATGATCCCATATGGCAGCAACAAGACGTGGCGGAGTCGGAAAAATGGCAAGATCCCACTCATATAAAACTAAAAAAAGGCTGGAGATAAAGCGAAAAATGTTGGCCGAAAGAGCCGGCAAAAAACACAGATAAATTTCCCCTCCATGAACCGAAAATTAATATTTATTTTCTTGACAATAATACTTCTTGGCATCATTTTTGCTGTTGATCAGGTATTGTATTTGAGAAAAGCTCACAGCACTTTTGAGAATTACTATGCTTTCAGAGGATGCATTCGGTTGATCAAAAAAACTACTGATTACGGTATTTGTAAAACCGCCTCGGGACAGACAATAAAAATCGTTAAATTTGATAATAGATGGTTTTTGGACGGAGATTTGCCTTGCGGTTTCCTCTGTTTTTAAGAGCAGCAATTAGCTATTATTTTTATTGTTGATGCGCCGACCTCGGTTGACCAATAATCTCCGTGCATGGCTATAAATCTGTCCTGCCTTTGAGCCAGACCGTTTTTATACAGGTAGTTCGTTGCTTCTATCAAATCCTCTTTAATAATTTCCCTGTCACTTTTCAGCGAGCTCTGAACAATAGCGATAACTCCAAAAGTAACAGCCAAGCTTTTTGCGACATCGACATTCGGGCAAAAAGCAAAGATAGGAACATGCGGTCGATAACGGGCCAACATCCTGACGGTTTTTCCCGTTTCGGTGAAAACAATAAAACCTTTTATATCGTCATTCCTGCTTTCAAGAACTTTATGTAGATTAAAAGCTGAATCGCAGATCATTTCCGAATCATCATTTAAATTAAAATTGTAGAGATCTCTTATGTCGATAATTCTATTTTTGCTTTCCGTAAACTCGGCAATTTTTGCCATCATTCTTACGGCTTCCAGGGGATATTTGCCGGATGCGGTCTCGCCGGAAAGCATGGTTGCGTCGGTAAAATCATAAATGGCGTTAGCCACATCCGAAGTTTCGGCTCTGGTCGGGATATGTTTTTGGGTCATAGATTCAAGCATTTGGGTTGCAGTTATTACAGGGGTTCCCGACTCCATGCATTTTTTAATTATTAATTTTTGATAATAAGGAACTTCCTCCATCGGCATTTCAACCCCCATGTCTCCCCTGGCAATCATTATAACGTCTGTTTCTTTTATAATCTCGTCAATGTTATTGATAGCCTTTCTGGTTTCTATTTTTGCCACAATTTTTGCATTCAGATCCATTTTTTTCATTTCTTTTCTTAAGATTTTTAAGTCTTCGCCGTTTCTTACAAAAGAGAGGGCAATATAATTTATGCCCGTTTCCTTAGCAAGCCTTAATCCGATCATGTCTCTTTCATGCAGCACGGGAAAGTCGAAATCCAAATCCATAATGTTGACTGTTTTTTTACTTTTCAATGTTCCTTCTGTTTCGGAAACGGCATAAACTTCATTGTCTTTTTTTTCAATTCTAAAAACAAAAAGTCCGTCATCCACCAAAATTTTTTGTCCATGAATTAAATGATCTATAATTTTAGGTTCGGTTAAGGAAAATCCCTTTTTATTTGTTTTAAAAATGCTTTCGGACAAGAGGATATTTTCTCCGCTCTTAAGTTCCAATTGATCAAAAGGCATGGTCATTCTTATTTCCGGGCCTTGCAAGTCCAAAAGCAAACCTAGGGGTGAATTCATTTTTTGGGCAACTTTTTTAACCCTTTCTATCCTTTCTCTATGCCACTGGGTAGAGCTATGTTTGTAATTAAACCTGATAACGTTAACGCCTGCTTTTATGAAAGCTTCTATTGTTTCTTCGCTGTCCGATACCGGACCTATTGTTGCAATTATTTTTGTTAATTTTGCCATAGAAAAGGATTTTTAGTCTCCGAGATAATCGCGGAGCTTGTTCCCCCGGCTGGGATGACGGAGCTTTCTTAAAGCTTTTGCTTCAATTTGGCGGATTCGCTCACGGGTAACCGCAAACATCCGTCCGACTTCTTCAAGAGTTTTCGGTTTACCGTCTTTAAGACCAAAGCGTTCTTCCAAAACTCTTCTTTCCCTATCCGACAAAGTTAAAAGCACTCCTTCGACTTGCTCCTTCAAAAGCTCACGGGAAGCGGAATCAAAAAGTGTCGGAGCTGCGGAATCATGAATAAAGTCTCCCAACCTGCTGTCATCTTCATCTCCGACAGGAGTTTCCAAGGATGCCGGCTCCTGGGAAATTTTAATTATTTCCAAAGCCTTATCGGACTCAATTCCTAAAACTTTTGCTACCTCTTCGGGAGTCGGCTCGCGGCCCAATTCCTGCATCAATTTTCTGGAAGTTCTCAAAAATCTGTTGATATTTTCAACCATGTGGACAGGAATTCTGATTGTCCTGGCCTGATCGGCAATTGCGCGGGTTATGGATTGTCTTATCCACCAAGTGGCATAAGTTGAAAATTTATAGCCTCTTCTCCAATCATATTTCTCAACCGCTCTGATTAATCCCTGATTCCCTTCCTGAATTAAGTCCAAAAGCGTTAACCCGCGTCCGACATATTTTTTGGCAATTGAAACTACCAGACGTAAATTGGAAGTGGTCAAGACCTTTTTGGCTGCCTTATCTCCTTTTTCTACTTTTTTGGCTAGCGAAATTTCCTGGTCAAATTTGAGAAGGGGAATTCTGCCTATTTCCTTAAGATACATTCTGACCGGATCGGAAACTGTGCCTTCGGTTAAAACCGTTAAGGCCTCGAGTTCCTTTTCTAAGGCCTCCATCGGCTTGTTGTCTCCATCCTGGTCTTTTACAACCGATTCAAAAACATCAATGTTAGATCCCAAAAGCTTGTCATATAAATGATCAAGCTCGATCAGATGTTCTTCCGGCCTCGGAAAGATAGCTAAAATTTCATCTTGAGTAATATAGCCTCTTTTTTTGGCCGATGAAACAATATCCGAAAGTATATCGGGTAATTTATCTTTTTTCTTCATGTCTGAAATTCTATTTTACCACACTTTAGGGTTTTCCCAAAAGGGCAATTGTCGA